>Ga0163179_10001944_pt1 | contig 14527 bp, 14 predicted proteins | sample AtlANTMetagenome_FD_109643 | JGI IMG/M metagenome (GOLD analysis project Ga0163179, IMG submission 109643) | Marine eukaryotic phytoplankton communities from the Atlantic Ocean - Atlantic ANT 2 Metagenome | ecosystem: Environmental > Aquatic > Marine > Oceanic | place: North Atlantic Ocean...
AGCTCCGCTTGTAGCGAGATCGCCTCGTTGAGCCAGCGCAGCTCGCCGGTAGCCTCGTGCAGATCGAGCAGGCCTTGGGCCAGAAAGGCATGGTCTTCAAGGTATGCGTTGTATCGCAGCTGCCCATCGTGCCAGCTGCGATAGAGACGCTCTTCTCTGCGCATGTGATCGAGCACAAAGATGGCAGCGCTTCGGGCACTTTGGGTATAGCCCTCTTCTCTGAGCGCGAGACCAGCGCGCGCAAAGGCCGAGATCATCAGCCCGTTCCAGGCGGTCAGGATCTTGTCGTCGAGGCCTGGTGGCGGTCGCTTTCCTCTCGCTTTGAGCAGCACGGGTCGGGCCGCCTCAATATCTGTCGCAAGTTGTTGTTCACTGATGCCCAGTTCTGTGGCGACGGCACGGGCTTGTCGTTGAGTCATGAGGATGCTGCGGCCCTCGAAGTTCCCACCGGGCTTCACCCCAAACCATGCAGCGGTGCTCTTTGCTTGCTGGGCGCTGAGTAGCTCGTTGAGTTCCGAAGGGGTCCAGGTGAAGAACAAGCCTTCTTCCTCGTGGGGGTGCCCCGGTGAGTTTTTCTGTCCTGGAACCGGCGAGTCGGCGTCTGTAGCTGAGTAGAAGCCGCCACGTGGGTGAGTCATTTCGCGCTGGACATAGTCGAGAATGCCCCGTGTCGTTGCAGCGAATTCGTCGTTGCCGTTGGCCTGCCAGGCCTCCAGGTAGACGACGGCTAGTTGGGCGTTGTCGTAGAGCATCTTCTCGAAGTGAGGAACAAACCAGCGACGGTCCACCGTATAGCGATGGAATCCTCCGCCAAGGTGGTCGTGAATGCCGCCATCCGCCATCTGCTGCAGCGTCTTCTCGACGATCTGCAAGGCCACAGAATCACCGGTGCGGTGGTGATAGCGAAGCAGCAGCAGCAGGTGCGAGGGCCTGGGAAACTTCGTACCCTTGCCAAAGCCACCCCACTCTCGGTCAAAGCTGCGAGCCAGTGCACGGGCAGCGCTCTCTATAGACTTACTATCGGCTATGTCCTGCGGTCCCAGTCGACCACTACGATCCTGCAGTCTCCTTGAGAGCGCCTGCGCCTGTTGAATCACCTCTGTCGGGCTCTGTACATAACGCTCGTTGAGTTCTCGCAGTACGGTCAGAAACCCTTTACGCCCCCCCCGATCTCCATCTCGGGGTGGGAAGTAGGTGCCTCCAAAGAAGGGCTCGCGGTCTGGAGTGAGGGCGACGGTCATAGGCCAGCCACCGCGCCCGGTGAGCATGCGCACCGCTCGCATGTAGATGGCGTCTACATCTGGTCGTTCTTCGCGGTCTACCTTGATGGCGATGAAGTGCTCATTGATGAAAGCGGCAATCTCAGGGTCCTCAAATGACTCTCGTTCCATCACATGGCACCAGTGACATGTGGAGTAGCCGATACTCATGAGCACTGGCTTGCCCTCGGCTCGGGCGCGATCGAAGGCCTGCTCGCCCCAGGGAAACCAGTTCACCGGGTTGTGTGCGTGCTGCACGAGATACGGGCTCGACTCGAGAATGAGCCGGTTGGTGTACTTCGGCTTGCCTGCTTCGTCGATATGACGCGTGCGGGCCTGGTAGCTGGGTCCGCGCTGGCTCAGTGCCGCCTCGAGGACCTCGGTGAGCTGCGGATCGGCAACTGCCAGCCCCGGCAGCCCGGGATTGCCGCCTGCGGCGAGCGCCAGGGTGCGCTGAGCGTCACCGTCTTTACCAAGCTCTTGCTCCTGGTCCATGCCGCCTTTGCAGCCGCAAACAACGAGAAACACGAACAGTATGGATAGACTCAGTCGACTCATAGCCAGGCACTCTACGTGACGGCCACCGCATTTCCGAGGAGTAGGTGTAGACTGCCTCGCCTCTTTATTAACTTCAGGTCTGATCTGATGCCCGAGCACAAGTCTTCTACTTCTCAACGCGTGTTCTTCGGAGTACTCACCCTGCTGGCGCTGGCTTCGTTGGCGCTGGCCTTGCTCATCATGGGAAGCCGGGTTCACTTTGGCGACGAGGGTCGCTCTGGGGTGGTGGCCAGCGCTGCGCTCTCAGAGATTCCTGTGCTCAAGCAGCTACCTGAGTTCGAGTTTGCTGATCAGGACGGTCAGGCCTTCGGTAGCGAGCAGCTCGCTGGCGGGCTGTGGATCGCTAACTTCATCTTCACCAGCTGCCCCACCGTCTGTCCGGCCTTCACGGCGCAGATGAAGAGCCTGCAGGGGCGCCTGCCACAGGGCGCGCAGAGGCCACATCTGGTCTCGTTCAGTGTGGACCCAGAGACGGACACCTCTCCGGTGCTTAAGGAGTACGCCGAGAAGTACGGGGCTGACTCACCCGGTTGGAGCTTTCTCACCGGACCCATTGAGAGCATTCGCGCCATGGTTGTGGATGGCTTTCAGACCTCTATTGAGCCCGATCCGAGTCGCGCTGGGAACATCTTGCATGGGTCTCATTTCGTGCTGGTCGATGAGAAGTTGCGTGTCCGGGGCTACTACGGTGCTCAGGATGCTGAGGCTCATGATCGCCTGCTTCAAGACCTCAAGAGAGTCTCAGGCGAGTCTGCAAACTGAGTCAGCTACCGGCACCTGACAAGAAGGTGCGGGTGATACCTGCTGCTGCTTCGAGCCCGCGGCGTAGGTGGGCCGGCTCTTTAAGTCGACTGAGCGCGAACTTTGCGAACTTTGGTCGGAAGTAAAAGTGCATGTAGGTCTGGGTGACCAGCTGCGCCAGGTCGTCGTCATCAAGTTCGGTATCAAGTCGCACGACGGGATGCACCGGAGTGCCGTGCAGGGTGTGCTCGCGCCAATAGTCCACACCTGTATTGCGGACGATTTCTTCATATATGGGCGTCTTTGGTAGCGGGAACAGGCTCGCAATCTGGACGAGATCAATGGGGAGCGAGGTGAGCATGCGACGAGTCATGCCGACGCTCCGGTGGTCTTCGAGTGGATTACCGATCATGACAAAGGCGAGTACTTCGTAGCCGCGGGCCTTTGTGGCTCGGATGACCTCGCCGATGTGCTCAGTGGAGCGCATGCGCTTGTCGACCCGGCGCAGGATCTCATTGGAGCCGCTCTCGATGCCGTAGCAGATTCGTCGGCACCCGGTCTCCCACATGCGATCCAGCAAGGTCTGATCGAGGGCATCAGTGCGTGCTCGAATAGACCAGATCAGCCCTTTGAGTTGTCGTCGTTCGATTTCGTCACAGATCTTGAAGACGCGATCGCGGCGAATAGTGAACACAGGATCAAAGAAGTCGATCTCACGGATCCCGAGCTCTCGATAGCAGAACTCCATCTCATCAACCACGGACATGGCGCTGCGCTGGCGCAGGGCATCGCCACGCAGGATGCAGAACTCACACCGGTAGGGGCAGCCAAAGTTGCTCATAGCTGCGGTGAAGTAAGTCTCTGTCGAGACGATGGAGAAGTGCTGTTGGTATGGCAGCAGATCGCGAGCAGGCCAGGGCATGTCGCCTTCCTGACCGGGCCTTGCAGCCTCGTCGACCACGACCACTTCGCCGCTCTCATCTCGATAGACGGCACCGGGGATTGTGCTCAGGTCTCCGCCCTCTTGATCGGTAGCGAGCAGATCCACAAGGGCGATGTCAGCATGGCCAACGAGACCCAGCTTGATGCACTCATGGGTCAGCGTCTCGGCGGGGTAGCATTCCATGTGGATGCCCCCGACCAGGATGTCCGCGCCGACCTCGCGGTGCATGCGCTGCATCCACTCAAGCGAACACATCCAGTCGACCGTTGCCAGAGTGAAGCCGATGTAGTCGGGGTTGAAGGCCTTGACCACGTCGACGGCACGTGTGAGGCCCATGCCCAGGGTAGGACAGTCGAGCACCAGCATGTCGGCGCCCGCATCACGAAGTACCGAAGCTACATAGCCTAGAGAGAGGGGTGGGATAGCACCGAGGAAGCGAGCATTGTCCTGATGCGAGGCGAGATCCGCGTCGAGGAACGTAGGAAACACCAGCGCTACACGCAGTCCGGCGAGCCGACCTTCGGACGAGGTAGTCTTCACTGGCTTTGTAGACGCCATGGCAACAACTTAGCCTGAATCAGCGGTAGCGGTGACCTGTTCAGACTTTGCTGCCGTCGCTATCTCTAGGCCTCGGGCCTGTGCGGCCCAGCGCGCCAGGTAGCGTCGAGGCTCTTTGCTCAGCGAACAGAACTGCTCATCGGCCGCCGAGATCAGGTGCCACAAATCGCCTTCGACCCTGCCCCAGGCGAGTGGATCTTCGACCCTCAAAGCCCCCCTCATGCGTGGCTTGCGATGTTGGGCCTTAGGGAATGCCTTCAGTCCCAGCGGCGCAAGCAGAGCTGCTTGTGGTTGTGATTCACGCCATGCCTTGTAGCTGCAAAGACGCAGAGGTTGGAGTCTAAGACTCTTTTCGGGATCACGGGAGCTGCCATCGACCCCATCGCACAGTGCAGTGTCACCGTTTGCTGCGATGAAGAAGCCTGTTGCGTGGGGCAGCACGGCACAGTGGCGCTTTCCTTCGGCTCGCTTGAAGGCGGCAAGAGAGCGGGCAAGTCCACAGTGTACGACCAACTGATCGGCAAATACGGCGGTGCGCACCCGACTGAGCAGGGCTAAACAGACCGCCTGACCTCCTGCCAGCACGGCGACCAGGTCATCGTCTTGGGCCTGTAGCTCGCAGGGGTGCAGCTCCGCAGCCAATCGGGGGAACAGCCATTGATTGCGCCAGCAGTACAAGCTGGCAGTGACACCACAGAGCAGGGGGATGCTTCGAAGCCAGGCCTTCTCACCGGGCTCCGCCCAGATCAGAGCGGCAATAAGGCCGACAAGGCCTACGGAGATTGCTGCCTGTCGTACATCGGTCATGACAGGCCTGAGGAACTGCCAGTCCAGCAAGGTCAGGCACCAATATGCGACCACCCACAGGAGAATCCAGCCGGCGCAAAGGGACATCGGGATCACTTCAACCTCCCGACGATGGCGCGAGCATCAGCGCTGTAGCCTCGCAAGAAGCCACTTCGCCGGGTACGCATGCACGGCAGTCCCATGAAAGCCAAGCCTTGCAGCTGGGTGGACACACCGCGGTCGTGGTGCGGAAGGCCTGAGTCATCCAGGGTGATCCCAGAGACCCAGGAAAGGTCGCGAGAAAAGCCCGTGGCCCAGATGATCCGGTCAACGGCGACGCGCTCGCCGTGCGCAGCCAGTAGCGCTCCGTCCTCGAGCCCGACGGCTTCGCCCACTACGCGAAGCTGCCCTTGTGATGCAGCCAGGCGGAGGTCATCGTCGACCTTTGGAACAGAGTCAGTGCAGTGAAGGGCCCCGGGTAGCCACGAAGTCGGCAGGGCTGAGAGCCACCACATAAGTGTTGATATGGGTTCTTTGGCAATAGGAACTGCTGGGCTGATTCCGCTGCGGGCGGCGAGGCTGATCTTCATGCCCCGAGACAGCAGCCTTGAGGCGAGATCTACAGCGGAGTTGCCGCTACCTACAATGACTATCCGTTCGTCATCACCGATCTGATCGGCGCGCACTTCGCTGCTGTGCTGTGAGAGTCCGCCAAAGCTGCCTGGCAGCTGGGGGATCCTTGGATTCCCGTACTCGCCGCAGGCGAGGACAACGCGTTTGCTGCGCAAGATGCCGGCGTCGGTAGTCAGTTCTAGATCGTGCTCGCTGGCACATAAGTTGTGAGCGCTGGTTGAGTAGCGGATATCAAAACCCGAGCGCTGGCTGAAATCCTCAAGACATTGCAGCACTTCGTCAGCTCGCGCGCGCTGTCCTGCTCCTTGCGGTGAGCTGCCATCGGGTAGCAGGTCTCGTTGGCGCGGAGAAAGGCACAGCAAATCGGGCTCTACTTGATGCCAGATGCCACCTGCTCGACTCTGGCTCTCGATGATGATGGGCTCAAGGTGGTGCTCTCTGGCTGCTGCGGCAGCACAGAGGCCGGCGGGTCCGGCTCCGACAATTAAGAGCTCAGCCGAGTCGGGCGGAGTCAAGGGCCACCCAAGCGATAGCCACCTGCGATATCGAGGTTCTGGCCTGTGACGTAGGAAGCGCCGAGCAGGAAGTCCAGGGCGGAAGCGATGTCTTCGTGGGTTCCGGCCCGGGCCAGTGGAATGCTTCTGCCAAGGTCGCTGGGTAGGTCAATGGAGTCTTCCAGTTGTCCTGGAGAGAGCATGTTGACGCGCACTGAGGGTGCCAGCGCCAGCGCCAGGGAACGGGTCAGCGAGAGCAGGCCCATCTTGCTTACCTGGTAGGCCACAGCGCCTGGCGTTGCCGGATTCAATTCCAGTCCTGCGTAGCCGATATTGACAATCTGCCCCCCGCCCGCTTCGAGTAATGAGAACGCCTCATAGCAGCAGTAGTAGGCGCCGCTGAGGTTGGCGGCCAGGCACTCGTCCCACAAGTCGGGGCTTAGATCACGGACAGGTCCGGGACTGTAATTGCCTACATTGTTGATGAGCAGGTCGAGCTTTCCCTCGCGCGCACTCAGATCAGCGAACATCTCGGCGACCTGATCTTTGGCGCTGATATCTGCTTGCACAGCCCGAGCGCTACCGCCTGCCTGCTGTATCTCGTTGACGAGGGAGTCGGCCTCTTGCTGAGAGCGCCGGTAGTTGATGAGGACGTGAAAGCCCTTGCCCGCCAGGTGCCGGGCAAGGTGACGTCCGAGTCGCTTTGCGGCACCAGTGATCAGGGCTACCTGACGCTTCGACATGTCTCAGGCCTCGTCGCGCCGCCGCTCGATACGCACGAAGGAGGCAGCAGCGGCTGGCACGGCCTTGGGCTTGCGGATCTCAAGTCGAAGCACTGTGATCTCGGGAAGGCTCTCAAACAGCATAGCCGCGGCTTCTTCGGCAAAGGTCTCGAGCAGCTGGTACTCGCGGCGCTGGGCGAGCTCAGTCAGTTGCTCTGCCATGGCTGAGTAGTCGCTGGTGTGTGTGAAGTCATCGTCGGCTGCGGCTGCCGCAAAGTCCTGTTCCACTTCGAGGTCAAGGACTACAGGCTGCACGGTGACCCGCTCTTGGGGGTGAATGCCGATGATGCAGTCGATACGTAAGGCTGCGAGTCCGATGACGCCAATCACGTGCCTGCCTCCAGCTGAGCGCCTGGCGGCACGACCTCTTCGTCCCACTTGTAGCCAAGCGCGCGCTTACAAAGGTAGACCCCAAGGTAGATCAACGGCGTGTCGATTGCGGCGAGGATCATCTTGTAGACGTAGATCGTGGCCATGATCTGCACGCCGATCCAGAAGTCCATCTTGAAGCCCAGGTAGAACAGGATCGAGTTAACAATCGCCGTATCGACCAGCTGGCTGACCCACGTCGAACCATTATTGCGAAGCCAAAGGTGCCGGCCCTTGGTGAGGCGCTTCCAGAAGTGATAGAGCCGAACATCGATGAGCTGCGCTACCAGATAGGCCAGCATCGAGCCGAACAGCAAGATGCCATTGAGAGCAAAAACTGACTTAAAGGCGTGTTGGTAGGCATCTACGGGCGCCACAGGCTCCCTGACGCCGCCGCTCTCAGTTCCTTGAACCTTCATTAACTCGTAGGCGCTCTCACCAGCGGCTACGGTGGCGGCTGACTCGCCGCTGAGGTTGGCGAAGAAGCCACCATCTCCTGGAGCCCAATACGCATGGGGCGCAACGTGCAAGGCGATCTGGATGATTGCCAGCATCAAGATGCTCAAGAAGAATCCCAGCACCACCATAAAGTTCGCGCGTTTTTTTCCGTAGATCTCAGACACCACATCGGTCACCAGAAAGGTGAGGGGATAGGTGATGATGCCTGTGGTCAGGGCGAACTCCGGCTTGAATGGCGCCTGAAAGAGCTTGATGCCGATGATGTTTGTCAGCAAAAGAACCGTGACGAAGGTCGCCGCGAGCACCAGATAGATGCGTTCATAGCGGGTGTAGTTGGGGTCGTTTGCTTCCACGGCCTCGGACTATATCAGTCCGCTGATGGTTTCATCGGCGGATTCAAAGGGAAGACAGCATAGGTTCTGCTGTGCAGTATCAGTAGGCCTTGTCACCTCTGCGGTCGTGATTTGCTATACGAGCGATGCATGGAATCCTCTTCATCTTCTGAACGCGCGCGGCGCATCTTTGTTGCCGGGTCTACTGGTGCCACGGGGCGTACGCTCTTGCCTATCGCTGCTTCGTTGCAGGTCGATGTCGTGCCGCATCTTCGCCCGGCCAGCGCCAGGGGTCGTGAACTGCCTGAGCAAGCCGCGGTCCTTGACCTTTCTGATGCCGAGGCTCTCGATGCGGCGCTGAGCGGCTGCACGACAGTAATTCAGCTCATTGGCACCATGCGCAAGCGTTTCGCAAACGGCGACACCTATGAGAGCAGTGACATCGGAACGACGCTCTCGCTGGTGGAGTCTGCTCGGCGTTGTGGCGTGGATCACCTCGTGCTGCTGAGCTCGGTGGGTGCCGGAAAACCAATGGGTGCCTATCTTGAGGCAAAGGCGAAAGCAGAGTCCATCGTCACAGGTAGCGGCATCGACTGGACGGTTTTTCGTCCATCGAGCTTTGTCGGCGCCGGTCACAGGGCTCCACCGGGGATGGGCGCAATGACCCGGATCTTTGGACTGAAGAGGTTCGAGCCCATTGCCATCGAGCAGCTTGCTGCATCGATCTTGCATGTGGCCATGACAGGTACGGGACGCGGCGAGGTGCTTGAGGGTGCCTCGCTCTGGCGAATGGTCGAGGAAGCCTCAGCCTCTTAGCTTCAGTCAAGCCAGTGATGTGGGCTGCTTGAGAGAGTTGTCAGTTGCCGAACAGGGCCTGGCAGTCCTCGAGCACGTCTTCGGGGTGACCGCTGCTTCCCGTTCCCTGGCGGTACTCCAGAAGCAGCGTGCCCTCGGCGTCGAGAATCACGGTCACCCGATCGGGGACACCGAATAGGCCCGGTCCGGCGTCAAAGTGGCTGGCGAGTTGCTCATTACTGTCGGTCCAGATCTCGTACTGGTAGCTCTGGTCGACGATCCAAGCTGCGTTGGTAGAGGGGTCGTTGAAGCTGACACCAATGATAGTTACGCCCAGCGCGCTGAACTGTTCGAAGCGGTCGCGGAACCCGCAACCCTCCCGTGTTCAGACGGGTGTCCCGGCATAGGGAAAGAACCACATCACGGTGGGGTGTCCTAGTAGGTCAGGAGTGCTGCGTGCGCTGCCATCGGAGTTAACCGCCTCAAAGGTTGGCACTGCGAGGGCCTGGGCGGGCGCGGTGCCGTGCAGTTGGTCTGCAGGCGGAGGTGTTGTGTCGTCGTCGTCTGCGGTGTCGTCGTCTCCGGCAGCCGTGTCGTCGTCTCCGGCAGCCGTGTCGTCGTCTCCGGCAGCCGTGTCGTCGTCTCCGGCAGCCGTGTCGTCATCGTCTCCGGCCGCAGTGTCATCATCACCGGCGTTGCTGTTTCCAGAGCCGCGCGCGCCGCTGTTCGTCGAGCAGCCCCCGGCGAATTGAGGTGCAAGCACGATGAGGAACAGCGCGAGGCAGAGTCGATAGGTCATCATGTCTTTGTGCGAGGTCATCATGTTTTTCCGCGAACACCGTAGCAGCTTGTTGGGCAATCACACTATGTGATTCAAATCAGTTGCAGCTTTTGCCCTCTGGTTCCGATGCAGAAACCCGCGGCGAGCGTTGCGGCATGTTGAGTGCTCTCGGTCTGTAGCAAGGGGTTGGTGTGGTTGAGGTGGATGAAGTGCACCTTACGACGCTCGCTGAGGGGAAGGTGGTCTAGTAGAGCCATGGTCTCGCTGACAAGGGGGTGGGGGATCTCGTCGATGTCTCGACTGAGCTCGCTACGGTCGAAGAAGGTGCCGTCGATAAAGGCGTAGTCGACCTCGAGGATTAGTTCTTCCAGGGCTATGTCCCACTGCGCCCAAGCGTCGATGTCCGGCAGCCAGACGAGTGTCAGCTCGGGTCCCTTGATTCGGAAGCCAACGGTCTCGGAGTACTCGTCGCGGTGCGGCACCATAAATGGCTCAATGGTGAGTCCTTCGCTCAGCGTGACAGGCTGGCCGTCTCGGAGCTGAAAAAGCTCGACGTTGCCCTGCTTTACCAGCTGCGACCAGGGCCCATTGCGGCGCACGAACTCTTCCATGCGAGGCATGACATACAGAGGCACGGCCTTTGCTCCGAGCCCTTCGCGGCCAAGGCTACTGAGCCCTGTGTAGTGACCTATGTGGGCGTGCGTGACAAAGACCCCGTCTACGGGCAGAGAGCCGTCACTTTGGGGCTGGAGGGCATCAAGAGCGTGCAGTTGAGCTCCCAGATCGGGGCTCGCATCGATTATCCAGCGCTTCTTGCTCAGCGGGTCGACGATTCCCAGGCAAGCGACCAGATGCCCTTGAGATGGGTCCTGCCAGGCAGCAGCGCAGCAGATGTTCTTGCAGCCTGGGTGCGGATGCCCGGCGTCCTGGCAGACGCCGAGAACCACCGCATAGGGGCCCTTTAGCAGCTGAGACAAGACGTCAGGCTGAACGAGATGCTGGTCTTACTCAGGGCAGTCGCTCATGCCAGTGCTAGCCGGAACAGACCAGGTTCCTGGGAAGTCCTGGCTTCGATTGCCGCCGGCATCTTCGATGCTGACGGAATACGAGATGTCCTGACCTCGTGGCCAGGTGGAGCACACCTGTAGGCCGACCCCGCCACCGGCACCGAGGTCACCGCTCAATGTCTGGGCTTGGGGGCTCCCGCCTTGCAGGGCCAGATAGATAGTGGGGTCTTGTAGGTCTCCGTCGGAATCACTAACGAAGATGTTGAATTGGACGAAGAAGTCGGGGGAAGTGCAAGCTGGGCCTCCCGGATCAGGACTGGGCTGCTCGCAAAGATCTACTGCCGTCACGACTGGGATCCCCGATCCTCCGCCACCTGTGGTGTCGTCGTCGTCGCCTGTGGTGTCGTCGTCGTCGCCTGCTGTGTCGTCGTCGTCGCCTGCTGTGTCGTCGTCGTCACCTGTGGTGTCGTCGTCGTCGCCTGCTGTGTCGTCGTCATCAGCGGCAGAGTCGTCATCGTCGTCGTCACCGCCGCCTCGTCGCTCGCCGCTGCCGCAGCCAACCGATAGCATCATGGAAAGGGCAAGAAGCGCTGTGGTGATGGCGATCTTGCGAAGCATCAAAAGATAGCGGCTTGACTCAGACATTATGAACTCTCCATACGCCGGATGGTCTAGATGGCGCAGCAAGGAAATAGTGGGCTGAGCGGTCTTCGTCAAGGGTGAAGAAGAACCAAGACCGTCTACACTGAGCGCGCACACTGTTAGGAGACCTCATGAGTCTGCAGTTCAGGACTGTCTTTAGATCAGCTCTTTTAGTGCTTCTGTTGTTGGGAGCAGCGTGCCAGTCAGCCCCCCCCGAGGGGAGTGCCCCTGGGCAGTGCATGGACGGTGACGATAATGACAGCGACGGCTGGACCGATTGTGTTGATCCCGACTGCTGGTATTCGAGCGAATGTGCCGGCGGTGACGACGACGATGACGACTCTGCCGCTGATGATGACGATACGGTCGTGGGGGATGACGATGATGCTCTGCCTTTAGGCTGCGAGCAGTTGTTCACTTTTTCCGGGATGCCCTCAGGAATGATTACCGAGAGCATCGATCTGGAAGCACCGCCGGGCTGCGTAAACCCCTGGTGTGGAGAGGAGTACCTGGATTTCCCCGATCTCTTCCCAGAGCAGCGCAGGCCCATTAGTGAGGGCGAACTTGATGAGCAGATCCTCACCATTGAGGAGCAGCCCTATCTCAGTCAAAGCCCGAGCACAGAGCGCCTGGCAGCCGAGGTGACCGAGGCGCTGCGCATTTGTTTTCTGCTGGAAGGTCTCGACGCGCGATCTCTCGACGCGGTGATTATTGAAGATCACCCAGAGACTCCGAGCACGCGGATCGAGTGGATCCTCTTGACCGATCCCATGATCGGTACGATTCGCATCATGTTGCTCTTCCCACTAGATGCACCACAAGAGCCTCTCCCGGTGGTTCTGGCGGTCCACGGTCATGGCACCGAAGCCGGTGACTTTGTTTATGCCTGGGATGGTCCCGACTACACCGATGGCGGCTACGTACTCGCCGCAGTTGATATGCGCGCCAATGGCGGCGATGAGTTGGAACGCGAAGTGGGTTGGCATCTGTTGCTGAACGGCTTCACCCTGCAGGGACTGCACATCTACGAGATCTTGGTGGCGCACAAGTACCTGCGGACACGCCTTGATCTCGATACCACTCGGGTTGGGCTCTTAGGTCAGTCGGCCGGCTCCATGAAGTCCAATGCACTCATCCGAGTAACTGACTCGTTCGCGGCCTATGTCTCAGACAATCTCTCGGAGTACACGAGTGATTACACGTCAGGGATACCGGGAATCGAAGAGGACACCATCCCGAATTTGTATCCCTATACAGAGCTCATTAACGATTTTGCTACCGCGACTACCCCCGTGCTCAAAGTCGAGTATGGCTACCCTGATGGCACTGGTCCGTTGCTCGACTTTTTCGATGAACATCTCCTGCCTTGAGTTGATGGGGCACTTCTGATGGCTGAGTTCGCCGAGCGTGTCGCTGAGCTTCCCTTTCTGGGCATTGGCATCTCAACGGAGTATGGGGCAGCGCGTGTGGATGGTTGCCTCACACCCGAGCAATTGCGGGGAGCTGAGCCCAGCTTTGCGTCCTTTCTTGAGATTGGGATCGAGACGGCCAAGGGCCTTGATGAGGAGGCCAGTCGATGGATTGCTGCGGGGCTTCGGTGCACCTATCACTTTCTCGATCTGAACCTCGACCAGCCAGGGGACTTTGATGAGGAGTGGCTCGCTCAAGCCAGAGATCTCGCCCAGATGATTCGTCCTGCCTGGTTGTGCGGTGACGCAGGCCTTTGGCACTTCGGGCAGCGAGAGAGGGCGCAGATGCTTCTGTTGCCTCCGATTCTCACCGACGACAGCGCGAGCAGGCTGGCCGAAGGCATCGTGCAACTGCGAGAACAGATCGGCCTTGAAGTGCTTCCCGAGAACCCGCCGGGCCAGGTGTATGTGGGCGATCTACATATTCTCGATTTCTTTGCCAGGGTCTGCGAAAGGGCGGACACGGGGATGCTGCTCGACTGCGCCCATCTCGCGATCTACCAGCGCTTGCAGAACGAGGCCTGGGACTGCGGACTCGGGGACTTTCCGTTGGAGCGTGTTGTCGAAGTTCATGTGGCGGGCGCGCGGCAACGAAGTCATGAGGGCTTTGCCTGGGTGGAAGATGACCACTGCCTCGATGTGCTGCCCGAGACATGGCAGATCCTCGATCGAGTGGCTGCAGGCGCCGACAATCTACGAGCGGTGGTTCTTGAGTGTGAGCGAAACCCACTGCACGAAGCGCTCGCTGGTTTTGAGGATCTCGCCGCCCGACTTGATTCCAGCGTCTTTGGCCAGCGGCGAGAAGCGGGACGTTTGTGAGCGCTGAGCAGCTTCAGAAGCTCGCGGTGCGAATGCACCATGACCCGGCCCTGGTGACTCAGGTCTATGAGCAGCCTGAGGACACTGCGCTGCGGGAAGGGATCAGCGTTCAGCTGTTGGCCCTGCTGAGTGCGCCGGATCGCCGAGCCTGGGGCGCTGACACACAACGTCGCGATCGGGTCGTAGAAGCGCTTCGAGTCGAGTATCCGGTCTCTTGTGCGCTGGTTGAGTTGGCAGGCTTGGGCCGCGCTGTGCTGCTGGATTTTTTTTCGACCACTCACTTTCATGCATGCGTGGGTCGCTGGGGGGTTCAGGCGCTGGCTTTTGCTGACTTCCTTGATGATCTGTCCGCGAAGGCCGGCCCTGCACTGTCGGAGTGCCTGGCTCTTGAGCGTGCGCTCGCGCAGGTGCGTCGCTCGCCGCTGCGGCCTCGGCAGATCTCGAAAGAACAGACTCTACCCTTGCAGCTTCTGCAGGCCCCCTGGCTGCAGTTGGTCAGCGTTCGCAGCGGCACCCTGGCCCTGCACGGCGGCATCCGTGACTGGCTCGCTGGTGGAGAGCCGCCGATGCAGCGGGAGCTTGGCGCCCAAGATCCAGAACTCTTGATTGTTGAGCGTCGCGATGAGCAGGGTGGGCTCTCGGTCGGCGAGCTTCCCGCCGCCTTGTTCGAAGTGGTCCAGCGAGCTGAGGGGCAGGCATCCAGTGCGGAACTCAAGAGTGTCTTACAGAGACACGGTGCCGAGGTCGACGAAGCCGCAGAGGTCTTGAATTCGCTCCTTTCAGATCAGGTTCTCATCAGAGCAGTGATGCGTTGAAACAAGATGTAACAGAGTGAAACACCTCTGTTTCGAGTCATCGGCAATTCTCAAGTTGTCGACGGCGCTGGCCACGACACAACGACATCACCCAGGAGCTTCATAAGCTCGCGACTCGGAGAGAATCATGAACACCAATCTTCTTACAAGCCTCGTAGTTATCCCCTGCATCTTGCTCGGAAGCCTTCTCTCGGTAGCTGTTGCGGCGCCTGGTGCAGCGTCCCGTGGCGGCGACCGTGCTGTTACCAGCGAGCGGCCTGAACTCAACGACTCGGACTCGTTCCT
>Ga0163179_10001945_pt1 | contig 14522 bp, 11 predicted proteins | sample AtlANTMetagenome_FD_109643 | JGI IMG/M metagenome (GOLD analysis project Ga0163179, IMG submission 109643) | Marine eukaryotic phytoplankton communities from the Atlantic Ocean - Atlantic ANT 2 Metagenome | ecosystem: Environmental > Aquatic > Marine > Oceanic | place: North Atlantic Ocean...
GCAGAAGTGGCCTGTAAATTTCATCAACGCCATTCAATGAAGACCGTCGAACTTGCAACGCAAAACACGGTGCTACTGCACACTGCCTTCGACGCGTTGCTTGTCCTTGTCATCTTTGTCAAACGTCGTGACAAGTGCTTCGGTCGTCAACAACAGGCCCGCAATACTGGCCGCATTGCTGAGTGCCGTTCTCACGACCTTGACCGGATCGATAATGCCCGCCTTGAGCATATCGCCATACTTGCCAGCGTTAGCGTCATAACCCGTGTTGGTTGGCTTCTGGCTAACTTCATCTACGACCACTGAGCCATCGATGCCACCGTTGTCCGCGATCTGCTTCAGAGGTGCGGAGAGCACTTTCAGGATAAGGTCGACGCCAATCTTCTCGTCACCTTTCGCATTACTGCGTGCTTTTTCCACAGCTTCGCGACAGCGTACCAAAGCCACGCCACCACCGGGCAAAATCCCCTCTTCCACGGCAGCACGAGTCGCATGCAAAGCATCTTCCACTCGTGCCTTTTTCTGCTTCATATCGGCTTCGGTTTCGGCACCGACAGAAATAATGGCGACACCACCGGTGAGCTTAGCCAATCGCTCTTGCAGTTTCTCACGATCGTATTCGCTATCGGTTTGATCGATCTGACGCTTCAGCTGACCAATTCGCTGCTGCACGTCGTCGGTGCTACCAGCACCTTGAACAATCGTGGTGTCGTTCTTGTCGATGCTGATCTTCTTAGCGCGACCCAACTGATCAAGCGTCAGGCTGTCGAGCTGAATCCCGATGTCCTCACTGATCAAGGTACCGCCGGTCAGAACCGCAATATCACCGAGCATTGCCTTACGGCGATCGCCAAAACCTGGTGCCTTCACAGCGGCAATGTTCAACACGCCACGCAGTTTATTGACGACCAAGGCAGTGAGTGCCTCACCGTCAACATCCTCGGCGATGATCAACAACGGCTTACCAGCCTGACTGACCTTCTCCAGAATCGGAACGAGGTCGCGGAGATTACTGATCTTCTTTTCATGGATCAGAATCAATGCGTCATCCAATTCGCAGGTCATATCTGCGGGCTTATTAATGAAGTAGGGAGAGATGTAGCCCTTGTCGAACTGCATTCCCTCGACGATCTCAAGCGACGTGTCGGCGGCTTTGCCTTCTTCGACGGTGATCACACCGTCTTTACCAACTCGCTCAAGAGCATCTGCGAGCAAGTCGCCGATGGTCATATCGTTATTAGCACTGATGGCACCCACATTGGCGATTTCGCCTTTGCTGGAAACAGGCTTGGCCATCGAAAGCAGAGTATCCTCGGCGGCATTGACCGCTCGATCGATACCGCGGCGAATGGCCGTCGGATTGCTACCAGCAACGATGTTTCGCATCCCCTCACGGTAAATGGCACGAGCCAAAACCGTGGCGGTCGTGGTACCGTCGCCCGCTAAGTCGGAAGTCTTGCTGGCAACTTCGTTAACCAGTTTCGCTCCCATATTCTCGAAGCGATCTTCGAGTTCGATTTCCTTGGCAACGGTGACACCGTCTTTCGTTACGGTGGGTCCGCCAAACGATTTGTCGATAATTACGTTGCGACCGGTGGGTCCCATCGTTACGGCAACCGCGTTGGCCAGTTTGTCGACTCCGCGAAGAATCTTCGCTCGAGCATGGTCATCAAATAGCAGCTGTTTAGCCACGCTTGTCGTTCCTTATTCTTGAGTTTGGGTTGCCAATTCAGGCAACGAACGGGTCAACACGGTTAGTTACATAACTTTGGCTAGAATGTCGCCTTCACGGAGAATCTTGACGTCGTCGCCATCCACTTCGATGTCCGACCCGCCATACTTTCCGTAAATCACTTCGTCACCAACGGTGACCGAAAGCTCACCTCGCTTGCCGGTATCCAGCAAGCGCCCCGGGCCGACTGCCACAACTGTCCCACGCTGGGGTTTTTCCTGCGCGGCATCAGGGAGCACGATGCCACCAGCCGTCGTCTCTTCCGCCTGCAGCGGCTCGACAACGACTCGGTCATCCAGTGGACGAATTTTGATTTTCTTTGCCATCGTTTTTATTCCTTTATGGATTCAGTTTTGTTTTTGGAGCTTCAGCGGATCGGGTCTACATCATGCCAGGCATGCCACCCATGCCTCCCATGCCGCCCATTCCAGGCATGCCGCCCATGCCTCCCATGCCTCCCATGCCGCCCATGCCACCCATGTCACCCATGCCGTGGTCATGATGGTGATCACCACCCTCTTCCTCTTCTTCTTGAGGAATCTCGGTGATCAGCGAGGAGGTTGTCAGCAGCAAACACGCCACGCTCGATGCGTTTTGCAGTGAGGAGCGAACTACTTTCGCCGGATCGATAACGCCATCAGCGACGAGATCGCCGTAGGAATCCTTGTCCGCGTTGTAGCCATCGTTCTTACCCTTCAAGTGCCGAACACGATTGACGACCACGGCACCATCTTCGCCAGCGTTATTCGCAATCGCTCGTAGCGGGTAATCCAAAACGTTTCGAATGATCTCAACGCCAAGTGTCTCATCCCCTTCGGCGTCGACTTTCTTGAGAGCCTTTTCGCTGCGAATCAACGAAACTCCACCACCGGGAACGATACCTTCATCGAGAGCGGCTTGCGTCGCCGACTTGGCATCTTCCAACAGTGCCTTACGTTCTTTCATCTCGGTCTCAGTGACGGCACCACAGTTAATCTGGGCAACACCACCGGCGAGTTTCGCCAAACGCTCTTGCAGTTTTTCTCGGTCGTATTCGCTGTCCGTTGCCGAGATTTCATTTCGAATCTGATCCGCACGGCCGGCGATCTCTTCTTTCTTACCGCCGCCACCGATCATGGTGGTGTCTTCCGAGCTGATATTGATTTTTCGTGCTTTACCGAGATCGCTCAGTTGCACGCTCTCCAAATCGATTCCGAGGTCCTTGAAGACCGCGGTACCACCGGTCAAGACAGCGATATCACCGAGCATCGCCTTACGACGGTCACCATAGCCGGGAGCCTTAACGGCACAGACGTTCAGGATGCCTCGCATCTTGTTGACCACGAGCGTCGCCAGAGCTTCGCCTTCGATGTCTTCGGCGATGATCAGCAATGGCTTATTGGCTTTGCTGACAGCTTCCAGAATCGGAACTAACTTCTTGGCCGACGAAATCTTCTCTTCGAAGATCAGGATCAAGCAGCTGTTCAATTCAACCACCTGGTTGTCTACATCCGTCACAAAGTGAGGGGAGAGAAAACCGCGATCAAACTGCATACCTTCGACGACTTCGACGGTCGTTTCGCTGCTTCGGCCTTCTTCGACGGTAATAACACCGTCTTTGCCCACCTTGAGGAAGGCATCGGAGAGCACGCTACCGATCGTCGGATCGTTGTTTCCGGCGATCGTCGCGATCTGTTGAATCTCTTTTCGATTCTTACCGTCAATCGGAGTCGCCATTTTGCTGACGGCGGTCGACAGAGCGTCAACGGCTTTATTGATGCCACGAGCGAGAGCCATGGGATCGGCTCCGGCGGCGATCATTTTCAGCCCTTCGCGATAGATTCCTTCGGCCAGGACTGTCGCGGTCGTTGTACCGTCACCGGCAACATCGTTGGTTTTGCTGGCCGCTTCCTTGACCAATTGCGCCCCGAGATTTTCGTAAGGATCATCAAGTTCGATGTCCTCAGCGACGGTGACGCCGTCTTTCGTGATCTTGGGCGAGCCCCAACCCTTGTCCAAAACCGCATTTCGGCCGCGGGGACCGAGCGTGCTTTTGACGGCTCTCGCCAATTTGGACACGCCCGACAGTAGCGGCTGGCGTGCCTCGTCCTCAAAAACCATTTGTTTTGCCACGACAGGTTTCCTCCTGCAAAGTCATCGGAGTCTCGCGACAGGCCGATTCGGCAGTCGCTCGCTATATTCCATGGTTGATTTCGCGTACCGCGAAACCGAAATGGCAGTTACCATTCGATTTGAGACCCCTTCTATGCAACCGGCGTGCCAACCTGCTTACTCCGCCACAAAACGCGACGAACAAGGGGTTTACGCCATGTTAGGGGGAGTGAAGGGTGAGCGAGTGAGCGAACTCTGGGTAGCACCCTGTCAAATTGGCAGCAGCCGGTCAAAAGGGCTCCACTAGGGCGTAAAATCGTCCTGGCCGTCTAAACTGATGGCAAAAGCGGCCAACAGGTCGGCTGCATGGTCGATATCGTCGAGTGAAATCGTTTCGACGGCGCTATGCATATAGCGGTTGGGGACGGCGACGAGCCCGGTCGCCACACCCGCCCGACTGATCTGTAAGGCGTTTGCGTCATTCGAAGCTGCCCGTCCAAGCGCTGCCAACTGGTGAGGAATCGATTGGCTATCGGCCTCCTGGATGACCCGTTCGGTGACATGCGGATTCATATTGGGACCTCGAAAAACGACCGGACCATCTCCCAACCGGATGTCTCCTTGCTGATTCTTGTCAATAGAAGGGCAGTCAGTGGCGTGGGTTACGTCGACGGCAATACCCACATGCGGATCAATTCCGAAGGCACTTGTCTTAACTCCCCGCAGCCCGATCTCCTCCTGCACCGTGGAAACGGCGTAGAGCGCGCACTTTAACGGCTTTCCATGGCATCGCCGCAACGCCTCAATCACCACCCAGACCCCCGTTCGATTGTCCATCCCGGGAGCGTTGGCGAGATTGTTTCGCATCGCCTGAAAACCGAGTTCAAGCGTGACGGCGTCGCCGATGCGGACGACCTCTTGGGCCTCTTCTTTATTGGCAGCGCCGATATCAAGCCACATATCCTTCTGTTTGACAACTTGCCGCCGTTCCTCTTCGCTCAACAGATGGATCGGTTTGCGAGAAATCACGGCAGGCACTCCGCCATTCCGAGTCCAGATCTGCATCCTTTGTCCAATCAATTGCTGAGGATCCCAACCCCCGATGGTCTGAGCATAGATGAACCCATCCGCATCGATATGGGTGACAATCAGACCGATTTGGTCGCAATGGCCCGCAAACATGGCGCGTTGCTCGGCCTCGGGGTTGAGGCAGACGATCACGTTTCCATGCGAATCGGTGGTCACTTGATCAGCGAACGACTGCACATAATCACGGACAACCTGCTGAATTTCGGACTCATAACCTGACGGGCCGGGCGTCTCGAGCATTCGTTTGAGGAATTCGAGCGATTGTTTATCCATTATTGGTTTTCCGTGGGTTCCGTTGAAAACTCCATCACCTTGCCACCGCAGAACCTGCGGGCGACACCCGATACCAGCAGAAAGTATGGTGGAACCGGCTATCTCCGCAACCGCAAACCCCCAGTTACGGTTGACGTTACGGCCGCCGCCGACCTACGATAATTGGTTTCCTCGAGGGCCTTGGTCGTGTCCCGTAATCTATGGTTACGTTAAGGCAGCGAATTTTTATGCTCGGCACTGTTTATGGCTGCCTGTCGAGTCGCCGAGCCTGGCAAACTGACGCGATAAACTCATCCCCAAGAGGGACTTAGCGAGAGTTAGTATGGCGATAAAAGCGCATAAAGTCGGTATCGTAGGCCTTGGTACGGTTGGATCGGGGGTGGCCAAGATTCTGCTGGAGGAGGGCGAGCGGGTTCGCCGTCACGCTGGCCAGCCGATCGAGCTCAGCCGGGTCGTCGTTCGAGATCTCGAAAAGCCTCGACAATGTGAGCTACCTGACAAAATCCTCACAACCGATATCAGCGAAATCACCAACGATCCCGAGATCAGCGTGGTCGCCCAACTGATTGGCGGCCTCGAACCAGCTCGCAGCATCATGCTGCAGTTACTCGAGGGCGGCAAAGATGTGGTGACCGCTAACAAGGCTCTCTTGGCCGAGCACGGTTCGGAGCTCTTCAATCGGGCACGTGAGCTGGGCCGTTCCATTGCGTTCGAAGCCTCGGTCGCAGGTGGTGTGCCGATCATTGCCAACCTCAGTCAATGTTTGTCTGCGAATCAGATTCTTTCCTTGCGTGGAATCCTGAACGGCACGAGCAACTTTATTGTGTCGCAGATGGAAGAGCATGGAGCGGACTATTCCCAGGCGGTGGCTGAAGCACAGCGTCTCGGTTACGCGGAGGCCGATCCGACGATGGACGTGGATGGCACCGATGCCGCCCAGAAACTCGCCATCCTGGCTCACCTGGCCTTCGGCGCCGATGTGCAATGGCGGGACATCCCGCGAATCGGCATTGATAGCTTGGATCCAACCGATCTCCAATGGGCCAGCGAATTGGGATATCGAGTCAAGCTGTTAGCCGTCGCACGATTAAACGAAGACAATCTTGAATTGCACGTATCACCGACATTGGTCAAACTCGGGACTCCACTTTCAGAAGTGCGGGGGGCGAACAACGCCATCAGCGTCGTGGGAGATATGGTGGGCCGCGTGTTCTACCATGGCCTCGGCGCAGGCCAATTGCCCACCGCCTCGGCTGTTGTCGCCGACCTGATCGACACGGCCGTCGGTCGCAGCGCCATCACCTTCCGAACCTTAGACCTCTGGTCAGAGGCGACCTCCAAAGTTCTTCAGACGAATCATTCATCGGTCAGTGGCCGATACTACATGCGATTTACGGTCGAAGACCATCCCGGCGTCTTGGCAGATGTTTCTGGAGCTCTTGGTCGCAATGAGATTTCGATTGCGTCAATCATTCAGCGCGAAATCGATGACGACAATGTGCAGGGCGACGACGTTTCGCTTGTGATCATGACACACGCTGCAACCGAGGGTAATGCAGCCGCTGCGGTCCGAGAAATCGACGCATTTCCTTCTGTCCGAGCTGGCAGTGTCCGCATGCGGGTCTTGGATTAAAAGGATCCTTTAGAGGCTCTCAATAAGAATGGAGGCTAGACGACCATGAAGTATGCGATAGTCATTCCCGATGGATGTGCCGATGAGCCTCAAGAATCCCTGGGGGGCCTGACCCCGCTCCAGGCTGCAAAAACGCCAGCCATGGATTCGATTGCCGCAGCTGGCATTGTCGGACGCGCAAACAATGTGCCAGCCCACCTTCCCGCCGGGTCAGCGGTCGCAAACATGAGCCTGCTGGGCTACGATCCGAATCAATTTTTCACCGGCAGAGCTCCGCTGGAAGCGGCGGCACAGGGTATCGAACTGGGTCCCGATGACTGGGCGGTTCGATGCAATCTCGTCACGATCACCGACCAGATCATGCGAGACTTCACTGCCGATCACATTTCAACCGAAGAGGCAACGACGCTCCTGTCGATCGTCCAAGAGGAGCTAAATGCCGAGCAATGGCAGTTTGTGCCCGGCGTAAGCTATCGGAACCTGCTTCTCTTCCGAGGCGAAGGACAGGCTCCGCCTTTTTCCAACGAAACTCGCAGCACACCTCCACATGATCTGACCGACAAGCCGGTGACAGATGATTACCCTCGAGGTCCGGGCAGCGATTTCCTGAGCGACCTGATGGCCCGCAGCTTCCAACGGTTCAAAGATGCGCCGATCAATCAAGCGAGACAAGCCGCCAACAAACTACCGGCCACGAACATCTGGCTGTGGGGACTTGGTCGTACACCCGATCTACCCAGCTTCGAGAGTCGCTATGGAGTTCAGGGCAAGATGATCACCGCCGTCGACCTGTTGCGCGGCATTGCGGCTTTGATCGGTTGGCCCCGCATCGAGGTCGAAGGGGCAACGGGCTATACCGATACGGACTATGCCGCTAAGGGGCGAGCTGCCATTGCCGCTCTAGATGAAACCGACCTGATCTGTGTGCATATCGAAGCTCCGGATGAGGCTTCGCATGAAGGTAATGTTGCGGCAAAAATTGCTGCTTTGGAATCGATTGACAAGCTAATTGTGGCTCCTCTACTCGAATCTTTGCAGCGATACGACAATTCTCGCATACTCATTACGCCGGACCATCCCACACCTATTCGGACCAAAACCCACAGCCACGGCTTCGTTCCGCTGGCAATGTCTGGCACAGGGATTTCCCCCGACGGTTCAGAAACCTATGATGAGGTCTCCGCCGCCGCTAGTAAGCGTCACTTTGATCAGGGCCATGAGCTGATGTCCGCCTTCGTAGACAAACCGGCCTAGCCTAGATCCATCCCCACGCTTTCCCCACCCGCAGTTCGTTTTTACTCGAGAATTACGATGTCGTTGATCGTCCAAAAATTTGGTGGAACCAGTGTTGCTGACTGCGAGAAGATTCTCGCCGCAGCACGAAAGGCAATTCGAGCTCAACAGGACGGCCATCAAGTAGTGATGGTTGTCAGCGCAATGGGCAAGAACACCGACATGCTTGTCGACCTGGCCGGCCAGATTACGGAACGCCCGCCGGCGCGTGAAATGGACATGCTTCTGTCGACGGGTGAGCAGGTGAGTGTGGCTTTGATGGCCATGGCCATCGATTCCCTAGGTTTCAGCGCCGTGAGTTTAACTGGAGCCCAAATCGGCATTCGCACCGACAGCACGCACACCAAGGCGCGAATTCTTTCAATCTCAACAGATCGTTTGCAGCACCATCTGGATGCAGGCAAAATCGTGATTGCGGCGGGCTTCCAAGGCATCGACGAAGAATTCAACATCACAACCTTGGGCAGAGGGGGGAGCGACACGACCGCGGTTGCACTTGCCGCCGTCCTTCATGCCGACGCCTGTGAAATTCACACGGATGTCGATGGCGTCTACACCACGGATCCACGAATCATGCCCGAGGCGCGACGTGTCAGTCGGGTCAGCTATGACGAGATGCTCGAACTCGCCAGCCTCGGAGCCGGCGTAATGCACAGCCGGTCGATCGAATTCGCCAAGAAGTTCTCGGTGCCAATTCACGTTCGCAGCAGCTTCTCCGACATCCCGGGTACGATGATCGTTTCTGAACCCGAACATTCCGACCGGGCAGTTAGTGGCGCAGCGTTGACTCGAGACGAAGCCAAGATCACGGCCGTGGGCGTTCCGGACGTACCGGGTACGAGTTATGAAATCTTCTCGCGCATTGCCGATCGCAACGTGACGGTCGACATGATTGTTCAGAACATTGGTGATGGCGGTCGGGCGGACATTTCCTTTACCGTTCCTCGCAACGAACTGGCGGTCACGCTCGAGGCGATTGATGAAGCCCGAAATGTGACAGGTAACTTCGATGTCACTCATGACGACCAAGTTGCCAAGGTATCCGTCGTCGGAATGGGAATGGCGACTCAAGCTGGCGTTGCCGACCGCATGTTCCTCGCCCTGTCTGAGGCGGAAATCAACATCAAAATGATCACGACCAGTGAAATCAAGATTTCAACGCTCGTCGAACGCGATCAGGCACTGGCGGCCTTGCGAGCTATCCACAACGCCTTTGCGTTAGATCAAAATCCCGAATCCATTCCACCACTGCCAGATGCAGGCGCACGACCGCCTAGCGATGCAGCCGACATCGTGCACCAGCTCCAAAATATGGAGCGGCTCCGCATCGACAAGATTGACCTCGATGATTCGCAAGGCCGCGTCACCATTCACGGGGTCCCCAACGCACCTGGCGTCGCGGAACGAGTATTCCGCGAGATCGCCGAGGCTGGCATCTTTGTCGACATGATCGTGCAAAGTTATCCCAGTGACGGCGAGGCAAATCTCAGCTTTACGGTCCCTAAAGAGGCGATCGAAAAGAGCAAGGTTGTTGCAGAAAACATGGCCAAAGATTTCCCAAGCCTGCGAGTTTCGAGCAGTCCGGACGTCGCCAAACTGTCGGTCTCTGGAATTGGCCTGCGGAGTCATACGGGCGTTGCTATTCGCATGTTCCGTGCACTCTCCGAGACAGGCATCAATGTGCAGATGATCAACACCAGTGAAGTTCGAGTGAACGTCATCGTCGACGGCAACGATGGCGAAACGGCCAGAGCCGCCCTCGAACAAGTTTTCGCCGACGTCATGTAAGACGCGAATTCAGATGACGGAATCTCTTTCGCTGACCGCTGGAACCCCAACACGCTCACAGGCGGTGATCGAAGTCAGTTTGATCGTGTTGGTGATGTTCGTCCTCAGCGGCGGACCGACTCCCGCGGTCAATGAAGCTCATTATCTTGGCAAAGCGCGCCACTACTGGGATCCCGCCTGGTGTCCGACGGATAGTTTTTTGGACAGTGCGGATGCCCATTTACCCTTTTACCTGACCTTCGGTTGGGTCACCCAATTCGCCTCGTTCGAAACCACGGCCTGGATCGGACGTGCGCTGTCGTGGCTGTTGCTTGCCTTTGCGTGGCAACGTTTAAGCTGGCGTTTGACACCCATCAATTTTTCCAGCGTCTTGTCAGCGGGGATCTGGCTGACCTTCGTCCATCACGGACACATGTCCGGAGAATGGATTCTCGGAGGCGTCGAAGCCAAGGTATTCGCCTACCCATTGGTGCTGGGTGGTTTATTGGCGATGCTCAAGGGTCAGTGGCGCGGATGCTGGATCTGGTTCGGCGCCGCCGCTGCGCTCCATGTTCTGGTCGGCGGTTGGGCGGTGGTGACGGCGTTCTTCAGCTGGTGTCTGCAACCGCGAGACAAGCGACTTTCACTGTCGACCATGCTTCCCGGACTCATCATGGGCGGAATCATCGCTCTCGGGGGTCTTGTTCCCGCCATTGAATTAACTCGTGGTGTTGATCCCGACATCCGGACGATGGCAACTCACATCTACGTGAACGAACGCTTACCTCATCATTTATTATTGCGAGTGTTTGCTCCACTTTTCATTTTGCGGCATATCGGATTGATCGTTTTATTTTTTGTGCTCAGCTGGCCGTTGAGAAAGGATGAGCGATTCCGTCCGCTGTGGAGCTTTGTCGTCGGCTCCATCGGCCTGGCTGCGACTGGTGCGTCGATCGACTTGCTTGCTGGCGGCACCACCTGGGGCACCGGCCTTTTGCGATATTACTGGTTTCGCCAAACCGACGTTTTCGTTCCACTCGGAGTCTCGATCTTTGGAATCGCTCGCCTTGCAGAGCTCCGCGTTCAACGACCACAACTAACCCAGGCACTCGTCGTCGGACTGTTCGTCGTTTTGTTTGCAAGTATCGGCGAGGCAACCTCGCGTCTCGGCGGTAGGTCGATCCCCGCTGCGGATCGTCAAGGCGGCATTCGGTCGATGATTCAGTGGAATCATTGGAAAGGGGTTGCGGAATGGTGTGCAACCAATCTGCCAACCGACGCTCTCGTAATCACTCCAGCCGATCATCAAACCTTTCGTTGGTATTCGGATCGGAGTGAGCTCGTCAACTGGAAGGACATTCCTCAAGACGCCGAGGCGATTATCGACTGGCGAGAACGCCGTGCTGCCGTGGATCAAATCACCCGACTGTTATTCCAGGGATATCGCCAGCAGGCCAACTTGGCAATGAAGCATCTCGCTGAACAGTATGGTGCACAGTACGTTATTGTGAGAGCACCCACCTCGCTACCGATCAACGGCTTCATTCCGATCTATCACAACCCTGATTATCTTGTGCTACGAGTTCAACCGGCTGATGAGTGATCTCGACCTCCCTGACCGATTACGACAACAATTGCACACGCCGTGGCAATCCCGCGAGGCGCGTAACCACATGGCGCCGCGGCTGAGCTATGGTCGACACCAAGGCCCACCGAATCCCAACGCCAAAATTGCTGCCGTGCTGATTTTGCTCGTTCGTCGCGACGATGAATGGTGCGTGCCACTCACCAAGCGCCAGCCCTACCTGCCCGATCATCCAGGACAAATCAGTCTTCCTGGAGGTCTGATTGAGCCGGGAGAGTCGGCCGAACAGGGAGCTTTGCGCGAAGCGGAAGAAGAGATCGGCATCGCCGCCACCCAGATCACGTTGCTTGGCTCGCTGGCCGAATTAAATCTGTACAACAGCAACTTTCGAGTCCTGCCGTCGATCGGGGTGTTACGGGGAGAGCCCAATTTCCGCAGCAATGAAGCGGAAGTCGCCGAGCTTTTCGAGATTCCCCTGTCAAAACTCACTATTGAAACGGCCGATTCCATCAAGATACGGCGCGGCTCTCTTTCCTTTTCGGCACCCTGCTACACGTGGCTCGGCCACCAGGTCTGGGGCGCAACGAGCATCATGCTGTCCGAATTTGCCGCTTTGACTCGCAGCGTTCAGGGGTGAACCACAACCTGCCACCGGTGTCCTACCACTGGCTTACAACACCTGGGCAAGATAAAGTGAAGACTCCAGGTCGGCTGCGAACTTTCGATTTCCCTTTAGCAAAGAAGCCTAGCAAATGATACGCGCAGGAGTGGTCGGAGCCACCGGATATACAGCGCTCGAGCTACTGAAACTTCTCGTCCCGCACCCTGACGTTGAGGTGGTCGCGGTGACGAGTCGCCAAGAGGGCCGAACACCGATCGGCGATGTACATCGTTCGCTAAATGGCCGTCTCGACCTCTGCCTCGAAAATCTTGATCCGAAGTCGCTCGCAGAAAGATGTGACTGCGTCTTCAGCTGTCTCCCCCATGCGGCTTCTGCCGAAGTCGTGTCACAGCTGCTTGCAGCGGGCACACGCGTTGTTGATTTCAGTGCAGATTACCGTCTCAACGAGGTCGACCTTTACGAGACTTGGTACGACACACAACACCCCGATCCGACCCGACTGGATCACACGCCTTATGGATTGCCGGAACTCTTTCGTGAGGAGATCACTGGCGCGTCGCTCGTGGCAAACCCGGGCTGCTATCCAACGTCAGCAATTCTCGGGATGGCACCGTTCATCAAGTCGGGCCTCGTGGATGGCAACGACCTGATCTTTGATTCCAAGAGCGGTGTCTCGGGTGCAGGCCGAACGCCCAAACTCGTAACGTTGTATCCGGAGTGCAATGAGAGCCTGGCGGCCTACGGAGTCGGTAGCCATCGTCACACACCAGAAATCCAACAGGTTTTGTCGACGGTTGGTGGCAGCCAGGTGAATCTGGTCTTCACACCTCACCTGGTCCCCATGGACCGTGGCATCCTGACGACCGCTTACTCGCGGCCAACCGAACAGCTTTCGCAAGAACAGGCGATGGACTGTCTTCGCAGTTTCTATGACGGTTGTCCCTTTATTCGCGTCGTGGACTATTTGCCCGCAACAAAGGACACTAGCTTTACGAACTTCTGCGATATCTCGGCAAGACGAGTGGGTGAACGTCTTGTCGTCATCAGCTGCATCGACAACTTACTGAAGGGAGCCTCCGGGGCTGCCGTCCAAAACATGAACCTGATGTTCGGGCTTCCCGAAACGGCAGGTTTTTGATCACGCCTCAGGGCATCGACGTTTCGCGCAACACGGAAAAAGAACGATGAAGGTACCTCTTGGCTTTTCCATGTCAGGCGTTCACGCCGGCATCAAGCAGGACAAAACACGAGAAGACATCAGTCTCATCAAGGCGGAATCGGCGTGCACCGCAGCGGGTGTCTACACGCAGAATAAAGTTGTCGCAGCACCGGTAATCCTCGATCGTCAACGAACACCTACCGCAGACATACGCGGAATCGTCATTAATTCTGGCAACGCCAATGCTTGTACAGGAGAGCAAGGCGAGCGGGACGCTGAGGAAATGACTCGTTTGGCAGCTGCCGAATTCGGCGCGAACCCGGAACAAGTCCTTGTCCTCTCAACCGGAATCATCGGCGAAGCCATGCCGATGTCCACCATCGCAGCCGGCATCAAGACCGTGGCCAATCAATTAGGCACCGACGAAGCTCAAGTCGTCGCCGCTGCTCGCGGCCTGATGACGACCGATACCATTCACAAGATCGCCGTCCGTGAAATCCCTCTGACAAACGGCGAGGGAAGAGTCATGGGATTCGCCAAGGGTGCCGCCATGATCGGCCCCAACATGGCGACCATGCTGGGCGTTATCCTCACCGATGTCGCGCTCTCTCCCGACGAAGCACAGCAGTTACTGGGTGATGCAGTGAACGACAGTTTTAATTGCATCAGTGTCGAGGGTCACATGAGCACCAACGATACAGTCCTGTTGCTCAGCAGCAATCAGCATCAACCCACTGACTCAGAACGTACCGCCCTGCATGAGGCGATCCACGACGCCTGCATTGAGCTGGCAAAAGCGATCCCAAACGACGGAGAAGGGGCGACCCATCTCATCCAAGTCGACGTTTCAGGATGTCGCACGCGAGACGAAGCGCATCAGATCGCTCGCACCATTGCCGACAGCGTTTTAGTGAAAACCGCGGTTACCGGTGCGGACCCGAATTGGGGACGAATCGTATCGGCTGCCGGTTACGCAAAGGTCGACTTTGATCCCAGCGAGGTCTGCCTCAAACTCAATGGTACAATGCTTTATGAAGCCGGTAACCCTGTCGCCTTCGATGCGGAAGCTGTCTCGGCATCGATTCGAGAGAATCGAGACACGCACATCGACTTTCGCCTTCAGCAGGGCGATGCCGCCGTCACCTTCTGGACCTGCGACCTCACGACCGAATACATTCACCTGAATGCGGATTACCATACCTAAGCCAGGTCATCCAAATCGGCCGGACGTGATTCCGATCGCTACCCCAGCGGGCTGCGACCCATCAGGCAGCTTCA
>Ga0163179_10001949_pt1 | contig 14510 bp, 7 predicted proteins | sample AtlANTMetagenome_FD_109643 | JGI IMG/M metagenome (GOLD analysis project Ga0163179, IMG submission 109643) | Marine eukaryotic phytoplankton communities from the Atlantic Ocean - Atlantic ANT 2 Metagenome | ecosystem: Environmental > Aquatic > Marine > Oceanic | place: North Atlantic Ocean...
AGCTGTTCCTCCTTGCTTAATCACCAAGTCTAACGCAAAGTCGGAGCCTTGATCGATTATTAAGTTATATGTGCCCGCACTCATGTATTTTCTCCATTTTGAAATTATATCTCAAAGGACCTGTTTAGTCAAGTTTTATTTTTAGGGTGGTTATTATGTAAACGGAGGACCGCTATACCACTGTACTAACATGTTTTTTTTCCTTTTATTTTTACGATAAATATCCTATTCTAACTCTTTCTGCAGAACCGTCCCTAATGATTATCCGTGAGTTTCCGCTATTAACATCCATATATATTCCCGCTGAACCTGCTGCAGGATTTGAAATTGCAAGTTGTGATGCTCCAATTGCGTTGGCTGCTATGACTTCTGCTCTGAAAAAATCTGATACTAAAACCCAGGCGCTACTTTCATATTTCCAAGCTGCTTGATTTGGGGTAGTTGCACTATTTTCTACAATAGCTATATTTTTATCAGCTGGACTTGCAATTTCTGAGCTTGAAGGTGCTCCAAGATTTGCGCCAGCCACATTAGTTGCAGTAGTATTTCCGGTTCTTTTCAAGAAAAAGAAACCTGGACCTCCTGGAGTTCCATCCGTTCTTTGTGCAACAATTATAGGACCAGTCCAAGCAGCATCTTGTGGACTAGCCCCATCAGAAGTAAAAGTTCTAGTAAATGCATAAACTTTTTGATCATTTGCACTAATAGTGGGCTGAGAAGTACTCCATCCAGCTTCTAATCCGTTTGTAGGACTTGCAAAAGTTTGGCTAGCTGCACTAAATCCTGAGGCAAACCCAAGTGTAGTATCATCAATTCTAAATACAGATACAGTTTTTACACTTTGCCCCTCTACTCCTTTTTCAGATTTAGTTAGAGTTTGAGTAGTAGTGATTGTTTTTCCAGCAACCCCTGCTTGTTTATAGTGAGCGGTCCAAGTGATTACTTCTTCAGGATCTGTATTTGCGGTTCCAGTATGATTCCCAATAGTAACTACATTACTGCTTACTCCTGTTGGTGTGCCGATTGTAAGGTCGCTACTTCCGCCTGTTACAGTAGGATTACCAAGATACCACTGTTTATTTTGTAACGCATCTTTTTGTGCTTGTGTTAGATTATCATAATTATGAGCTCCAGTTCCTCCAACATAAGTATATACAACGCCTCCGACAACTAGTTCAAGAGTTGTTCCATCTATACTTATACCGGTTGCAAGACCGCCATTAGGAACTGCATAAGTATGTGCATGATTTGAATTTACAAAAGCTACTCCTCCTGCTCCTGTTTTCACTCCTACAAAAGCAATAGAGTCTGTCGCCTCTATTGAAGCAGGAGCGTCTCCCGAACTATAACTGCCAGGTTTTTCTCCTACTTCTACCTTTAGAACTTTTGGCCAATTTGCTTTATTATAGCTAGCAGGAATACTTGGAGCTGAGCCGCCAGGAGCATTGTATGTAAATGTAGCAGCTTGAGTCCCTGTTGTATCTGTCCACGCACCCGCAGATCCACCATCAAAAGTAAATCGATACAAAGGATCTGTAAAGTTATTTGCTGTTGCAGTAACTACAATATTACTACTTCCACTACTGGTGTAAGATGGACTATCTCCTTCCTCATCATAGATTATTGAGTAGTCATCAGAAACTAATTGTACTGTTTTTCCATCAAGACCTATAGACCCGTCTTTTGCTTTTATAATTCTAAAAGTTTTTGTCTTTGCAAAAGTTTGATCCGCAGATTCCCGAACTTGAACGGTGAACTCTAAAGCAGCCCCGCTATTGTAAGCGATACTCGCACTTCCATCATGTATTTGTTTAGTTAGCGTTTGTCCACTTACTCCAGTTGTACTAAACCCTCCATCAGCACTTGTACTTACACCCGAGAAGCCTCCTCCAGTTACTTGAAACTCAGGAGCATCATAAGCCAGTGCAGTAGCGGTAAGAGTAATAGTAGCATTATTTTGTAGTGCTCCTGCAGAGTTATAATTTAGAGCCACAACATTTGCATCAACTATGAGTGCTCGTAGCCCTGTGAGTGTCATATCAGTTATAAGACGAAGTGGAGTATGAGTATACGTACTTCCAGATCGATCAATCTTAGCAATTACCGCATCGTTCTTAGGGTCTGTTCGCAAACCGTTTCGTGCTATTGCTTTAGCTTCATCTACGCTTGTGAGATCTCCGCCTGTAGTGTTTAGTTTAACATCTGTAAATAATACATCATCACTTTCAATAAATGCAACTCTGCCTGCAAAGTAAGTATTAGCTGCGGTTTTTACTCGAATAATATCGCCTATTTCGAATCGAGAGGTAAAAGCAGTTGTTCCTTCTGACTTCTCAACCTTATTACTACGCTTGTGTAACTTAACTCTTGCATCTGCATTATTTGTACAGTCTGTCCATACATTTTCACTGTTCGTGATAAATTGATCATACTCTTGCCAAAATGTAAGGCTTGTGTTCTCAAAATTTAGTTTTGTATGAGTTGCTAATTTAAGATAGTCTGAGGTTGAATCCGCATCAAAATAAATAAACGCGGTAGCAATACCACTCCCAGAAGCCATTGAAGTAAGAAGCTGAGAGGATGTTGCTGCTGTCCCTTGATTTGCATTGTTAACTTTTGTATTTGGCGCACCGTGGGATTGAATTGCCCAGTCTGCTTCAGTGCCTACACCACCAAATTTCCTAAACGAAAAACTAGTACCACTTTCCGAAAACTTTACATTTGCTCTAATTCCTTCAGGTATTCCTTCCGCAGTACGAGAGCAAGAATGAGCAAACTTATCATTGACATTTATAGATTGCCATTTAATTCTTGATTTTTTCCCAAACTGAGTAAGAGTTTGTACCCCAAAACTATATATTCCATTTGGAACTCCTGTGAGTCTTGCTACTTGTTTCTCGGGGTCATTTACTTCTATTAAATCAGTACCATCAGGAAGTCTTGGCTCAATATAAACATTAAAGCCCCTGACGTTGTCAAATAAAGTTCCGTCTTCATTACGAGGAGCTTCCCATTGTATTGATAATTCCTCTAACTCTGATCTAAAGTCAGGAGTTTGAAGAATATATACGGACTCAGGAGGAGGTGTAAAATCTACTTCAGGCGGTCTTACTGGGTCTTGAGCTACAATAGAAAAATCTTTGTCAACTGCATCAAACTTAGCATTATAAAATTCTACAGCACTAATTTGAAAAACGTCATCGCTTTCTTCTTTTATACCTAAAATTTTATATTCTTTATAAGAAGGAGTTGTTCTTGCTCCTTTAAATTCTTCCTTTATTGCCCATACGGTGCTGGCAGGGATAGACCCCGAAAAAGCACTACCAATAGCTACTTGAGTAACCCCATTTACAACAGAAACATTCGAGGAAGTAAAAGATTTGGTTTCTACATGGGTAGAGTTACGAAACTCTAAAAATACATCATTCCCTGCATTATCTTGTACATTTGTTATATTTTTTCGGATTTGATCATCAGAGTCATTAGCTCCAATTAATTGGGTAGAGGTACCTGCAATTTTAGCATAAATAACTTCATCCCCTTGATTATAGGTATATGTAGTCCCACTATGAGTTACTTGAATTGATTCATTTTGACTTAGAACAATAGTTCTCTTTGTAGTTAGTAGAGATAAAGTATAAGCATAGTCTGAGCCAGATCCAAATGCAAAGGACTCTGTCTCTCCTCCATCAACCCTTGGTAAAGCAGATACAGTAGTTACATCTCTATCTAAAGAAATTGCAGAGTTTGATGCTGCTGTAATTCTTCCGCTAAAAGCGATTCCTGTATCACTTTCATTTTGTACATTTATAATGTCCCCTGGGCTTAAAAAAGAAGCATTTATAGAAGTTTTAAAACTAATAAGTTCTGTTTGATTTACAGAAGTCCATGCCTTCCATCTCCCAAATCTAATAGCTTGCCCTTCGGAAGTACAACCAAATGCAGTAGCTTTCATAGGAACGACGTGTCCTACTTTAAGTATGTTCTCTCTATCCTCTATAACTAGAGGCTCTGGCTTATACGCGGCAGCAGGATTATTCCATATAACGGTATATTGATTAGATCTGGTTCTTCCTGCAGATGTTTGAGTCGATATACTATCCTCAATAATATTTGCCTCAGAGAAGTTGTAAATAGGAGTAGCAGGAGCATCATGAACAGTATATATTTCCCCGTCTAGCCAATATAAAATGCCTCTAAATATGGTTGCCATATCTTTAAGAACTTTATAAGCTGCGGTAGCTTTTGTTAAGTAAAGATTAGCCGTAAATCTTGGTTCTGTACCTCCATTTGCTGCAGGCACTAGTTCGTCGCAATATTTTGCAATTTTATATAGCTGAAACTTATTTATTTCGCTAGCTCGTAAATAATTACCTAAACCGTATCTATTGTTTACAAGTATATCATAAAATATCCATGCAGGATTATCAGTATAGTATTTATCTTTCACAAGATTGCTTGCATTAGTTGTAGTTCCTTCATCGCTAAACTCACCGTTCCATATACCTGTATAGGTTGCAACCCCTGTTGCTGAAAGATGCCTAGGAACATAGTTAGAAGGCACTTGTACTCGTAGACCTCTCACTAAATAAGCTCTCTTAGGAGGATTAGGAAAACTTTTTGAGCTAAAGTTTACAGAAGCTACTGCTGAATGAGGGTAAGAAAGCTTTTCATTTATTGTACAAATGATTTGAGCTATATTTACAGAATTTATAACTACAGCTAAATCATTCGAAGGAGTTGGGCCACGTACTAAGTAGTTCCCCTGTTGTATAGTATCAACTAGAGAAGTCATACTTTGACCGTCTGGGGTTAAACGAGTAATACGAAGTCTCAAGTCTCTTAGAGTTAGGTGCGTTTGAATAGGAATGGTACAAGTATATGCAACAGCAGTTTTCTTTACACCAAATTTTTTCCAGTATGAAAAAGTTCCACCGTCTAATTCTTCCCAATCTGTAGGGTTTGCTCCTCCAGTCTGTGACCCTTCCACCTTAATGTTAAATGCTGCTCCATCTGCTTTATCCTGCCCTTCATTATTCGTAGAAAAATGACCGCCACGAAACTCGAACTGAATTTTTATTTCGTCTATTTCATTTATTTGAGCACCAGATATTGTGTTACTAAGAACTATGGTTTTTTGTACCATCCCTGCAGAAATACCAGAAGTTATGTCGGAGTCAGAAGGGTAGTTTGCACCCACACTCGTAGGGTACGGATTTGTAGTGTCAAATACTTCTACATCGTTCGCACTTAGAGTTAGAGGAAAGCTTGAGACTCCCTCTCCTGAAAGCTGATATAAAGGTTGTTGGTGGAGTTCCCCCACACGAAACTCTAGAGAAGAGCCTGGGTACTTCTTATTTTTGTCAGGACTATTTACAGATACTTCTGTTGTTGAAGCAGTATTCTGTTCATCGCTAAGAGAAAACTTTTTAACTGAAATTGTAAGTGAGTTACTTTGAGAAGGGATATAAATGCTTTTCTTTCCTGTGCTAGAGTCTGCTTTTATTTCTGCCTTAAAAATTCTATCTATAGAAATGTCCGCATAAACTTCATTAGAGCCAGCTTCAAAAATATCATTTTCTACTAAGTTTACATTAAACGTAAAAAGTTTAAGTCTTGCTCTTTTTGCTGTACCAACGCTATCCACGCTTGAAAAGTTGCTTCCATATAGCTCAACTATACAGCCTTCTACTTCGGCTCCGCTATCTGTTCGTACTCTTACATTGCATTTCAAATTTTGGTTATTATTTATCTGATGGTTTGTAGGAGATTTTTGAGACTGTCCAAAAAAGTCGACTTCTTGATCCGAGTCATTTACTGCTGTAACAAGCATATCAGACCACTCACCAGATCTAAAAGCCTCTCCTGACCGGTTGTCTTCATTATAAACAAAGGCTTTTTCTATTTTTACCCTGCTTGTCGCTACTGAGTGAACTCTTAACCAACGATATGCTTGTCGTGTAAAAGTTTCATCTAAGTTATCAAAAAATGCTGCCGTACCTCCTTTGTCAGTATGAGTACAAGTAACAGGATCGCCATTACTGGAAGCTGCTGGAATATTAATAAGAGCAGGCTCACCGTAGCTTTCCGTGGGAAGGGGAGCTTGTACAAAAGGACTATGAAAGATGGATCTTGTCTTGTCTTCTAAAGGATCGCCTTCTAAATATACCGAACCCTCTCCATGAACAAGACCTTCTATTGGCCCTTCAGAGATTAGATCAGTTATAGTAACTTCTTGAATGTCAGAGCCGAGGAGACCCCGATCCTGCATCATATTCTCCTGTGAGGAGGAGGCTTGTTGAATCTGTTCTGTAGTCACGAATCCCATAATTAGCCTCCTGCGGCTTCAGAGGGCTTTCGAATAATATTACCCCTTTCATCGGGGACACTTGCATACGTTCCTCTAGAGTTTTGTACGGATTCTTCGGTTGTTCCTTTATTTACTAGATCAAAAGTAATTGGTTGACCAGGCACTCTCAACTCTCCATATAATATAGGTACCGGAAAGCCTTCAACAGCAGTTTGTTCTGCCCCTTGAAAAAGGTATCCGTTTGTGTTTTCTGCATTATTATCGGTATCTGGGTCAGGCATCATCATTTCTGCAATTCCCATGGCTGCCATACTTAATCCCGCTACAATCGCAGCTTTTGCTAACCAGGCTGGCATACTCCAAGGAGCTAAAATCCCGATGACTATCATAACTATACCCAGGAGTACTTTTCCTAAACCCTTTGAACCAATAGGAACAGGAGTAATAATTATATCACCTTTATCCAAGGGCAAAAGAAGTTCCTTATCATCTGTAACATACTCATTTGCAATTTTTACCGTAAATCCTATGTTTCTATCTCCTGAATCAACGAAGTATTTTTTTACCCCTTCAAAGTTTGCGTCAAGAAACTGCATAACCTCAGCTACACTCTCTGCACAGACATCAAACACCTGTCCGTACTTATTACCTAGTTCTCCTCCTAAATATACTTTACGCAACATAACGATAAGCTCCTTCTAAATATTGATACCAAAAAGGGTATAAACTTTCTCTGCACGACAGTCTATTAACTGCATGATGATAAAAAATATCATTTCCAATATAAACTCCGCAATGGTTATTTACAATTTCTTGTACTCTAAAAATGAGCACATCATTTTCCTGTATCTTGTCTAAGTCTACAGGCTGTCCTCCCCAACTTTTAATTACTTCTGAGGAGAAATAATCTAGTCCTTTATCATACCAGCCATCTTCGAAAAGAGCCCGAGGAGGAATGGTTATATTTTTTGTTATGAGATAGTCCCTCATAGCTTCAAAACAATCAACAGTACCAAATTTATATTCTCTTCCATAAAGATCTGTGTAATTATTTTCTGGTTGTAAAACTTTTAGTTCCATTTCTGGGTAACTAAAAATGTAATAAGGTATTCCTAAAACATTACATTGTTGTATGTCTGTCTCTCCCGGCTCAGGAGATGCGTCTATATGGTTATGAACTATACCTATTATATCGCTTGTTAACATTATTTTTATGTACTCATCTGAGTCCATAACAAAATCATCATTATTATTTGCAATATTCTTAACAGGGAACCATTGTTTTTTACCTTTTACAACTGCAAGAACACCACACCCCTCTCTTGGGTATTCTTTTTTAAAATGCTGCTCTATTTCTTCATACAACTGCATTATCTAAACTTTCTACTTCCTGGAAAGCCTCCAAAAGGAAGCGGCCTAGTAGTAGTAACATCAACACTTGGAATTGTATTCTGACGAAGACCAGCATTTTCTTTTCTTTTAAACTGGTATCTTTGTCTACATGATTTTAAAGATTTTCCGCATATATCGGCCCTAGCCCATTGACTTGTCGTATTGGAGGGAGTAATTGCAGTGCTTGTAATAATAGATCTAAATACAGTAGTGGTATCTTGAAAAGTAAAGGTTGTATCATTTTTTTGTAGTGCGTTTGAAACAGGATGAACCACATAATCATTTCTTTTTGAATCTGTTGCATTAACTGAATAAGTTTCCCCAGATACCCAAGGTTCGTATACTCTGATCTGCCTCCAGTTTGCATTTGAAGCAGAAGGGACGCTAGTATTCGATGCGATTACGGACTGCCAATAGGTATAGCCACTTCCTCCATCTGATAATGCTACGAGTTCATCTTTTGCGAATGTTGAACTTGTATTTCCTGGATGCAGCATTCCTGACTGTATATTTGCTGGGCTACTTGGATTATGAATTAAGTATTTCCAGAGGATTGGCTCATCATCAGTAGTAAAGTATACATGGTAGTCGTACACAGTAATTGCAAGAGCTAAATTACTGATAAAAAGATTATCAAAGTTTCTACTGACTTCTACACCACTATTTGCTTTCCATGTGCACGCACCTACAGGGGTACTAAAAGTTCTGCCTTGGTAAGCCCAAGGGCAATACTTTCCTATAACTTGTCTTGCGGGCAGGGTTACTCTTTCCAAATCAAAAGGGTTAGCTAACTCAAAAGTTACAATATCTGCGCTTTTTTGTTTTATTCTTTCAAATATATGAACTCTTTTTGGGTATTCAACTACTGCGCGAGTGCTTACATTTGAAGTATCTATATTTAAGTATTTTTTTAGAGTTGATCGTTTTGTTATTCGTTTTCCAATTAAATCTTGGAGTTTAAAATCTGCAATGCCATCTGTGCCCCCGTCATTTGCATTTTGAAATATTGAGGATTTTCTTAAAATTGAATCAACATTTGCAATAGTCAGAGTAGGACGATTCTGAACTCCGTCAGTATTTATCGAAAGATCACTTAATTGCATAGGTAAAGCATAATAAGTATTTCCATCGAAAACAATAGGAGAGTAGTCTATTGGAGAAATACCAGGGCCTGTTACCTCATAACCTACGGATAAATCCGTTGTGTTATTTAAAGTAATTGTATTATTGGTGTTATTACTCCCCGCTACTGTTTTTGTGACTGTTACAGCACTACCATCCTGTGAATTCGTTCCTGTAAATGTTAATGTAGTTCCTGATCCTACACTTGTAAGAGCATTTACAGTAATAGTAGAGCCATCTATTTTCGCTACACGAATAGTATCATCTAGCCCAGGGTGTATGTATAGTGTTGTTGTAGAGTCAAACTCTACTTCAAACAGTTCTACTAAAGGACTTTCTATCTCTAAAGATTGTACGTCCTGTACTAATAAATTAGGATTTTTGCTCATACTCCATAAACTCTTCTAAAAGTTGCAGTTACATCATAATGATTTGCATTTCCGTATTTGATAGAATACTTTTCGCATACTACTTTTATAGTAGATACAGGATTACCAGCACTATCATTTGTGGTGCTATTTGAATCTGGTATTGTAAAAGAAAAACTTGTTATTCCTGCTTTATTATCAAAAAATTTAATAATATCATCAGCAGTAGATTTTTCTCTGTTTTTAAATCTTAGGGCATAGCTTTCTTCAATATTATTTATTCCTGTTCGCCCTCTTTGTTCATACCCATGTCCAAATTTTACTCTTCTAACCTTTGGGGTAGCTGATCTTTGTAGATCATTATCAGGACGGATAGTAGCTGTAGTTATATTTGTACCAGAAATTTCAAACCCGATATCTGCCATTACGCTGCTCCATACGGACTAAGAATACCGCCTGCCCGTTTTTGATTCATTAATTCTTCTTGAACTAGCTCTGCAAGCCTTTCCCCGAAGGCCGCCGTGTCTCTGGAATTAGTTTCTGTTTCTGTGGAAGCCTGCCCGTCACTAGTCATGTTTACTGTTACAGATACATTATTAGTCTCTCCCAGTCCTCCTCGTCCTCGGGGCATAGTTACTGGAATTGATTTTCCGTCAGGTAAAGGAACTACTGCTTCGGTACCATGTAACAGTGTAGGGTACCCTGCTTGAGAACCGCGTGCAATTCCACCAGTCGCATAACCTCTTGGAGGATATAGCCCCGAACGGGCCCCTCCACCGCCAAAAAACCCAAGTATTTTTGAAAAGAATCCTCCTCCCCCCGAGGTCGCCTGTACAGCAGTATTCGCGACAAGGGCAGCAGTATTTGCACTAGTGGAGAGATTATTTATTCTATCTAGGATAAACTCTTTTACTTTTGATACCTTCTCCCAAATAAACCTAGCTTGTTGGATAAGCGTAAGTGCTGCCATTACTTTTTGAAGTTTTTGTCCTGCTTTGCTATTTCCAAGCAAAGCCGTTGCTGCGAATCCGAGCTGCACGACATTCTTTGCAGTTTCGCTTGTTAATTTATCCATAATACTTGAGTTTTCTTTGGTTGCTTCTGCCTGTTCGTCTTTTCCTTTACCTTTTTTATCCTGCCCATGAAAGCCGCCTAAAGCACCCTGCATTGTTCCGTCAAGAACTCCTGCCATGGAGTTTGGGTCCCCGCCTAGCTTAGCTACAGTAGTATCGTCAAGAGCAACAGTTGCTGCTGCTGATATAGTACCGGCCGTTCCTTCCCCTGTGCCGTCAGCAGCATAAGAGGATGCAAGTGTTCCTGGGTTAGCCATGGCACTTCTTATTTGATCTGGAGTAAGTGCACCAGGAGGTCCGTCCGTAGTAGAATCAAGTGGAGTACCATCTAGTGTAGTATCTTTAGGAAAAGTACCTCTTATAGTTTCAGCAAATCTAGTACCAAAATCATCAAGCACTACTCTAAATTTTTCTGCGCCTTCGGTGTGTGCTGTTTTTAGTTCGTGAGAACCTAGAAGATGACCCTCTGCTATGGCTTTGGCTTGTTTTTGTTCGTCTGTCTCCATGCCGAATAAACCCATAAAATCTTTTGTGAGGTCTTTTGCCAACGCATCTATCATAGAATCAACTACGCCTTTTCCTATTCCTAAAAGGGCATCCTTGAGACTGCTTTCTTCGCCTTTTAATAGTTTAGATATAGCGCCTTGCATTCCAGTTTCAAAAGCTTGCTTTCCTGCAGTCATTATTTGAAACACAGTTTCTTCTTGCTCTCTAAGAAGTTCGTTCTGCCTTACTAACGAGTCTACTTGAAGACGCATTTGGTCTACTTTCTCTACGTTCGTATCCTTAGATATTTTCTCCGCGTTCTCTATTAGAACGTTTAGTTTCTGTATTTCTCGTGTATTATCAAGTCTTTTCTTCGCTAGTGCTAGTTGTTCTTTTTGTAGTGTTGTAGCACCTTGAAGAGCTGCATTAAATACCGTCTGATCTACAATCTTTAAATTTTGAATTCGTGCTTCCGCATCTGCTATTTTATCTAAAATCTTTAAGCGGGCGTCTAGTAATTTTATCTCTTCCTTTGCTTGCTTTTCTGCTGCGGGATCTTGAGCTTTCTTTATTAGATTATTTAAAGATGTTATTTGGTCGTTAGTAAGTTTTTGTAGTGAAGATACAGAGGTAGAATATTGAGTAATCCCATTAACTGCTTGTTGAAACTGTTTCTCCAACTCTTTTTGTTGTGTTTTAAGGTGCTGTGCTAATCTTCCTGCTTCTTCGAACTTTTTGCCAAGAGTATCTATATCATCAATTTGTTTTTGTGTGGGGGCCTTGCCCTTCTCCGCAGCTTCTCGAACTGCATTAAGACCATCTAAATACTGCTGTTGCATCGGAGATCGCTTATCAAGACTTTCAAGATAACCTGTTACTGCTGTTGTATTTGCAAGAACTGCTGCAGCCACCTTTTGCTCGGCTATCTGGGCACCTTCTAAGTCGCCTTCATAACTTTGGTATTCGGCCTCTAACTCTCTTAAGTTTGCTAACTGCTTTTCTTGGGCCTCACTAAATGCATCTCTATCTACTCCTTGGAAGAAGTTAGCGCCAATATTTAAAGCATCCTCGACTCCTCTTCCGATAAATGTGACACCTGAATCAAATCTTTTTGAGCCTCGTTTTTCGGCTTTTTCCAGTTTTACAATCTCTTTTGCTCTTTCAGCTGCTTGTTCAGCTAATTTACCTTGCGCTATCTGAGCGGAGGTAGTACCATCTTCAAAATCACGCAATGCTTGTACAGCAGCTGTTATACTTCCTGTTACATTTGAAAAAAAGTTTCCTTGTGCTATTATGGCGTCAAAGGCGGTACCCCCACTTCTTGCTATTTCTTTCTGAACTTTAGCGAACTCGCTGTACTCGCTATTGACAGTTACTAAGTTTTCTGCAATATCTTCAAAATTTTGCGCTAAGTTTTTAAGACCTTCGTTTTCTTTGAAGAATCCTAACATTTTTGCAAACTCCATGCCTAACTCACCGGCAAGAACTAAGATACCTATCCAGCCTGCTGCTCGAAATATCTTATCTACTCCTGAGCTGAACTTTGCTGCTGCTCCTTTCATAGTCGCCATAGTGGCAGCCCATTCTACTTTCATCTTTTTCATTGAAAGACTAGCACCTGCTGTCATTCTTCTAAAATTCATTCCTACTCTTTCTGTAAAAGTATTGTGACCACGTTGCATACCCTTTAATGTAGCAATATAGTCTTTTGCCTGCCGTTTATTCATACTTTTTATTGCGCCGTTTCCTGCTTCTGCATGGCGTAACATTTGAGCTATACGTCTTTTATCTTTCTTTAGAGTCGCTTCATTTCCTGTTTGAAGCATATCGAGGCCGGTTCCTTTTTTAGCTTTTCCTGCGGCTTTGGCGGCTCCTCTACCTCCTAAACTTCTCTCTAATTTTTCCTGTTGATTTTCTAGGTCTTTTATATCTTGTTGGGCTGCCTTATATGCTTTTCCTGCTTCGTCTGCGGACTCTCTTGATTTTTCTGCCCAATTATCTAGTCCTGGAATAATTGCTTTTACTATAGGAACGGCTAATAATGCGAGAGCAGCACCTAATCCCAATATATTTTCTGTTAAAAACTTTGCAGTAGGTTCTGCTATTGCTGCTGTAAAAGCCTTAATACCTTTCATTACTCTATCAAATTCAATTCCTAATCTAGACACAGCATTAACTTGTACATCCGTAGCTTTTGCTACCTTACCATACTTAGTTTCTAACTGATCTTGAACTTCTGCAAATACAGCTTGTTTCTTTTCAAAGTTTGTTAAATCTTTTGCTGATTTATTTAATTTAGCCGCATAGTTTTCTTGTGCATCAGCAAGCCGTAGTGTAATACCTAATTCGTCTAAGAGTTCTGGTTCAGCTTTTGTTACACCACGTACCAAACGATTGAAAGAATCTGTTACATCTCTTCCAAGTATTTTTGATAAGTTTCCTGCGCCTGCAGCTAGCTCTTCTATTTGTCCAGAACCTAAACCTGAAGCAATACCTATAGAAGCAGCTTCACTTGCTGCTTGGAACTCTAGCATCATTCCTGACGCTTCTTGAATATTCTTTGTGAGGGACTGCATTCCTACACCCGTCGCGGCTGTAAAAGCAACTTGTGAGTCTTGCATTACACGAAAATCAGCGGCCTGCTTCAAGAACTGAAAGGCTGCGGTGATGGCGAAAACGTTGGAAGCAAGAATTGCGTAGGCAGGAACAAGAGTACCTGTCATTCCTTGTGCCATCTTTGAAAAGTTTTTAGTGCCATTTGCAGACTGTTGAGACAGACCTTTTAAATTTCTATCCGCATCTCTGGCAGATTTTCCTGCTTTTGCCTGCCCTTTCCCAACATCATCAAGAGCAAGACCTAGTTTTTTGGCACTAACAGCCACTCTCTGCATGGACCCGCCATCAGAGGTTTGAATATCAATAAATACTGTATCTTTTTTTGCCATTAACCCTTCACATTATGAGTGTAGTTCTTACCACTCGCTTGCTGACGTTTTCTTTCGTCTGCTTTTCTTTTTCTTTCCTGTTCTTCTGCACGATCCTTTATGATTAGTCCTTCGTACATTTTCATAAAGTATAAAACTATTTTTGGTTGATCTACTTCAAATAATCTAAATAAAGTGTCTATATGACTCCAGTCTTTTCCCATGTAGGAACCAGAGTTACCCTCCCACACATCAGATAGATACCCAAATACGAAAAATGCCACTTGAACTTCTGCAGGAAATGCAGACGCTTCGAGTGGCATTCTTTCGGGATCTGGCTCTTCGCCTAACTGTTCGCAGATAAGTAAATACTTTTCAACATCAATAGCTGTTTTTTCTTTTACATATCTTTCAAGTAGGGACTGTACTCGCTCTACTTGTTCCCAGTAAAATTTTCTAAATCACCTACTGTTTCCGTAACCCATGTATCAAAATCTGCAGCGTTTTTCATAAGCAACTCTGCATTGTCTTTTGTCCACGGTAACTCATCGTCAGGCTCAAAGGAAGAAACATCAACCAAAAGAAGCTCTTCTAGGTAACGATATTTTAGCCCTTTCCAGCCTTTAATTACTGCTTTACAATACTCAATTAGGAATTTATCTTCGTCCAGTTCTTCTTCTAGCTGACGAGTTTTTTTGTTCCACTTATTAGTTAAGCATCTTTTACGTAGCTTAACTAACTCCTCTCTTGCTAGATAACACAGATCAACTGTCATTCCTGAGAATCCAGGAAAGTCACAAGATACTGTCTTACTTGGAGTCATAAGACTCGCTAA
>Ga0163179_10001950_pt1 | contig 14507 bp, 22 predicted proteins | sample AtlANTMetagenome_FD_109643 | JGI IMG/M metagenome (GOLD analysis project Ga0163179, IMG submission 109643) | Marine eukaryotic phytoplankton communities from the Atlantic Ocean - Atlantic ANT 2 Metagenome | ecosystem: Environmental > Aquatic > Marine > Oceanic | place: North Atlantic Ocean...
AATTAGAATCCCACGGTCATCTTTAGCTTTAGCAATTTGAATCAAGCCAGCTTCCAAAGAGGCTTCCGAAAGATCGGTTGCACCAAAGGTATTCGACTGATTACCAGCATGGGAGGTTGGGTGAGCAGCACTGAAAAGTGATACACCATCTCCACCCGTGAAGTTAGCGTTAAAGCCATTGTTGAAAATATCGGCACCCTTAACTTGTTTCGTGTTTGCCATCGAGCGAGCAAGACCACGCGCACGAAGTTTAGCAAAGGTGTCATAAAGGTTGTCTTCCATAGCTTCTTCTGTTACAGCAAAGGCAAGAGCAACGGTTTCATTCGTGTAACGTGCGGTATAACCCTCACGTGCATCATCGAATTGAACCGCAGCACCCTCAGTCTTAACTGGAGCAGTACCGAAACCAGTGAACAGAACCTCTTCCTCAAATGCACGATCTGATTTTTCAATGTCAAATAGAACAGTATGCTCTGCAGAAACATCATTATATTCCAAACCAAATACAGCATTTAGACCGGGAAGAAGTTCTTTCGCAATATTAGCGCGATTTATAGCCATTACAAATTACTCCTTTCCGTTACGAGGTAGTTGAAACAGTGAGATAATCATCGACACTTTGAACCAATCGCACTTCGCAAAGTGGGAAGGCACGTTCTGCCGAAGAGTCAATCACATTGTTACCGGGTTGATCCACGAATCGAATGATACGTAGCATACGACTTACAGACGTTGCAGAGTTAGCCATAAGAGCAAAACCTGACATACCCGTTGCAGTATTACCTGCACCAAAAGTAACGTCAAAGTTAAAGCTGTTAAGGCTTCCTGCAGAAAGCGAAGCATCCGCTTGAATAATATAGTTAGCGGAAGGGTTGTCAACAACCATTGCCTGTGCATCACTAGTTACCGTACCTGCGGGCCAATAGGGCGACCAAGTAGGTGTTCCATTAGCAGCAGTATAACGACATCCCATAAATACCCCGATAGCACGGTCAGTAGATAGACACATACGCCTAATAACACCACCCTGATTTTTAACAATATCACCCGTGAAGATGTTAGTGTTATAACCCGTTGAAACAGGATAATCATTCATGCCATTAGTGTTAGCACCAGAACCACGCATACGGGAAGGACGCAAACCAAAAGGACTATCAGTTGTAGTCATAATTTTTTCCTTTCCTTAAATAAAAATACATTGACAACGAAAGACTAATCTTGAAAAGAAGGCCGTCTACCCGTTGTAACTTGACTGCGACTTGTATTAGAGATAGGCATTCGTGAATCTGAATTACGCATCAATTGCAAATTAACAGCATCCACTACTTCCTTACTCTTGTTCTCATAAAACTCTCGACGCGATTCAGCTAGGCGTAATGGCATCTTTGCCAAGGCCAAGTCTCCACGACAGACTGCTCCTGTATAGCGTCCCTCTTCTCTCACGATTGAAGAATGCATCATCTCTGGTACTTCTTCTGCTTGAACAATACTCCAACCTTCTTGCATCTTCTTGCCCATGTTTTTATAGTCTTCTTTATCTTTAATAGATATTCGTACCCAACGAAGGGTCATACCTTCATTATTAAAACGATGTGCTACAGTATCAGGAATCTCTAACCAATCAGGTTCTTTAAAAGTATAGTCTCCAGAATTTTCTCTTTGTTCTGCATTACGTGAGTTATTTTCTCGTGTCATTGTATTTTTTCCTTCCACGCTATTATATTAAATACTTGTGTAGTCGCCATCAGCTTGTTCCACTTTAAGCTTTTCGACAGCGTACTGTTCAATTGATATCCCCCACTTATCAGCTAGTCGTAAGTCTTCTTGAGTAAGCTTGACTTTGTTCTTAGCTTTGGAAGTCTTAGGTGTGCGTGATGCACCAGCTACCACTTGAGCAGAATTTGACGATGTATCCTGCAAACGAGGTGTTTGGTTTTCAGTAGCACTATCAGCAAACTTGTGTGGATACCGTTGCCGTAGTACTTCATCTACCTTAACATAAAACTCATCATCAGAAGGATCATATCCTTCCTCTTTAAGTTCGTTATCAATCATTAAAGCAGCGGAAGTCATAATATTATCAGTACCAAACCAACTATTTTTACTTGCCCACTCTACTGCTTTAGGATCATATTGCTGTGCTGCTTCAGGATTTTGTTGTACTTCTTGAACTGCAGCTTGCACATGATTGTTATAATCTTCCCATGCTCTTTTCTGTGACTCTACTTGAGACATATCTGCATAGGTCTTACTAATAGTTTCTTGAGCAGCTAACATACGATCTGTATCACCAGATTCTGCTGCTTGTTTGTAAACGTCTTTAGCTATTTCTAAAGTTGAATTAAGCTTAGATTCGTTAGTATCAATAGAAGTTCTTAAACTAGAAGATAACTGTGTATCTTTTTCTTTTACTGTTTGTTTAAGATTAGACAACTCATGTCGTAAAGTATTTAATTCTTCATCTCGTTCTTTACGTTGTTTAATTAATTGTCTGATGCGTTTTTGTGCACCTTGAGTTTCAATCCCTTCTAGTTCTTTAGGTTGTTCTTCTTCTGTATAACCTTCATCCGTAGATTGTTCTGTTACAATTTCAGGAGCAGCTTCTACTTCTTCTTCCTGTCCTTCAATCTCTATCTCTACTTTTGGATTTTCTTCAGTATCCTTAACTTCTATTGTTGACCATTCTTCACTCATGCTTAACTCCTTGTTTTACGTTAGTAGCGAAGTCTAACGAATTGCGCTGTAATATATACATCATATACTATGTATATGCAAATATACAAATATTAATTTGATAAATTATATGTAATATCTAAACTGGTTGGATCATCTACTCTCATAATTACTTGATCATCAAATAAAAGAAGAAGCTTTGCTCCTTTGTAAACAAACTTTTGTCCATTAAATTTACCAAAACAAATGTAATCGTCTTCTTTACACCATGCTCCTTGAGGAAACTTTACTTCATCTTGATATGCCAAGTCACCTAATTTTAATACTTTACCTACTGTAGTCAAATAAGCTACATCATCTTTTACACGATCAGGAAGAATAATTCCTCCTTTAGTTTCTTTCTTTACAGATACTGGCTGTATTAGGATATGATATCCCGGTAGAGCAGGAAGAGTAGCTTTATCAATTAGTTTATCTTCATCAGTCAACCATTCAGAATTATCTATACTTTTATCCATACGTACCGCTTGCATTCTTAATCCTCTTCTAGTTTAAATCTATTATTAATAATTTCTTTCAAGCATTCCCTGCTCCATTCTAATCCTTGAACAGTGCCTACTGCTTGACGATATTCATCATAACTAGAAACATTTCCATACGCAAGCGATTTTTTTATTTCCTCAATTTTATCTGTTAACTCTTTACCCATCTGTTCCCAAAATTCCATATTATTCCTTACTGATCATTTGTGTGTCTACAAACTTACTTAAAACATCAGCAGCTTTGAGTGCCTTATCTCTATTAATGTTTTCTGAAGTTTTAGCTAAATCAAGAAGACCTTCAAGAGCAGCAAGTGCCATCTTAGTGTCTCTGTCTTTTTGCTTCTCTACTTTCTTACTTGACATATCAGCGCCAGCTTTGAACATATTCAATTGTAGTTCTGCTTCTTCTAAAGTTAATTCACGATTTTTCAAAGCAGAAGAAGTAAGTTCTTTAGCTGCAGATATTTCAAGTTTTTGTTTTTCAATTTCAACACGCTGTTGTTCAAGTCCTAACATCTGTGCTTCAGGTGACTGTGCCATTTGCTGCGCTGCCATTGCTGCATTAGCTTGCTGCACTTGTTGTGCTGCCATCATTTGTACTTGATCAAGGATACGAGGATCATTAGGATCAACCATTCCATCAGCTACTGCCTGTGGTCCGTACTGTTGAATTAGTTGTTCTGACACACCAAGTATTTGTTCTTTGTATTTCATTATAATATGTTCTTGAATATTAGCCTGAAGAATAGGAACAATCCTTTGCATTAGAGGATTGCCTCCATTCATTGGGTCTTGAATAAAAGAAGTTTTAATTTGAATATGTGCTTGATGATCTTGACCGGGGAAGGCTTGAATTGGCATTCCCTTAACCGCTGCTTGAATATCGCTTACAGGATCAAGAGGTTCAGGATCAGGTTTACGTGGCATAATCTTATCTAGGTTAGGAAGATTAGCTGCTGTAAGAATGGTCCTATTTAGTTCCTCTACGTTGAACATGCCGGGAGGTGCTGATTGAGACAACTGAAGTGCTAGTTGTGCCATCATCATACGGTGAGCAGAAGAAGGAATGTTAGGATCAGATACAGGAATAATATCAATTCTACCATCAAAGTCACTCTTAAAAATAGTGAGAGCATTAGATGGAATATCAATCATTGATTCATCTGGTAGGTATTCATTATTAATTCTACCTAACAAACTAAATTCTCTATGCTGAGATTTATGCAGTCGTTTATGAATTGCACTAAAGAACTTACTACTAGCCTCTAACAAAGCCATTGTAGTTCCTACTGGTCCATAGTTCGCACCATCAGAAATAACTTGCTCTGTAGTATCTGCAAACTTCTGAGCAGTTGCACTCACAAAATTAAGCATCTGGAATAGAGTTTGAGAAGGTTCTTTATATGGTAGGTTAATGATCATCTTACTGATATCATTACCTGTAGCTTCTACTTCTCTAAACTCACCGGGACTAATAGGATCATTGTCTCCTACAATCCTCATACCTTTAGCTTTAAAGCCACCGGGAAGATTGGCAAACTGTCCTGCATCAACCAAGCTACGCATAGCAGCAGTAGCAGTCATAGTAAGATTACCAAGGAAGTGAATAAGACCTAGACCATAGAAACCAAATCCCGGTACAAACTTATAGTGTGTAAAGAAAGTTTTCTTTTCTCTACGAGGATCGTCTTGATTATAGTTCCTACGGATAGACAGAACCTTCCTACTTTGTTCCTCGATTGTAACAATGTAGGGTAGCGGAACATCATCTTCATCTCCAAACTTACCGGGAAGATCAAGATAACAATGTTGTTCAAGAAGAACATATTGAGGATCATTATCTCCTGATGGAGACATACCCATAATTGTATCCATCTTCTGTGCAATAGGAGTAAGATTAGGCATACCTGCTTCTGGTAGTTCTTCATCATGGTACATTCCTGATGCCATGTCTCGTCGCATCTCAATTGGACTACGGAAGATGACATGGGTGTACCGATCTGCATTCTGTAGATCAGTAGCGTAGTAAGACAAATAGAACTGATCAATAGGAATAAACTCTGATACTGGACGATTAAGATTACTATCAAAGTAAATCTTCTTAAAGGCAGAACCAATAAGAGGTAGATGAAACAACATACGTTCAAACTCATCGAAGTATTCTGTCATCTGTTCTTGAACTTGATAGTTCATAAACTCTTTGACTCGTTGTGCTTGTTGTTCCCGTTCCTCTGAAACATTACCAATGATGCGAGTCTTTACTGGTCCAATAGCTGGAAATAGTTCCTGAGTAGCCTTGGACTGAAACTTAACTGCTGACTCAATAAGGATAGGATGTACTGCTGTACATGCACCTTCAAATGGTTCTGAACCTTCTTGAAGCTTTAGACCTAGCAGATCAAAGCCTCGCTCAAACATACTTTCCCAATCAGCACGGGAATCTTTATCTGCTTCATAGTTATCACATACTTGAGTTGATATTTCTAGTAGTTCATCTTCATCAAGTTCTGTAACTAAGTTACGAAAGAAATCTTTACCTTCTTCCTTTACCTGCTGCTTAGATAAATCTTCTCCTACATTACTATCAAACATAACGACAACACTGCCATCAGTTTCATCAAACTCCATTGTAGGTGCTTCACCTTCTACCTGTTCAGATACTTCTGTTTCAATTATAGAAATCTCTACTTGAGGAATAGGATCGAATGGATTGCGTTCAGTCGCCATTTTTATATTGCCCTTGGTTTATAGTTATAAGGATTGCGTTCCACAATAGAACCACCTTTTTGATAACCAATCTTACTTGTTTTTGCTGTATCATACAAAGGAATAAATTGTTTTTCTGGATCAAAAAGCATTACATTCTTTCCATTTTTTTCAAACGTTGTAAAAGAATCATATCCTAAATCTTTTAAAGTTTTTAAAAAAACAGGATGTTCCATTGTTTGATATTTACCTTTCATTAAGTTTTTAGAAAATTTTTCTTTATGTCCTTTCACACTCATCATCTCTAATTTTTTTCTGCTTTCCTTTAATGATTCACTAAGAACTTTAGCCATAGGTATATTATTTTGTGTATGTGCAACTAAAGCCATTAATTTTTGATCTTGATCTAATAAATCTGGATCAATATAATCTCTAATTTTATTAGACGTACTAGAAGTATTTTTTAGTTTTAATAAATTATCATCTATATTTTTAATATTACTTGTTATGTTTTTATAAAAGCTATTTGCCACATTTTCAATATCATTTAAATTTTCAAAGTCAAATGTTTTCTTAGCTTTTATCATACCGGGAATTAATCGTGCACCTGCTGTATCGTGACCCATTACAGATAATCCAAATTCTGAAGCTACTTGAGGTTGGGTTGCTGTAGATAAAAAAGGATAATCACTTTTTGCTAAATCAAATTTATCAAATGGTACACGTGAAGTTGTAGAATGATATACTACAACAGGATTATCATCTTCATCTAATAATAATCCATCTTTATCTTTTTTTTGCGATGCAATCTTTATTGGACCAGAAGGCATCTTGTCTTCAAAGAAACTTGGTAAGTCTTTTTTTAATTTTTCATAAAACTCTTTCTCACTTGTAGTCTTAAAATCAGGAACTGGTTTTCTTCTTGCAATTCTGTTTACTGCTCGTCCTTGTGGCATTCCTTCTGCACCAACAAGAGCAGTTCCTAAAACTCCTGCAAGTAATGCTCTAGGATCACCTTTTGTTGTTCCTGTTTGTAAATCTTTTCCTGCAGTTTCTAATGCTTGTGGTACATTTCGTAAATCAAATAAACTAAGTAATCCTTCTAGTGGACCAGAAGCAGGACCAAGAGCAGAACGCACTCCTTTATCTGCCTTAGAAACTAAATTCTGAAGACTGCCTAATCCTTCTTGTTGTGGTACATCTCTTCCTCCAACAATAGGTAATTTATTTTCAGCCATTGTTATACGTATCCTTAAACTTTAAATGTATATGCTGCATTAAATCTTTTTGATACTTACGCCATTTACCTTTACACATTTTAGGAATAGTACAAGCACATGGTGTCTTAGTACATCTGTATTCTTTGTAGTCAGGTCGTACTAAGTCATGGTTTATAGCATGTTCAAAAATAGTTGTCAACTAACATTTCCATCTTTTACGTGCTTGTCGTAAGCGTGAGTTAGGATTCTTAGCTGCTTTAGGAAACTTCTTCATTTGTCCTGCAGATCGCGCACAATAACTCTTTCTACGTGCTGCTCGTTTACCTGTAGGCTTTTTCTCTGTTACCGCTGTTTGAAGTTTACTACCGGGGTTTTGTCTCCTGTACTTAGCTACGCCTTTAGCTGATAGACCTGCTCCTTGTTTAGTAGGTCGCTTATTTCCGCTACCAATAGTCATACCCTTCATATTACTTTTTTTTCGTTTGGCTGGCATTATGTAACCTTTCTATGACTTCTGGTTCTTTTAGCAATTCTTTTAGGTTGCTTTACAAACTGCTGACCTTTTTTAGTTCCTCTACGTTTAGCTTTAGTAGTAGCATCATAGTCTTTTTTAGACAAAGACTTTATTGCCTTCTCTGGTAAATATCTTTCACCTGTAGCTTTCTTACCTTGGGTAGAAGGTTTACCTGATTTAGTTCGCCACTTCTGCTTAGTCCATGCCTTCAGACTACGTTGAGGTTTTTTTAAATTAGACACTAGCTTCTGTAACCTCCACCTGCAGCTTTGTATCTTTTAGCTACCATCTGTGCTTTACGTGCACTCCACTGTCCCGGCTTGCCACCCTTGCCTCCTGCCTTTACAGCATTAAATATTCTTTTGCGTAAAGCAGGTTTAGTGTAGTTGCCTGACTGATTAACTTTAGATTTTGTTTTTTTCTTAGGTGGCATGTTACTTACCTTTTATTTAAGCAATAAATAAAATTAACTATATCATTAAAAATGCCAGTATGCAACTTTCTTTGTACGTCGAGGATTAACATCGTCTTCCCAGTTAGGGTCTTCAGGATGTTCTAATCTCCAGCTTTCCTTTACGTAGTGGACTGCCATTGTTAACGCATCTACTTGATCATCGTGTCTACCATAGGGAAACAAGATTAATTCATCGTATAATTCTTTTGACCAATCCTTACCTCTAGGTAGCCACACTCTACCTGACTCTAGCATGGGAGACGCACTAAAGACTCTAGTAACTTTATCTTTATCTGGCATGTACTCTAACACTGGTAGTCCTGTTCTGCGTAAGTCCTGTATCAATGACTGACCACTGGCCTTCTTCTCTACTACACAAATGTCAGGTCTGTGTTTGTCGTACTCTTCCCGTGCAATTCTCCTCAAGTCAGGATATTCAAACCTTCCTCGCTTGTTTCCTAACAGAACCAAGTTAGCTGCTGTACCTTCAGTACCATCTTCATCTGCTTCATAGAAGTGAAAGATACCCCATGTCTGTATTACACTGTAGTCAGCAGTAGTACGTGTTGAGAAAGCCGTGTCATATGTTTGAATAATAAAATCACAGTCCGGTGGTTCTTCATGGTTCCACCATTGTATCCAATCCTTCTTAATTAAACTTCCTTCATCAGGTGTAGGATTCTGCATGTAAAGACTTTCCCAGTACTTAGTACCGTTGGTTGCCTTTATCTCCATCTCATCAATTCTTAATGTTTCATCACTCTTCCACTCAGGAAAATAACTTGTACCTTCTGGTAGACCCAACAACTCACTGGCCTTCTCATCTAACCATGCAGGGATACTCACTACATTCCAACGCATCTTGGTATCAATATCATATTCTTCTTGTTGTTTTAGTAACCACCCACATAGATCATCATAATGATACCTAGTATTAATAATAATAATAGAACCATTAGGCATAATACGTGTACGTAGTCCTGAAGGCCACCATTCCTTGATGTATCTTCTACCTGCATCAGAGAATGAATCTTCTTCAGACATGACATCATCCAAGATAGCAATGTGTGCACCTCTCCCTGCAATTTGACTGCGTACACCTGCAGCATAGTAACTACCATTTAGGTTAGTCTTCCATTTACCTGCTGCTCGTACATCTTGTCGTAGATTAACACCGGGAAACATTCCCATAAACTCATCAGTCCCTACAATATCCCTTACTGTTCTACCAAAGTCACTGGATAACTGGTCAGAGTGACTGACAGTTAGGATTTCATGGTTAGGATTTTGTCCTATGTACCATGCAGGAAATAATTTAGAACAGATAACGGACTTACTGGACCGGGGCGGTAGGAAGACCATAAGTCTTTTGATCTTACCTTCTTGTACTTGTTGTAATTTACTGGAAAGTAAATCAATATGCCTACCCATTTCCCAATCACTTACCAATGTAGGCGCTACTGCCCTTACAAATGTAAGAAAATCTTTTTTACATTGGACTGATACAGCCTCTCTTAAAGAATTACGTAGATTAAGTAGAATATTATAGGTAATCTCAGTCGAATTGTCGTCTGCTGACATTAACGTGTCCACCTTCTCGTCTTGGATCGCAACACTTACACATATTTTCGTCACTCCTTACAGAGGAACAGTCACAATTCTCACAGCTACATCTATCTCTATGTCTACAATTGGGGTTATCACACATAATTACCTTACACTCCTTCTAGGGAAGACCAAACATTAAGCAATTGTAGCAGAACTTAAAGGGGAAGACAACAAAAATAGTTTCTTTTTATTGTTGTGAAGGTTATTATCTTATGATACACTACGTCACATGACGTGTAGAGAGACTATATAGTCTATATAGTACTATTAGAGATACTATTAGAGATAATAATAATAACAATAACAATAATAATAACTACTAATAGTTAATTATATCTATATAGACCTAGTATATCTAGGTGTGTAGCAAGCCTTGTAAAAATTCTCTATATATGTCAGTGGTATTATTACTATAATGCGGGCATGGGAGGTTTTTTCGGGGTGGGGTTAGTGTATTCATATATGCATGTATGATTGAATGCATGATTGAATGTAAAATTGAATGCACTATTGCATGTATATCTGAATGCATATCTGAATATATTTTTAGCAGCAAACTTGGGCGTATATTTAGATGCATATTTGCATGTATTATTGTATCTATTAGTGAATGCATTACTGTATGCATATGTATATGCAATTATGTATGTACTATTAGATATATAATTAAAGGTAGATTTACATGCACTAATGCCTGCATTTCTGCGGTTAAGACAATTTGTCCATGATGAACTTGGCACGGTTTTTGCCTATGCATTAATCATGCCAATTACACATTTGCATGCATATTTGCATGTAAAGATTTATATAACTATTTTCGTTCTTTCCCTTGAAATACGACCTGCGCGACACCATATCTTATATAGGGCAAATCCGCCTTAATCTTTATGGAGTTTACCAAAATGTCTACCGATTACAATGTAATTGAAAGCGCCGAACGAGTTACAACCCAAGCGGAAATAGCCGGTGATGATGCTCTGCTCGCCGCGAATGCTAAATCCAATCTAGGTAACGCTCTTTTGAGCGAAGCGGCGATGGCGTTTGCCGTCGATGGTTATACCACTTCCGCTCAATTGCTGGTGGCCGTAGCGCGGCAATTGGATTGCACATTTTCCGCCGCTTGTGGCGATGGCATGGAACTTAAAACAACGGGTAAAAAGCCAAAGGAGATGTCAGAAGGCCATAAGTCGCGGGTCGGCGCTTTCCGATCCTTCGCGCAGTACATCAATAAGGCCGTCGAATTAGAATTGCCGCTCGATGCATTCGCTTCGATGACGGAATTACGGACGGCGATTAAAGCGGCGCAACCAGATGACGAAATGGACGGACTGCGGTCCACGATCAAGGAAGCGCAAAAAGTAATCGCCGACAATTGGGCAAGATGTTCGACAGAACGTCGCCAACTAATTCGCGAAGCAATTATCGAAGCGGCGAAGTTATCCGTCATCTCGATTGACGACATTATCTAACACCTAGCACAGGCCAAGCGGATACGGTGCGGCACTTGTTGCCGCGCCTATTCGCATGTCTGCGTTTTTGATAAAATCAATTACAATGTAACCAAAACAGGACGGGTTAGATTATGGAATTTATCCCAGACAAGCGGGACGTTACGATCATCAAGGTTATTGATGGACGCAAGCGCCGCATTGGAACGATACAGCACAGTGCTGGACGTTGTATCGTGACGGACTGTAGGGACGTTAGGACCGGCCTTGTGCTACGCAATGAGATAGAAGCGCAGCAATACTTTAACCAATTCAACTGGTCCAATATCATGGGACGCACGGACGGTGACACGGAATCACGTGTCATCATTACCAAGCGCCAAGCCAAACGCTTTACTGGATCAAACGACATAGTATCCAAGGGCGACCGCGAACCGTCCTTGGGACGTTGGGATAACGTCAACTATGCGCCTCGCTTCCGTCCCAAGTGGGAAGACAAGCACGATTTTTAATTACAATGTAACTAAAACGAAAGGTAAAATACCATGTTCTATTCAATCGAAGTGTCTAGCCTAAACACCGCCATCATCAATGATATTGTGTGCGGAGAGTTTGCTTCGCTTGCGGACCTTCGCAGTGATGCGTGGTACAAGCCAAGCGTGATGTGTGACCACGTGGAAGCGTGGAATAAGGACAATCCTGACTACGTTATCAATAGCATCTGTTGTGGATCAGATGCGGACGGCATCGTCTACGGATCAGAACACTTTCCAGATATGACGGTTCGCACCCCGTCAGGTAAAATGATACATTTTAACTTAGAGGACGATGGTCCACAATATCCCGGCGGTGCGGTTGGGACGCTCACGATTGACTTTGGAGAGAAAGGGTCGGGACATTTGGCCTTGAACATACTCCAAAATTTGGAGTACTATGATTGTCTTAATCAGATTGAGTCAATCAAAACCAGCTTACCGTTTGAGGAGGTGGAATAATGAACAACGATTTTGTAGCTTTTGACAGGAAAAGATTACATAACGATCACGTTAAACACGCCCGAATTTGGCAATACAAGCCGATGAATTGGCATAGTTGGAAGTTCCATTTCTGGCCTGATATCGTCGCTAACTATGAAGACCGCAAAGAGTTTTCCGAGAGCGGTGCGGATGCGTTAGTGATTGTTAAAGCGGCAGACAGGCAAACAAAATGAAACGTGTAATTCACGTTAACCAACACGTGATCAAGCGCAATCGCAAGACAGGCGAACGCGCTGCACCTCTCACTGCTAAGTCCTACAAGGACAATACAAAAGCAAGTGAGATATTAGTGGACGGTCCATGCCGTATCGTGTACCGTCCTGACAATCCATTACCGTGTGGTGCACACGTGTGGATTGAAACAACATCAGGCATTGAGGTGATACGATGATGGCAAAGTTATACATAGACGACGTTCCGACACGTTTTGAATATGAGGATGGAAGCATCGAAGGCGTTAGAAATGACCATAAGAATGGCATTCAGCGGGTGTTTCTATTTGGATTTGACAAGGCGGGACGGTACTGTCGAGTAGGTAGCATTGGTCTACCACTTGGCATGTTCACAAACGGCGGGACTTGTAAAATGAATGACAAGGAATATAAGATAAGATACGAAAGTATCTACCAGCAAGAGAATGGAAACAGGACAAAGGATTGATATGATGAAAGACTTGTTTCGTTGGACTGAAGACATAGGCATGTTCGCTACGGACAGGCCAATCAATGACACAGAGAATCATTCAGGAACGTGTGACCATCGAACACCGTACTGTGACGATACGTGTTACAACGTCAAGCTGTACAAAATGTATCCTGATATGTCCAAGCGTGACGATAGATGCGAGACTGAATGGCAATCTATCACGCCATCCAATGTATCTATGGTTCCGAAAAGTTTCGAGAAGAAACGTAAGCAAACCAAACGCATACGGTTCAATACGAGAGGCGAGGCAATCAAGGACATTACAGACATATACCGTGTCAAGGCAATCGTTCAATCCATGCCTGACACTACGTGGTGGTTGCCTACTAGAGCGTGGCGTAATACCTTACTCAAGGAACTGATCCAGATAGAATTGTTTCCGTTGGATAACATTGCTATCAATGCAAGTCTCGATCCATCAAACACGGCTGACGAGTGGCGTATGCTGGAACAAGATGGCTGGAACATAATGTTCTTTGGTGATGATGATCTGACACACAGTCCTGCTACAGGTGAGCGATTGTTTGCCTGTCCCAAAACACACAAGAAAATGAAGGGACATTGTGAGGTATGTAAAGCAGGATGTTTCAGTCAAGCTACAATCAACAAGCAGAAACTTATTCATCTGTCGGAACACTAGTTTCAATTACAATGTAAGTGAAGGGAGAAAGCATATGGCTTTCAATAAGTACCATACAAAAGTAGAATACTCCAAGCGTCCCGATGGACGTTGGAACAAGTGGCAGCAATGGTCCGCTGCTGACTGGTACGATTGGGACTTTAGCAGTGCGGAGGATGATCTTCTTGCACTATGGAACTATCCTAAGTGGATACTGGTGGACGTTGTGGATAATGTCCACAAAAGATAGGAACTACATCGAAGATGATTGCCATGTCTGTGGAGATGTGGCAATCATCATTGAGCGGGACAAGCTGTATTGTCCTAAGTGTTATATGAAACTAAAGGAGATGTTACATGATGAGCGAATGGGAAAAGACCGTCGATCAAGAGATAAAGAAATGGTACTATCAAGCAATGGTACTACTGCCAACGGATAAGTATGCCAAACCGTGGCAACATTTGTTTGACGAAGAACGGCAGACGTATACCGAACTGTTTTGGGAAACTAAACTAAAGGACTAGGTCATGTCACATGAAGGTAACGATGCAGCTAACCACATGCTATACTTAAATGTGGTCGAATGCTTTGACTACGTTTATGAAAATATTGCAGAGGCAAATGGCTTCGAACTTGACACTGCTATTCAAGACAAGATAGAGTCACTGGCAGTGATGATAACGATTCAGATACGGGAGAACTTGTGATGAAGGAGTATCAAGTGACAGTGTATCGCACTGTTCAACAGAGTGCTACTGTCACGATTGAAAGTGATAGAGAACTAAACGATTCTGAAATAGAATACATTCGCCGAAAGGCAGAGGATGAGGCAGGTGAACTGTCTGATTACGATTGGAAAAATGAAGAAGTAGATGACAAAGTAGATGTAACAATCTATGATGGTAATGAATACTATCTTACGTAAAGGATACAATGATGAGTGAAATTGAAGAAGGTCAATGTCTTAATGACCTATGCAC
>Ga0163179_10001951_pt1 | contig 14506 bp, 6 predicted proteins | sample AtlANTMetagenome_FD_109643 | JGI IMG/M metagenome (GOLD analysis project Ga0163179, IMG submission 109643) | Marine eukaryotic phytoplankton communities from the Atlantic Ocean - Atlantic ANT 2 Metagenome | ecosystem: Environmental > Aquatic > Marine > Oceanic | place: North Atlantic Ocean...
AATGGAGTGTGTCGGATGTTACGAGATGTTTCCATTTCTCGATTAGGCCAAGCCATTTGATAATGTAGCCCTAAGACTTCCACTACTCGTCCGGATAAATAATTGGTTTCGTTTTGTGCTTTTGAGAAACGGCGAATATCTACTGACCAAAGGTCCATAGTTGGATAACCTGATTCCAGCCACTCAGCTGTATATTTTCCAGCTCCACCGGCACTCGCAATTCCGACAGAATTAAAGCCAGCAAGAACAAATAGGCCATCTGTATTTGGTGGCACACCCATTATGAAGTTATTATCAGGAGTAAAGCTTTCTGGACCATTAACAAATTCTGGTATTTTACATTTTTGCAATTGTGGGATTCTTCTTTTTCCAGCTTCCAATGGTTGACTGAAATAATCCCAATCCTCTTCTAGTAACTTGAAACTAAAATCGTTTGGAATCCGATCTATTGTCCATGGTTTTGATCTTTTCTGAAAACCGCCAAGCCTTATTCTTCCATCTGTTTCGGATCTTAAATAGATCATTTCATTTGGATCTCTTGTGCAAGGAAGGCTGGCGCTTATTCCTTCTATGGGTTCACTTAGCACATAATGATGTTCAACTGGATATAATGGTATATCTATACCTATATCCATTCCCAATTGCCTTGCCCACATACCTCCACATAATATGACCCAATCTGAATGAATTAGACCTTGATCAGTTTCTACTCCATTTACTCGGTTGTTTTTTTTAAGTATTTTTGAAACATGAGTATTTTCAAAAATATTAGCTCCATATTTCTTTGCCCCCTTAGCAAGCGAAACTGCTAATTTCTCAGGGTCAACCTTTCCATCATTGGGAAGCCATACCCCACCAAGAATATCTTCTGAGTACATGCCCGGCCATTTTTCAGAGCACTCGGAAGGTTTAATTAAGTTTGCTTCAACACCAAAGACTTTAGCCATAGCGGCAGTCCTTTTAAGTTGAATCATTCTGTCTTCAGATGTTCCTAATATAAGACTACCACATTGATTCCAATTTATAGAAACATCGGTTTCATCGTAGAGTTTTTGATATAAATCGACACTGTATTTGTTGATTTTTGTCAGGCTGTTTGATGTCCGTAATTGGCCTACCATTCCTGCAGCATGCCAGGATGTTCCACCTGCTATTTTCCCTTGCTCTAGAAGTACTACATCTTCCCATCCAATCTTGGCTAGGTGGTAAGCTACACTACACCCAATAACTCCACCCCCAATAATGGTGACTCTTGCACTATTTGGTAAATTTTCCATTCCTGAATTTTAGGATCTAATTGTAATAGTTTTCTTAAATCTTTTATCGTTTGGATAAACGGCATATGAATTAGACCACAATACACTTATAATTAAATTATTTGCTAATTCTATTATACTAAAAAGTGATTTTTAGAGACAATAAGCCCTTTTTCTGATTATGTAACGCAGTAACTTAATCCTTAAACAATTCTCTTAATTTTTAAATAACTATCAATAGTTCAAGATTTTTTTAATACAAATATGGTTTCAAGATTATTAGCTTTAATGGTTCTTATAGGTGTCCAAAATTTTTTGATTTTTGGCCAAGAGCTAAGTACAGATGTCAGTAACTATGCTGAGAGTGAGGAGATCATTATTACATTCAGTGATGGTCCAGGTAATCCAAAAGATTGGGTTGGGATCTACAAATTTGACATGGTGGCGGGAGAAGCCAGTTCCCTAGCATGGTTATATGTCAATGGATCTGAAACAAGTGGAGAAGGCTTAACGGATGGTGATTTAGTTTTTTCTGATGGCTTGATTGAGGAAGGTATATATGAAGCTCGTTTCTTTGAGGATGACAGCTACACGATATTAGCTAAGGCTACTTTTACAGTAGGAGATATTGGCACTAGTGTTAAAACAGATAAGGCAATCTATATGCCTGGAGAATTGATAGTAGCCGATTTTCTCGTAGGCCCGGCAAATCCCAAAGACTGGGTTGGGTTATATAAGGTGGATATGGTTCCTGGAGATGTCGGTAGTCTAGCTTGGTTTTATGTTGATGGAAGTAAAGATGGAGCCGAAGGCGTTTCAACAGGTGCGATTACTTTTGATGCTGGGATGGTAGATGATGGTAATTACAAAGCTGTTTTCTTTGAAGATGATGGTTATACAGTTTTAGCAGAGACTTTTTTTAAGGTTCATCAACCTGCGCCGGATTCACTGAAATTGGTTTCTATTTCTCCGGCGGATGGCGAGAAGAATGCGGATCCTGAAATTGTTTTCTCAGCCATTATACGAAACGGTGGAACCGCTTTAAAATCTGACAGTGTTAAGTTGAGTTTAGACAGTAAGGATGTGAAGGTAGAAATTACTACAGATGAAGATGGATTTAATACTGTTTCCTACACAAGCGATAGATTATTTGAACCCGGTTCGAGTCACAAGTTTCAGCTTGAATTCTCGGATGACAGCGATCCAGTTAAAAGCGAGATAGTTACGGTTGATTTTGATGTCGCCAGTTATCTTAAAATTGATATGCCTGATCCGATTCATTATCAAGACTTCAATCAAATAGAGGAGTTTGAATTGCCGGAAGATTGGGAGGTGGTCAATTTGTCCCAGGAAATAAATTCCGAACTAGATCCAGACGATTTTACTTCTGCATACTACGAAGGTTGGGTGAATGTTGGAATGAGTCGCTGGAGTAATAGTGGTAGCTGGGCGGAAAAATCAATTTTTTCAACTCCGCCTGTTTTTGTTAACGGTGTTAGGCAGTCGCTAGACGGGAATGCTCTGGTTGCTGACTCAGCTTCGAGAGACGGCAATTTTATATCATTTCTTTTTTCTAAAGATTACGACCTAAGCAATAATAAGGATGTTCATCTAGGTTTCTACAGTCATTACGCTCAAAATCAGGACAGTTCTGGTTCGCTTGAATATTCCATTGATCAAGGTGAAAGCTGGTTGCCGGTCGTTTATATGATCGATAGTGACGATATTGTTAATGACGATTTAGGCAATATTGATGCAGTAGCTACTTTTGAGCAAGAACATGAAGACATAGCTATAGGTTATCATCCTGATACATTTGAAGAGATAGGAGGGTTTTATGGTGCTTACATTGCTTCTGATATTTCAGATGACTTAGCTCCCTATATAAGTGGTCGAATCAACGATGATCAATCAGGATCAAAACGCTATGAAACTTATCGATTACCTGAAGCTGATGATCAAAAAAATGTTCGCTTTCGTTTTGCTAAGAGCGGGACTTATAGCTGGTATTGGGGGATCGACAATTTTGGCCTCTACAGCATCGCTCCTAGCTCAATGCCTGAAGTTGTCGAGGCTAGTCCGGCTGCTGGGAGTCAAGGGGTTAATCCGATGCCTTTGATGAATTTTATAGTCAAAAATGGCGAAGCTAAACCTGATCCTGATTCGGTTAAATTGGCGTTCAATGATGTTTTAGTCAATGGAGTCAGTGTTACAGAAGTTAAGATTGGGGTGGAAGATGGATATCAGGTTAGTTATCAAGTAAATGAATTGTTGAATCCGTTATCCAATAACATATTTGAGCTTACTTTTAACGAGGATTCAGGTGACCGACGTGAGGCAACCTATTCTGGAAGTTTTACAATAGGCGACTTCAAGAGCCTTAAGCTGCCCGAACCTATTGTCTTCGAATCTTTTGATGATTTAGATGAGTTCTCATTGCCTGGGGGTTGGGTTGTTAAAAGCTACGTCAACGAGGCTGATACAATTGTTTGGGAGGAAGATCCTGATGATTGGACTTCTATGTCCTATTCTGGATGGGCTAACACTTCATTGGACCGTTGGAAGACTAGTCCTTATTGGAATGAAAAGTCGCAGACTTCAATTCCGCCGGTGTTTGTTAACGGTAAGTCGCAGTTTCCAGACGGGAATTTCTTAATCGCCGATTCATCTTTGCGCAATGCCAACTTAATGACAGTTATTGAGACAAAGAATTTTGACCTTAGTCAGTATTCAAATGTACACCTCGGATTTTATAGTCACTATTGTCAGAATCAGGATAACTCAGCCAGTGTGGAGTATTCGATTGATGGTGGAGAAAATTGGTTGCCGGTTATTTATATGCTTGAGGAGGCAGACATAGTTGTTGGTGAGGATGGTTCAGTTGATGCTGTTGCAACTTTTGAAAAAGAACAGGCGGATGTCGCAATAGTTGATAACATTCTTTTTCAAGATGAAGATGAGTATTGGGATATGGAACCTCTTGATGAGCCTATTGGTGGCAATTATGGTGCGTTCATCGGTTCACCTATTGATGCAACACTTGCTTCGCATATAAGTGCTAGAGTTAATGACAGTCAGGTAGAGTCAAAGCGTTACGAGTTGCATAGTTTGCCTCAGGCGAATAATCAGTCGAGCGTGCGAATTCGATTTGCTATGAATGGGACTTGGAGCTGGTATTGGGCTGTCGACAACTTTGGCCTATATAGTATTTCTGAACTACCCACTTCTATTCCAGTGATTAAAAGTATTTCTCAAGATGGCGGCCTCGTGACAATTAACTGGTTAGGTGAAATTGGGGTGAAACTTCAAAAATCAATTCGTTTGGATAATCCCGATTGGGTTGATGTACCTAATACTGATGGAAAATCTTCTGCCGCTGAGATTGCTGATCAGTCAAATGGATATTATCGTTTAATCCGTGAATAGCAAATGTTGCGATTGAGACAGCAATGAAAGAATCAAGAACCAAAGCATACGATCTGAAGCAAGGATTCACGTTAATTGAATTACTTGTGGTTATAGCGATTATAGCGATTCTTGCATCATTGCTTTTACCTGCTTTAGCTAAGGCTAAAGGGATGGGCCAAAGGATTAGTTGTCTCAATAACCTTAAACAACTCGGTTTAGCAGTAAAATTGTATTCTGGAGACAATGATGACTGGCTTAACCCAATTCAGGAGCGTGTCACTCCTGGGCTTGAATCAAGTTGGAGACCTTATTTGTTCAAGTATCTAGGAGCCAGTTGGGATAAGGAAAAGAAAATGTTCTTGGGCGGTTCTAAGCAAACTTATGATTGCCCTACGGAAAATACTAAAGGTAAAAAGGGTGATGTTTATCACCTAGGCAAGCCAGCAATTGTTGGGCAATTTAGATTTGGCGAAATAGGCATTGCAAGTGGCATTGGTGCAGTAAATGTGCATTGGGTAAAAGGGGGGGCGCAACCTCCTTTCGGTCGCCCTTTAGGCTATGAGGATAATTTATGTAAATGGGGTTCGGTCGAAGCTGCTTCCGAGATGATTCTTCTTGGAGATGGTCATAGTAATCTTGGTGGTTGGCCTAATGATGCATGGTGGATTTGGAAGGAGCTAGGCAATGCAAATTCACCAGGCTTTAATAGGTTTATTCAGAATGATCCGGGAGCTATGCGTCATGGAGGTAAATCTAATTATGTATTTGGAGATGGTCATGCTGAAATTTTAGATCCTAATACTATCCCTTGTGACGAGTCAGCTTGCTGGTGGTCAGCGCCAGTTAGTCCACATTAAAATGGCGCTTCAAACTTTTCAAAAAAAACAACTTTCATTGGCAGGCTTATTGTTTGCCTTAAGTATTTTGTTTTTTTTCATTTTTAATTCAGAAGAACTGGAAGCATTAGATTTTTATTACGATGAAAGTGAAAAGAAGTTGTTTCACGCTCCCGCAACTTCTATCCCTCCAATTAAAGGTATAAATGATGAGGCTTATGACGGGGTAAGAGCCATTTTAATAGCGCCTATGGGAAAAAGTGGGGATCCCTCGGCCCGCCGCATCGCTTATCTTTCTAAATGGTCTCCTCAACTAAAGCAGCAGCGTGAAGCGGCAATTAAAGCAAAAGAGGCTGGCTTGGCTGTTCCTAATATTATTGATAGATCACAAAGAAAATATCATCAGTTTGTTCGTACTGTAGATTCATCGAAATGGTATTCATTAAATACGGATCAAGCTGCAAAAATTATTGCAGTATTGCGTACGAAGGACAGTCAAGGGAAGCTCCCTGAGGTATGCAAGCCGAGTAATTGAATTACCTGAGCCTTTTATCTAATGTTTCTGGAAGCATTTATAAATAGTTATAAGTAAAACATATGGAATCGACCTCTTTTAGTTTTCCGACAAATGTGGTAGTTGGCCCTGGTGTGATTGGGCGGATTAATGAAACGCTTATTTCGATTGGTATTCACAGACCAATGGTTGTAACTGACGCAGGTTTATTGACGACAGATTCCTTTAAAAAGCTAACGGCTGCATTTTTGCCTGGGGAGCTTAATCGTGACTGGTTTTTGTATTCAGACGTTCAGCCAAACCCCACTGAAGCTAACACTCGTGGTGCGGCAGAACTGGCAATTGAGAAAGGATGTGATGGCGTTATTGGTTTTGGTGGGGGAAGTGCTCTTGATGCGGCCAAGGTTTGTCGTGTCTTAATCAAAAAACCTAAATTAAAGCTTATTGATTACGACTGGGAAGCCGACTGGAGTGGGATTTTACCTTTTATTGCTGTGCCCACAACTGCGGGCACTGGTAGTGAAGTTGGTAGAAGTGGTGTTGTTACACCTGAAGGAGCAAAAAGCAAAGGTATGTTTTTTCATCCCGAATTATTGGCTAAGTATGTCTTTCTTGATGCTGAGCTTTCTGTTGGACTGCCGCCGGCTTTAACTGCTGCAACTGGCCTTGATGCCCTTACTCACTGTATTGAATCGTTTACATCACCGGTATTTCAGCCGCTATGTGATGGTATAGCACTTGAGGGAATTTCCCTTATTGTTCGCGCTTTGCCGACGGCAATTACAGATGGTTCAAATACAGAAGCCAGAAGTAATATGCTAGTAGCTGCGGCAATGGGAGGCGTAGCATTTCAAAAGGATCTTGGCGCAACACATTCGCTGGCTCATCCGCTCTCTGCGATATGCGGGGTACATCATGGAACGGCTAATGCTATATGTCTTCCTTATGTAATGCGTTTCAATTCTCGCCAAAAGCCTGGAGTTTATCGGCGGATAGGTATTGCCTGTGGTCTAGATGTTGTTTCATCTAGTGATGCAGATGCAGATGAACAAGTGATTCATTTTATTGAAGATTTTATTAAGCAATGTGGCATGCCGTTGTCACTTGAGGATGTTGGCGTAGAGGAACAGCACATCGATTCACTCTCTGATCAAGCTTGGTTAGACCCTTGTCACCAAACCAATCCTGTGCCAGTTACTCGCGAGGATTTAAAGGAACTTTTTTTAAAGGCTCTGTGAATACATTTTCAACAAAACTTTTATTAAACGGACAATGGCTTGAAGGCTCTGGAGCTAGCAAGCTTGTTGTTACGAACCCTGCAACAGAAGAAAATTTTGCAGAAGTAAGTTCTGCGACGGTTGATGAAATTGGTCAAGCGGCAGAGGCGGGTCAAGCGGCTTTTGAATCCAACTGGCGCGATATTCCACCAGGTCAACGCGCTGAGTTGCTTCACGGTATTGCCAAGCTTATTCGCGAAAATACCGAATCTATAGCGCAGCTTGAAACTCGCAACGTGGGCAAGCCAATTAGCGATGCTCGTTGGGAGATTGATGCAGGGGCAAAGGTCTTTGAGTATTATGCGGGAGCAATTGGTCACTTGTGTGGACAAACAATACCTGTGGCAAGAGGTGGATTTGACTTCACTTTACGGCAACCGATGGGTGTCATAGCCGCAATTACCCCATGGAATTTTCCATTTCTGATAGCCTGTTGGAAGGTTGCTCCGGCATTAGCAGCAGGAAATTCCGTTGTGCTAAAACCTGCTTCACTCACTCCGCTAACTGCATTATCTCTTGGCCAATTGGCTCAAGAAGCTGGACTCCCTGATGGTGTTCTCCAGGTTTTACCAGGTAGCGGTTATGAGGCTGGCAATGCTCTAGCAACTCACCCGTTAATTCGTAAAATTGGATTCACTGGATCAACTGAGGTCGGTACAAAAATAATGAAGCTTGCTGCAGATGATATTAAGCGTGTCTCACTTGAGCTTGGTGGTAAATCGCCAAATATTGTTTTTGCTGATGCTGATTGGCAACGTGCCGCTTTGGAGTCTCCTATGAGTGTCTTTGCCAACACAGGGCAAGATTGTTGTGCTCGGAGCAGGATGTTCATTGAACAATCGATATTTGATGATTTTGTTAGTCAGTTTGTCGCCGCTACAGAGAAGCTTAATATTGGTAATCCGTTGCTGGATGAAACTCAGATTGGCCCTATGGTTAGTTCAGCTCAAAGGGAGCTTTCTGAGTCTTTTATAGCTGAAGCTAAAGGTGATGGTCGTAATATTTTAACCGGTGGGGAGAGGTTGAGCGGAAGCGGTTTCTATTTAAAGCCTGCGGTGATAACAGGCGCGAAACTTAACGATAGGGTTTGGCGCGAGGAAATATTTGGGCCAGTTGTTTGTTTGCGTCCCTTCTCCGATGAAGCTGAAATGATATCTGAGGTGAATAACACAAACTTTGGTTTGAGTGGATCTGTTTGGTCAAAAGATCTCAGCCGTGCAATGCGCGTTGCTAAAAGGGTTGAGAGTGGAGTTATTAGCATTAATAGTCATTCTAGTGTTCATACTGAGGCGCCTTTTGGAGGGTTCAAAAGTAGCGGGCTTGGTCGCGACCTTGGAATGTCTGCAATGGAAGCATGTACCGAGGTTAAAAATATTTATTTCGGCGAATAGTTAATGAATAAAAAATGAGTAATATTAAGGCCATAACATTTGATCTTTGGGACACGCTGGTTGTTGATGATTCTGACGAAAATAAGCGCGCAGAACTTGGGTTGCGTACAAAATTTGATGAACGCCGTCATTTGTTATGGGATGCATTGAACAATGAAGATCAAATAAGTTTAGAGACGGTGCAGCTTGCATATAATGTTGGTGACGCAGCGTTCAATAAGGTTTGGAAGGAGCATCACATAACTTGGACTATAGATCATAGGCTAAAGGTTATTTTAAATGGATTGGGCCGTGAACTTGAAGAAGCTTCATTTAACAAGGTTGTTCGTGCGCATGAAGAAATGGAGGTTGATATCCCCCCAGATGCCATGCCTGGGGCAAGCTCGGTTCTTGAGCGTTTGGCAAATCAATACAAGCTTTGTATTGTTTCTGATGCAATCGTTTCACCCGGAAAATGTTTACGAAAAATTTTGGAAAACCATGGTTTAGCAAAGCCATTTAGTGGATATGCCTTTTCCGACGAAGTTGGCCGAAGTAAGCCGCATCGTGTTATGTTTGAGTCTGCTGCTGAGCAGCTTGGAGTTAAGATTGAAGAAATGGTGCATGTTGGAGATAGGGATCATAATGATGTGAAAGGCCCGCAGCGACTTGGAATGAAAGCGATACTGTTCACTGCTTCAAGAGATATAGACAAAGATAATACAACGGCTGATTCAGTATGTGAGTCTTTTGATCAAATTGAATCTTCTATAAAGAATCTTTAATTGCTTCTTTTTATTAAGTTTTCCTCTTTCACCAAATAGTTTTTACATTCTTGTTACTTAACCGTGATTGGTTAGTTGTATTTCTTATATATTTTCATTTTTATCAAGTTTGTTGAGTGAGTGTTTTTTGTGTTCCATTTTGAATTACTGAAAATGCAAGGTTTTGTACTCAAAATGCACGGAAAAATTCTCTCGCCACAGGCTTCTAATATTTTAACAATAATCGAATCCCTTTTTTTCAAAAATGACTCAAACCAATCAATCACAACTATATATGAAAGTTAAAAAAAGATTATTACTATCTTTTGTTGCCTTACTGTTTTGTTTTCAAAGTGCGGCTGAAGTCCATGCTCAGGATTCTTATGTTGGGCTATGGAATTTTGATGAGGCCGATCTTTCTGCCTCCGCTGGAGAGGATATGGAGTATCTCGATGATACTGGGGATATAGCAGAATTTGGAACAACTGAGTCCTTATCTATACCTGGAATCAATGGTGAAATTGCAAATGTCTTAAAGCTACCCAAGTTGACGCCTGAACAAGGGCTGAAAATTATTTTACCTGAAGCAAGTAATGGTGAGGGAGATCTTGTTAATAATTGGACTGCAATCATGGATATATACTATCCGCTTACTTCATCAGGTAAGAAGCGTGCGCTAATTGAAATTGTAAGCGACGAATGGGTTGCTGGCGCAGGTGATGCTGAGTTTTACGTTAGTGCCAATAATGGCATTGGGACTGCAGGTTTTGAGGTTGGAACCTTGACTCCAGGTGAGTGGCATCGAGTTGTGATGGTAATGAACGTGGAGGGAGCTTCGGAAGGTTTGGGGACAGGAAAGCTTTATATTGATGGTGATTATGTTGGAGGCACCGCTGTTCCTGCTGATGCGCTTGATGGCCGTTGGTCGCTAGACACAGCGTTTGAGTTGTCAGTTGCGCTTTTCCAAGATGATAACAATGAATCTGAAGAGGTTATCGTCAGTAGTGTTCAATTACGTTTTGACTCTCTGAATGCCGGCCAAATCGGCGCTTTGGGAGGTCCTCAAGCGGCTGGTGTGCCAAAGGAATTACCCGATGTTCCTTCTTTTGTGACAGAATGGATACCTTCTGCTGCCTATGCTAATGCAGATACAGGTTTGGGTGTTGTAATAGATTCAGGAGATACTGTTATTGGAGGAGGCTCTTTTTCTCTTTCTTTAAATGGAAATGTTATTGCAAGTGAAGTAACCGAAGATGAGGGAGTTTTTACAGTTACCGCTTCAGGCGATCTAGCTTTGGCTAAAGCCAGTAAATACGAATTAAAGGTAACTTATACAGATAGTTTAGCTGGCGAAAAGTCGTTTGCTACTAAGTTTGAAATTCCTGTTTACTTTGAAAATTTTGATAGTGTTGTGCTGGGGCCAAATATTGATGAGGCGGTTGCAAGTGAGGAAGCTTGGTCTCCGGAAGGTCCTGAGGGTTGGATAGTTGATCGTTCTGGTGTGCCTGGTAATGACGAAGAACATGTAGGCTATTTGCCCGATGATGATGGTGATGGATTCCCCGATGCCGATGGAGTTTCTGAATGGGCGGGATGGAGTTTTGCAAATTTTGATTGGTGGGTACAAGCGGCAGGAGATCAAAGTCGATCCTCGTTCAATTTAGCAAGTAATACAGTGGCGGTGGCAGATCCTGATGAGTGGGACGATCAATCCCATGCCGATAGTGCTCAGAATGGTTGGTATAAAACATTAATGACTACTCCTGAAATTGATGTACAAGGAATGACAGCTGGAACTCTTTTTGCAACTTTTGCATCCAGTTGGAGACCAGAATTTGACAGTAATTATCATCAGGAAGCATATATTACTGTTAGCTATGATGGAGCAGAGCCTTTAGAGATTTTTAACTGGGTTTCAGATCCTAACAGTCCAAATTTCCATCCAGACTCACAAAATGAGACTGTAATCGTTCCGTTGGATAATCCTGAGGGTTCCAAAAAAATGTCTTTGTCATTTGGAATGAGAGAAGCAGGAAATGACTGGTGGTGGGCTATCGATAATTTGGTTGTGAACGCAGGGGTAGTTCCTCCAACAATGGTATCCCAACCAAACAATGTTGAGATCGGCGAGGGTGAGGGCTTTAGTGTTAGCGCATTAGCCGACGGAGGAGCTCCTTTATCGTACCAATGGTTTAGGAATGGAGTTTTGATTGAAGGGGCTACAAGCGCCGAGTTTTCAATTGCTCAGGCAGGTGTTTCCGATGCTGGCAATTATACAGTTAAAGTAACCAATGAGGCAGGTGAGATTTTAAGCTCAGCAGGTATTGTTAGCGTTCAAGCTAGTTTGGGGGTTACTGTTTGGAGTGAGGATTTTGAAGGATTAGAACTAGGTCCTAATGTGGATGAAGGTTTGGCAGGGGAACAGGTTTGGACAAAGACACCTCCAGCTGGCTGGTTCATTAATGATGAAGAGGTTCCAGGGACTTGGGCATGGCAAGGTTTAGAGGACGAAGAAGGTTATCCAGAGTTGGACGGTGTAACCGAATGGGCAGGTTGGAGTATTGCCGACGTAAAATGGTGGAGTCAAACAGCTGGGAATCAGCGTCGTTCAGAATTTAAAAAAGCAATTGGCGCTGCAGCAATTGCCGATGGTGATGAGTGGGACGATTCTGCTCGTGAGGGTGGTAATATGAATGCATTCATTACTACTGAACCAATTTCACTAGATGGTATTATGGAAAATTCTTTAGTTTTGCGTTTTCATTCCAGTTGGCGGCCTGAAGTTTTACAAAAGGCTGTTATTGAAGCCACATTTGATGACGGAGATCCTATTGAGATAATGAGGTGGGAATCAGAAGGCGGAGATGCTGCTTATTACCACGATCATAATCCGAATGAGACAGTCAATATTTCCATTAACAATCCTGATGGCGCCGGTACAGTTAAATTCACTTTTGGATATTTGGATGCTGGAAACAATTGGTGGTGGGCAGTTGATAATCTGATTCTTGCCGGTGAACCAAAACCAATTTTTGCTGAAAACTTTGATGGCCTTGAATTAGGTGAGTTTGAATCATCAACCGAATCTGGAGGAGACGGAACAGATTGGACTGCTACTGCTCCAACTGGATGGGTTACGGCCAAGGCAGATGATCATGGCCCGACTGCGGACGGAGAAGCTGTTAAGGAATTCGATGGCTGGACCTTCCTTGATCCAGTTTCATGGAATGCAACTGCAGGGCAGGATCGTGCTGAATTTACAAAGGGAACAGGCGTTATAGCTGTCGGAGATTCTGATGAGTACGACGATGCTGCAGATGCAAAGTTTAATGCATCTCTTTCTACCCCTGCGTTTAGTTTGGATGGAGTAAAGCCGGGCACGGCTATATTGGTTTATGATTCTAGTTGGAGGCAAGAGCCGCAAAGCGGAAAAGTTACTGTTTCATTTGACGGGGGTGAACAGATCACACTGCTTGAACTGAGTCCAGATACTCCAACTGCCTACAATGAGACTGTAACTTTGCCATTAGGTAATCCTGAGGGGGCAAAAGAAGCAGTGATCACATGGGACCACCAAGGGTACAACAACTGGTGGTGGGCGATTGATAATATTAAAGTAACAGTTGGCAAGGCACCTCCAGTTATTACTTCACAGCCAGCCAGTGTTGAAGCGTTTGAGGGTGAATCTGTTAGTCTGTCAGTGAATGTAGATGGGGATGAACCATTGTTTTATACCTGGTATAAAGATGGTGAAGCTATAGCTGGCCAAGAAGGTCCAGTTTTAGAACTAAATCAATTAACAGAAGATAATTCTGGTGCTTACAGTCTGTCTGTTGGTAATTCAGCAGGAGATGCAAACAGTAACCCTGCCACGGTTAGTGTTCTTCTTAATCCTGGTTCTACTTCGGTTTTTTCCGAAAACTTTGATAGTTTGGAGTTAGGGCCATTTGTGTCTGATAGTGAGTCAGGTGGAGACGGCACAGATTGGACAGCCGCAGGACCTGAAGGATGGAGTATGATTCAGGCTGAAGATCATGGTCCAACAGCAGAAGGAGATGATGTAGTGGAGTTTGATGGATGGACCTTCCTTGATCCAGTTTCATGGAATGCAACTGCTGGCCAAGATAGAGGTCAGTTTACCAAGGGTACAGGTGTTGTCGCAGTGGGCGATTCTGATGAGTATGATGACAAGGCAGATGCTAAATTTAATGCATCTCTTTCCACTCCAGCAATTAGCATTGTTGGTTATGATCCAGGAAGCTTGATTTTAAAATATGATTCAAGTTGGAGACAAGAGCCGCAGCAAGGAAAAGTTTTGGTTTCTTATGACGGAGCTGAACCTACAACACTGCTAGAGCTCACACCAGATACCCCAACAGGTTATAATGATACTGTTACCTTGAGGCTTAATAATCCTGAGGGGGCTCAGAGCGTTACTGTTTCTTGGGATCATCAAGGCCACAATAATTGGTGGTGGGCGATTGATAATATTGAAATTACTGGAGAACTTCAGCCGCTATACTCAGAGAATTTTGATAGTCTAGAATTGGGTCCATTTGTATCTGATAGTGAGTCAGGTGGCGATGGTACAGACTGGACAGCTGAAGCTCCAATAGGTTGGGTGGTTAAATTTGGAGATGGCCATGGACCAACAGCCGGTGGGGATGATGTAGTAGAGTTTGATGGTTGGACCTTTCTTGATCCAGTTTCATGGAACGCAACAGCAGGGCAGGATCGTGCTCAATTCACCAAGGGTACGGGAGTGATAGCAGTGGGTGACTCTGATGAATATGATGACAAGGCAGATGCAAAGTTTAATGCATCTTTGTCAACTCCTTCAATAAGCCTTGCAGGAGTTCAGCCGAATTCACTAGTAGTTAGATACGACTCCAGCTGGAGGCAGGAACCTCAAGCTGGCAAAGTAACAATATCCTTCGATGGAGCTGATCCTGTAACATTGTTAGAGCTGACCCCTGACACTCCTACGGCTTATAATGAGACTGTTGTAATAAACGTTGAAAACCCTGAAGGAGCTAGCTCGGCTGTGATTAGTTGGGATCATCAAGGTCACAATAACTGGT
>Ga0163179_10001952_pt1 | contig 14504 bp, 14 predicted proteins | sample AtlANTMetagenome_FD_109643 | JGI IMG/M metagenome (GOLD analysis project Ga0163179, IMG submission 109643) | Marine eukaryotic phytoplankton communities from the Atlantic Ocean - Atlantic ANT 2 Metagenome | ecosystem: Environmental > Aquatic > Marine > Oceanic | place: North Atlantic Ocean...
AATTCCATAATCATTAACCGTATCAGAGATTCCTATAAAAACTAAAAAGACCCCCTCCGAAGAGGGGGCCTCTTAGTTGCTCTGCTAAGAGAGCGGTGGTGGTTTAGATACCTGTCACCGTGCAGAAAGACTCTGGGCGCTTCACTGCAAGAGCGATGCGCTCTTCGGCAAGAATTGCAATTGCATTCCTTACGAAGAAGTCACTGTGGTTTTCTGATACCCGGATGTTGCCCTCCATGCGATCATAGAGAGTTGCACCAATTCCGAAGGAGCCCATTAGAGCGGTACCTTCAGTGATTGCTGCGGTCTCAACGACCGGAAGACGCCAGAGACGAGTTTCGGAACCAAGAGCAACAGAAGCAGCCATCATGTGACGGTTGTCTGCATCTTTCTCAAGTTCGATACCCTCAAGGTCATTGGGGTGAACAACGACGCCAGTTGCCTCGTAGTAAGCGAGAGCAATCTTGGTGATCGCTTTACGCATCGCATCGATGCGTGTGTCTGAGCCCAATGCTTGGGTGTTAATGCCCGATGTCTGGGTGATACCCGTGAGGTTGGTTCCAGTTCCGTCACCATTAAGGATTTGATCATCCTCTGTGAGACGAAGGCCGTAAAGCAACTCGTTGTCAATGATGCCACGCATTGCTGGCTCATCAGCAAGCACGTTACGGTGAGCAACTTCGTAGTGACCGATGTTGCGAACCGGTGCCTGCGCTCCAGCGATGGTTAGCGTTGACTGTGGGTATGAAGTGAATGTTTCAGGAGATCCTGAACGCTCTGCTGTTGTAGCGGAGTTGTTCGTGAACCCTGTCACACGGAAATATTCAACCAAGTTGGTTGATGTTTGCTGTACGTTGAACAGATCACGTACACGCATTGCACGGTGCGCTCTATCAACAATTGCGTCACGCTGTGGCGTTCCGAATTGTGAAGGAGTGCCGGAAGGAAGTGTGGTGTACACGTCTTTCCGTTGCCACATTCCGCCAAGGTCGCCCTTGACCTGGAATGGGACGTGCATGGTGTAGCCATTCTGTCCACCAGCAAGGTATTTGAATTCATCAGAATCGACGAAAGACTGACCGACGGAAGTAATTTCATTACCTTCCTTTGCTTCGGCTACAACCTCTGGCCCTTCGGAAGCAGAAGCCCAGTCCTGCATTTCCTTTTGGCCTTCAAAAGCCTCGATCTGCTCGCGCAAATCACGTGCTTTAGCGAGATTGGTGCGAAAGCCTTCGATGTGCTTTGCCTCGACCTGAATGTCAGGCCCGCCCTCTTCACGATTTGCTTCTGCGTGATTAACGATTGCATCGTTTTCAGCAAGAGTATCGCGGAGAGCAGACTTTAGTTCCCGTAGGTGGGAATCTTGTACTGCCATGTTGGTCTACCTCGTGTTTGTTAAGTGGATATATGTACACGAGGTAAGCACCTCGCTGTAATTATTGTTGCACGTATGTGTATGTAACAGTGTGAAGGGTCAACCTTTAATTTTATTTGAAGACTCGCCGTGAAGTCCTTGTCTTACTTCAGGGGCTTCATTGAACCACTTGGTTATAGGGCCGTCATAGGTATCAAACAAAGATACACCTAAGGGAATTGCAGGCTTATAGACAGGCTTTTCCATACCTACAGGGAAGCGATGGAATATCCGATCACCAACATCCCACCCACCAGTAAAAGAATGTATGAAACATCTATTGTCCCAAACCAAAAAATCGCCTTCGTTCCAACGCCACCAAATCCAATTATCCTGGTTCTCGATTTCACCCCACATCCATTTCATTAACTCCTGAAACTCTGGAGGTGTGTCATTATATTGTTCATTTTGTGGGGTATCGAAGGTCAGAGTAGGGCTTTCTTCAGGGCGCATCGCACGAGAGTTCATATGAAACCCTGTGACACCAGTCAAAGGATGCGTTCTCAGGAGCGGGTGCACATTTATGTCAACACCGTGGTCGCAGTTAAAAACCACATGCTTAATCCAAAGATCTTCAACGTAATCTTTATATGGGCATCTTTCATAAAGTGATTGAAGATCCACAAATAGCGTTTGCCCTTTATCTGGTTCAGGGCAATCGTAATGAACCATGCTCATTCCTATATAAGAAAGGTTGTATTCGTTGGCGTTTGCATCAGCGTGCCAATTTCTATTAGCAACAAATATCGGGTTTTTTTCTCTTCCAAGCCCGTCGGAATATATATGGTCACCGTTTTTTTCAGGATAAATAGCAACTGAAGGAGGCTGGTTTGCTGTCCAACCGACAACGCCTTCTCTAATTAACCGGCACATTGCTTCAAAGCCTTCATCAATATCGAAGTAAGCGTCAGATACTCCAACAATCTTTTCTTCTATTAGAAGAGATGGCAGTGAATCTAAATCACTTTTCTGAATCCTTAACATATGTCAAAATCGTCGTCCTCGTCGTCCTCATCAAACTGAGGTATTAGTGCTGCTGGTTCAAACACTGTTTGTCCAGCATATGTCACACGACTAGGCCAACTTAGTTTTTCCAATTGTGTAGCCATAGTTCTAAACACTGCCGCCGCTATTTGAGGCGGAACAGACCCTAAATCAACATGGTTAGGTTCAGAAGGGTCGTCTAAAGCAAGAACGATAGTTATTATTGGAAACTGTGTCGCTTGAGGAATGTCATCGTCAAACGAAACTGTAGGCCGGACTGCTTCATCATCAAGCGGAGTAGTAGTTACCTCGGAAGATGGCTTCTCCCCTGGAGATTGGGATGAGTTCGACATTAAAATTCCCGTTACCTTCCTCGTATGTGACTACGGCCATGCCCTGCTGCCAGTCTTCCACTGCGTTGACCGGTCTGCCGTGAGGGTCAGTGGACCCTTTAGTCGATGGCACTGCTCCATCAATCCTGCATAGACATCCAGGTGAAGCAGCAAGGCTTCGTTTGGCCCCTTCAAAAGTCCGTCGAGTTTTGTGTTGCAGTTCAATCCTGTGTATATGGCCGTGGATAATACTTGTTCTTTCATCATCTACAACTGCTTTAACAGTTGAGCCTCGGCTTCGGGTTATATGACCATGGATACAAGCGAGGTTTTGGTTAACCCAATATATGCCTGCTGGATATCCTCCAACATATTCAACATTTAGATGGTCTTCGTTGAGGCGTAATAAAAACGGAACTGACATGACTGGCCAGTCTTCAGGTTCTTCTGCTCGTTTTAAGTGAAGAGCAGCAGCCGTGTTCGCAGTGACAGATTTTTGTAACCGCCGGTCATGGTTGCCTTCCAAAAGAACTATGTGAGCGTCGGGTGCATTTGCTCTTTGCTCACATAAGAACTTGTGACCTCGGTCAATACCTGCTTGCGATGTTTTAGCGAAAGCGGGTTCCATCTCGAACTTGCCAAACTCGGCAAAGTCTAAGAAGTCTCCAAGGTTGACAATTGTGTCAGCCCCTACATCTCTGAGAATTTTAAGAGCCACAGATATGGCTTCTTCATCGTGGAAAGCGTCCATTTCCCCATCGTCATACATGCGATAGCCAATTTGGGGATCAGGCATAATCACAGCAGTTTTATATTTAGTGTCCTTTGCAGGTTGCTGATTTTTAGGAAGGTGCTTTATAGTTACCGGTGCTGCTTGCTGAACAACAGGCCATTCAGGGCCATTCACCCAAGCGGGATTAATTACTACAGAAACGCCACCCAAATCATGGATCTCTGCTTCACCTTCCTCATTCTTCGTCAGACCCTGCCACTCAGAAATACGAACCTTTTCAACAGTCCCTATTTCCTCGGGCTCTATCCCCGACCGTTCAAGAAGGTCAGCGATTTTTCCTAGCCTGGATTTAGCAAGTTCTTCTTTGAAAGGTTCGCCCATTAACGGACTCTCTTTTTGTGCATCAACTTTCCCTGACGGTAGTTTCTGACAGCACCCGCAGAACATTTATGTCCATGAGCGGTTAAAACATCAGCAATAGCGACATGAGGGATGCCTTTATCTTCTAAAGCGGCTATAACTCCATCTTTATCTTCATCGGGCATTGATTCTAAAATAGAGTCAATTAAATAGAGTTGAGAACGCCCATCTCGGGCTTTCATTTCCGCATATAGATCAGGCATCTAATAGGGCTCCTAGCGTTACCGCTCCACCAACCTTATTTTAACCCATAACGTCACCTTTTACGGCGACCCTATCGTCATGTGAGACTTATTCGTCTAAATCAGAGTATGTAACTAGATCTTGGAACTCACGAAGTTCAGCCAAATCAAGGCTGCCAAGGATGTCTGTGGACACTTTCTCTTCTTCTATGTCCTCTGAAACATCTTCGGAAATTGCTTCAGAATCTGCTTTTTCTGCGTCATCATCTGCTGCTTCTTCTTCAGCCGGTTTTTTAGCCGCTGGCTTTTTCGCTGGTTTATCAGAGTTGCCTGCTGGGGTTCCTTCAACTTCCATTTCTGCTGGAGTGTTGGTCCCACCATGAGAAAGGTTTTCTACAACCTCAGGTGCATCTTCGCCTGCTCCTTCTGTCCTCTCATCCGAATCTGGTTCGGTGTTCGAGAAGCCAGCGACATCCCCTGCTTTCTCTTCAAGATCGCTTAAGCGCTCTGAAAGAGTATTAAGGGCCAGGATGGCATCGTTTAATACTGACTGGACAGACACTGGGCCATCTTCGGCGACGATCTCAGCGTCAGTAGTTTCTGTGATTTCGGCGTCGTTAGCCATAATGTCCTCCAAATTGGACTTGATTTCAAATAATTCAGCACCCTTTTCTATAAGAGTGTCTATTTCTTCAGTAATAGATTCAGGAAGGTTCTCCTTCATCTCCATAACAGCGTCTATATATTCATCAGCCTTAAGTTCTGGCGGTGTTCGACCGTCGTCCCTGTAGTGCTTTGCGATGTGGTTATAAACGCCCTTGCGGTCACTTCCTCTTAATTTTGTTCCCTTGCGGGCTCCATTAAGAAGACCAAATGTGTTTTGGAGAGCCGACAAAGCCGCTGGGCCTGGCCGACCATCCGAACCCACGAAATGATGAACAAACGTATAGTTTGTTTTCATTGATGGGTCTTCGCCATCGATGTGAAAAGCAAAGATCTTTGAGAAGTAGGCTTTATCAGCAGGGGACCGCATGTTCTTATAAGCGGTCTTGTCGTTCCAACCTTCGTCCCTTACCCCAGTCTTGTGGCTGCGAGTTGGGCCTTTGGTGTCTTCGACTTCTTCTTCTTTCACTGATTCCTCTGTTATAGCCTCTTCTTTAACACTAACTGTTTTTGTGCCAGGTGCTGCACCAAAAAGTACGGGTGAATATTCGTACCATTCAAGTTGTTTGATATGGCGAATACCTGTGTCGCCTTTCATTTCTGAACCACCTTCAGGCACTGAATAGCCGATTGACCATTCTTGTTCGCCACCGAAAAACTTTATGTCTTCGTAGGCGTCACGACCACGAGTGGTGTTTAGATTAAATTGCATTTTTACGAGAACTCCGCCAGCATCTTGCGCTTGCAAATGTTCGGGGAGGCGGTCATCGCCAGGGGATAATTCCTCTGCTTTTACGGTTCTCGCAACAGGCACAGTAGTGTCGTGCGACCACACACCTTTAGGTATGCGTTTTTGTAGTGTGTCTTCGTAAGCCCCTGGAACGATAATGTCTTTTACGTTGTCTACGATGTTCGTGACAGACACGACCGCTTCTACAATGCCTTCAGCATCATTAACAGCCTTGGCTTCTACCGTCGCTTGTTTAGATTCGAGTTCCACAGGGCCTCCTAGGCGTTCTTCAACTAGGTTATGCCCTCTAGACGATTTCGTGGTGGAAGGTGTAGACAGACTATACGCTTGCTGCTGCTACTTCTGAGTTAATCAACTGTGCAATAACTCCAGAATCCCTTAAAGATGCCATTTCTTCAGGGTCAACACCGAATTCCAACAGCCCCCCAGGAGTGGGTTCATTAGTAAACAGCATCGTGCAACGGCAATTAGCCACTTCTTCAATCGGCGCAGTTAACGAACCAGGGTGCATCATCAGATTGCCCCCAACTACAAAAGGATCAAAAAGAGGTCTGGCTTGACCATCAGCGTGTGTGTGCGTCGCCCTGACTTTTGAATCTTGTTGAGATAACCAAACCTTGTAACGTAACCCTGTTTTAGATGCTTCAATCATCTGACCTTCGTTCAAACCGAAGGTGACAACATTGTTGGCTATTAAACGGGCTCTGTTTTTAACAGCGTCATCAAATATTAGTTTTATCTCTTCAGCAATATCAGTTGAAGATTTACCTGCTGCTAATCCTTCTGTAATTTTTTTGTCGATTTGACGTCGGGTGGTTCTATTAACTTCCGTCATTCTTTCAAGCCCAGCGACAACGGCCATCGCAACCAGTTCTTCATCTGGTTCAATTTTCTTAGTTGTCATTAACGCAAATTCATTTCCTCCGTCAATAACAGTTGCCATAATAAAAGATTTGGCGTCTGCGAGTAGTTGTCGATCCCAAACAGGCGTATCCATAATGTCGTTTACCCCGACAGTGATACCTTTGTTGATTTTTTCTCTAATTTTTGCAGAATTCCATTTTTCTAAGATAACTCTGCGTTGCCTTTGAAAGAAAGACGTCATTGTGATTGAAATAGAATCAACCATGCGCCCTGTTTGTTGGGCTCTGCGTTCTCTTATTTCGTCAGCGGCTTTTTGGTCAATCCAATTTCCGCCAAACTCAAAACCCCAAACATCAGGTTCTAAAGGGGCCGACTCCTTACCCTCCGACTTCTCTCCTAAACGATCTCGGGTTCGTTCTGCCCATTCCATGGCTCTCATTTTTGATTCGCCTAAATCTCCACCCCATGCAAGCCAAGCCCACTGCCCAGCAGTCATAGGTCCGTCGCCTCTTAAATAAGCAGCGGCTCTAGGTGAATCTAGATCTGACTTATGGCGAGCGAACCATGCAGCCATTCGAGTTACTTTGTTGGAACTGGCAGTGCCACTTGCTAACTGTCGTGTTTCACGCAGTGTCTTATCAGTAACCCCATCACCTTTACTGTCCATATTGTCGAGTGCCCTTTGAGCATTTTTTGACACATAAGAAGGGACGTCTACTGTTTCTGCTTTTTGTTCAGAAACACCATTTAGAGAAGCGGCTTCAGGAACTGTTTCGGATGGCTCAACTTCAGGCACCACCATCGGTGCGTGAGGCTGCAAAATCCCTGGTTGTCCATCGGGTAATTCTGGAGGTGTGAACTGGCTAGACGGTGTTTGACCATCGGCAACTGCTTGGCCAATAGGCATCAAGTTTGCTTGAACCCACATAAGGTCAGCGCCAACCGGATCTCTGCCAGTCTTTTGCCTGTACTCATCTATTGAGATAGCACCGAATTTCAGTTCTTCAAGATGGTAAGCAGCACGTTCACGCTCGTCTCTTGAAAGGATTGCCACATCTTCGAGATTAAATTTGACCGTTAGATCTTCTGCCCCGTCTAAACGGTCGAAGGCACGCTCAATCAACATCAAGTGAGGGAGCATCGTTTCACGCCAGAACACTTCAAGTTCAGTGTCAGCATTTGAGAATGTCCGATCAGCGGCATTGCCAATAACTGATTCTGGGACACCAAATGCCATCAAAATTTCTTCTTTGGCTAACTGTTTTGTTTCTGTGTACTGAGCATCACGTTGCGCCATAGAAGTGTCAATCCATTTAGCCTGTTCGGCTTCCATGATTGTCATACGACCAGCCCCGCCAAGAGCGGAACCAGTGTTGCCTAAGAAGCGTCTTCTAATTTCTTCAGCAGCGTCGTCATCTAATTCGCCTGTAACCATAAGAATGCCACCAGGGCGACCGTCATTGACCATAAAGTTTCTGTTGTAGATACGTGAGTAGTAATCAATATCAATCGCTAACCCGCAGGCTTCAAGAGGAGATTGCCCTCTATAAGGATCTGTTGGGTGCGGAATTCGTACCCATACAACGTCTTCAGGTTTAACAATCCGTTCTTTAGTGTTAGGGACTTGGACTGAATAGCCTTGAAGAAAGTTTTTAGGGTCGGGGATTGGGAATGTCCAATTAGGTGGCAGCAAGTACAGGCCAACAACATTGTCTAAACGGTCTTTAACAACCTCGACAAAAGCCCCTCTTTTCGAAAGAAGTACTTGGGATGAGAGTTGAAAACGAAAATTGTAAGCATCATGAAATTTGTTTGCTTTACGATTCAAAATTGGTAAAAGAGTGTGATCTACAGGGTCATTTTCTAAATCAAGAATCTGAACAGGTAACCGAGCAGCGTTAGAAGCAATTGCGTAAACACTCTTGTACACCCATGTCACACGGTCATTGCCTTCAGAGACAGCCCTGTCTACATCCCAATCATCTTTGTAAGCCTTTTTCCTGCCACCCTCAATAGGATTAAGGCGAGCCATGTTTTGGTTGTAGTAAAAGGCTTTTGCTTCCTCTTCATTGACGAAGCCTCCGCCTGTGTGACCAGTAAATTTCAATCCATCTAGAAAACCCATATCAGCCCTCGTAGCCCGTTAGTAGTGAAACGCCGATTAGCACACCAGCGGCTGCCCCAAGCCCCCATGAGACACTTATGGTAAATCCGCACAAAATTGCGGCTGATGCGCCCGAGACTAAACAGCCCGCAGCAATTTTCTCTTTTATGTTAAGTGCCTGTGTTAGCACCACTCCGACTGCTGCGATCATACTTATTCCCGCCCAGGTTATTAACGCTGGGATATTAGACATGACCTAAGCCTACGCTCTCTAAACGAACTGGTCTGATAGGGCAAACTACCATCCTGCAAAAACCCCCATTCGGCTTCCGTCCATAGCAGCATCTATCGGGAAGCCATTAGTTAATTCGAAAAACAGATGTTCTTCTAAGCCATGTTCCCGTGTGAATCTATTAGCCATAATTATCGAACCATGAGCGATAGCCGTGTAAGCAGTGAACGCTAGTTTTAGAACCATCGGGTCACCATCAACTACTACCCAGTTGAATACATCGTGTCGCCCTAACAGTCCTCTTTCTTTTCGTGAACGTAAATGGTGTCCTCTTACGTGGTAATCATCGTGATCTCCTGAGTAATACAGGACGCCATCTGAAAGCATTTTAGGGACATCTGGTTGATTAAATAAGGCAGCGAACTCTTCTGCTTTCCCGCCGTTTATGTAACCTCTAACAGACATTATTGGGTCAACGGGGGGTGAGCCTAAAATCATCCCGTTAACAAAATCTATGCCTTCAGCATCTGAAAATATTGATTCCATACTCTTAGACATATCTTCTGTCATCGAGTTGGCGTCACAATAAATCCCTTGAAACCCTGCTTCGATTACATCTTCAACAACCTCGAATGCCCAATGCTTATAGGGGTCTCGTCTAGCCATCCCCGTGCCACAAGACAGTATGTGATCAGACTCTGAAGCAAGATTCCCAATAGTCCCGACATCAACAAACCCGTACCGTTCCGCACGTTCACGAGTCTGTTCAGACCGAAACTCACTTGCCCAAATAACTTTGTGCCCTTTACTTGCAGCGCACGCCGCAATGGCAGACCCCATTTGTCCTGGGGATATAAGCCCAATGGTTACCACAAAGCCCTCCAATCATCTCTTTCTTTATTAAACCTATCGGGGTCATACTCATATTGAGGGGATGAAGAACTACTTCCTTTGATTAAATAGTAAGGATCACGGCCCATGTTCATCATGACCATTTCGGGGCAGGGGTATACGATCCACCACTTTTTGCCATCAAATGACCCACCAATAAATTTTACCTCACGGGCGTTTTTGCGGTGTTCTTTTGAATCTTTTTTACTTGCACGACGTGCCATTTGACTAATCCATTTTTAATAGAAACAATAAGAGCAATAGACGGCTAGCAACTGGGGAGGTGGTCATCTAGTTACCCTCGGCTTTTATGCCGGGGGTAACTCTTTTTCCAGTTGTATCTGTGTCTCTCATGTGGTGTAAGCCCTCCCCAGATACCGAAATCAATCGGAACCTCTAACGCATAATCTAAACATTCTTTAACAACCGGACATTTTTTGCAGATGTTGCGGGCCTCTGAAGTATTTTCACGAGCGTTATAGCCAGGGAAAAACACTTCAGTAGGCACACCTGCACATGCGGCTTTACTTACCCAATCAGTTTCAAAATCTTGATCTGGCCGCATTGCGGTTCTTGGTGCCTTCTTCGGTCTCCCGTCGGCATGGGTCATTCGAGATTAAGCCTGCTCATCTCAAACGGGGATTCATATCTACTTTTAAGGATTATCGGCGTTCCTTCACCTAAATAAGCACCAAAAGTATTGTAGTAAAGGTAATCAATGGCTTCGTCATAATCCCAGCCAGCATGAAATAGTGTTTCCACCATTTGATCCTCATCATAAACAAGAACAGGGTTTTCTGGACCACCTATCCGAGACCCAATTCCAATAATGCAGTTATCGAATAAGTCCACAGGCCCTGGGCCATCAAAAATCACGGCCTCAGGATTTATGTCAGCGAGATCTTCCCAAAAAGGACCAGTACGTGGTTCTTTAATTTTTTGTGGGAAGTTATAAACACTGGCATCACAAATAACTTCGGGTGGATTTTGCTTATTTAAGTTCTTTTCGCTCATTGGTTGTGCCCCCCGATTTCTCGGTATCTATAACTGTACAACAGTTCGGACATTCACCGGCGTACCTCTTTAAGACTTTTGCCCCTATATACCAATCGCAACTATCGCATTTGTATAGTTTTCTTCTAGTAACCATATGACCCTCTATGACCTATTCATCTCTGGCTGAGAAACTCGGTATATGGACACACAAGAACAACTTACTCAACGAGCAACCATTCTTGACGGGATAACCGCTGCTCTTGTGTATATCGAAGGTCAAGTAGATGATCTACGAAGCATAGTCGAAGAAGAAGTTACCGAAGGAGGGTCAGAAAATGTCCAGTGACAGCGAAAAAGATGCAGAAGTTTTGACCGATGCCCTTCTCAACATACAGAAAACACTTGAAAGTGCCACAGACAAACTAACCGGCACTGTCAAAGAAAAAATTGATGACACCCTGGGCCTTGTAGATAAATGCAAAGACAACATTGCATGGGTTCTTGGCCTTCCTGCGGCTTTTGCAGGGTCATTTGGGTTCTTGTGGGATTCCAGTGGCGACGAAGCCGCTCTTACTTATCAGGTGCAACAACTTGAAGAAGCAGTTGCTGAACTCAAGTCCGAGAATGATCTTCTTGGTGGTGGCACTAAAAACTTTTCGCTAGACATGTCCCAGGCTCCAGGCGGTTCTGTAACCGTCATAATTGGAGCCGCAGCAATCGCAACTCTTATTGGTTTGCTGATTTGGTATCAGTCCAAGCGACGCCGACGTAAACGATGAAAAGGCTCCTGGCGTACCTTTGCGCCGGGGCGTTATTCGCAGCCGGATGCTCAGGTGGAAGCAGTCAGGGAGGAAAAGAACAACCGCTTGAAACAACGACGTCTCAAGCGCCAGTTGAGATCATCCAAGATTTAACAAAACCCCTTGATGATTACTCGCTTAGTTTCAAACCGAACCAAGACTCGTTTTCATTTGAAAACTTTGGTGGAGGAGAAGCCCCTGCTGACCTAACAGTCAACATGGCTCGTCGTCTTTACGGCGATTCACAAGTCTGTTCTGACGTAACAAACAACCAGTGCACCCCTTACCCTGTGATCCTTCAATTGATCTCACAGGCAAACCGCTCAATGAAAGGCGGCTTGTGTGAAGGGTTGGCTGTTTTAAGTTTACGTTTAGCGGGAGACGCAAAAACTCTTGCAGGGTTTCAGAATGCGTCAACAGTCGCAGCCCTTATCAAAGAAGACCCTGCTCTGTTATCAGAGTTGGTTTATTGGTATGTGACACAGTTTGCAATTGAAGTCCAAGAGGAAGCCTCCTCATACCTGCAACGTCACCCCGCTCAGTTGGCGGAAGTCTTATTACGAGACTTTGAACTTGCCGAGCAAGGGAAACCATCTACTGGTTACACAATTGGTATTTACAGCGACGAGGGCGGTCACGCTGTCACTCCATACAGGGTTGAAGAAGTCGAGGGTGGATATCGCATTTACATATACGACTCCAACTGGCCCACAGAAGAACGCTGGATAGATGTAACTGGCGATGGATGGACATATGCCTTAGCAGCAACCAACCCAACTGAGGCTGCAAGCGCCTGGAGCGGTAGCACAGGGACAATGGAACTTACACCCATGCGCTCTCGCTCAGGGCCTTTCACATGCTCTTTCTGCCCCACTGATAACGACTCTCCAAGCGGGACGATGCTGACTGTTGCTTCTTCTGGCAGTAAACAAATGGCGATCAAGATTGAAACAGAAAGCGGGCAACGGCTTGGTTATTACGAAGGCAAGTTTGTTAATGAAATCCCTGGAGCCACATATCGTTATTTAATTTCTGGTCCTTCAACGGCTGACCCTGTTTTGGTGTTTTTGCCGCCAGGTGTTGAAACATTTGATGCCAACGTAGAAGAAATTATGGCGTCAGTCCCAGCCCCTGAAGAGGGGGATCAAGGACCAGGACCGACAACAGAAAACGCTAGCACCCCCGAAGAGCCAGAAGTGGAAGAGACCCAGCAATACTCACTTCTTTTACTCAATGAAGAAAAATCAATTCAAATTGAGGCTGCTATCGAAGAAGCCCCAGAACCAGTTGCTGAAGACCCATTGCTTCCACAGTCTGAACCGGAACCAGTCGCATCGCTAATTTCTTTCTCCGAAGACAGCATCGAAATTGCTGAAGTAGAAGATGCCACCGTTGCTATCGCTATCGACTCACTGCAAGTGGAGATACCTCTAGATGAAGGGCAAGCAATAGAAGTTGTCATTGCCCCTGATCCAGAGCCGATCTCCGAAACGCCTGGTGACGTAATCGACGAGGCCCCACCAGCACCAATAATGCTAGATATCGCTATTGAAGATGACTCAGGTGAAGTCGTAGCCGAAGTCGAAGTGGACTTAAGCGACTACTTAGTCGAAGAAGAACCAGAAGAAATTGATGAAGGCCCTGTAACAACTCTCCCAGAAGAACCAGAAGAAGAAATAGCACCAGTAACTATCCAACTCATCTTTGACGAAGAAGCAGGCGAAGTAACCCTCGAAGAAGAGGAAGTCGAAGCATGGGTGGCCAGCGACGCTGAGTACTACCAAGCAATCATCGACGACAACCTCGAAGAAGTGCTGGGTGAATCTTACGCAGAAGAAATCTTCGAACGTGAAGACTGGGAAATGGAATGGGAAGACGAAATCGAAGAAGTTCTCGACCTTCGAGAAATCCTAGAAGCAGTCGATGAGGAATATTGGGAAGATGAAATCTGGGAAGAAGTCACCTACGACGACGAATGGTTTGAAGAAGAAGCAGAAATGCAAATCACCTTCTTCGCAGAAGTCGAAGACATTGACGACTGGTTTGAAGAAGAGGCATGGGTACCTGAAGAAGAATGGGTAGAAGAATGGGAAGAAGAAGAATGGTTTGAAGAATGGGCAGACGAAGAGTGGTTTGAAGCCCTGGAAGAAGAGTGGGAAGAAGAATGGGAAGAACCAGAGTTTGAATTAGAGGAAGAACCGTTTAACCCCTTTGAAATGGACGAGTGGGAAGACGAAGAACCTCTCTGGGAAAGCCGTCCTCCTATGGAACAAACATGGGAAGAAGAAGAAACTGACTGGGAAGAATCGGTTGAAGAAGAAGAATGGGAAGAACTCCCAGCCGAAGAATTCATATTTGACTTCGGGTTAGAAGACTTCGAAGAACTTGAAATTGAAGTTTGGGAAATAGACCCCTTCCTTGACACAGAAGAAGAATGGGATGAATGGGAAGAAGAGTTCTGGCCAGAAGACATGGATTGGGAAGACGAATGGACAGAAGAATGGATAGAAGACGAAGAAGAAGAAACATTCTCCGACCTGGATCTCGGATGGCTACTAGACATAGAAGAAGAACAATGGGACGAAGAAGAATGGGGACCACACCCAACCACAACTATTGGCTGGACTGAAGAAGACTGGGACGAATACTACGAAGAAGAAACCGACTGGGAAGACAACCTAGACGAAGAAGAATGGCAAACTGACATCGAAGAGGGGATAGAACCAGAACAACCAGAAGGCATAAGTGACGAGGAACCTCAACCCGACACAGATCTACCTCCAGAGACGGAAGTGGATGAAGAGCAAGTGGATGAAGAGGAGTTGCCTTTTGAAGAGATAGAGCCCGAACCAGAACCTGAGCCAGAACCAGAGCCAGAACCCGCTCCACCTATCTATTGGTATGACGAAAGCACCAACACGTGGGATGAGGAGGGGGAAACAATGCTGAGTTCGAACACCCTTTCAACTACCACTGAAAGCACCGCTACTTCTGTTTTAGCACGAGGCACTGACGGTTTCTGGTACGAGACCATCACGACTGAAACGACAACATCAGTAGAAACCCAAGCAGTCACGACAGTTAACTTCACGACATACACCAACACATCATGGTGTGGAGGTGATCAGTATTCATCTC
>Ga0163179_10001954_pt1 | contig 14489 bp, 17 predicted proteins | sample AtlANTMetagenome_FD_109643 | JGI IMG/M metagenome (GOLD analysis project Ga0163179, IMG submission 109643) | Marine eukaryotic phytoplankton communities from the Atlantic Ocean - Atlantic ANT 2 Metagenome | ecosystem: Environmental > Aquatic > Marine > Oceanic | place: North Atlantic Ocean...
CGACCATTTCTTCTAAAAATTCATCGTGATCAAACGTACTATCACCCTTCTTTTTATGCGTTTTCCAATTTTTCAAGTGCTGTAGTGCCTCGAACATTTCTTCAACACCTTTCAATGCAGTTTCACGGAGGGCTTTTTGACTTCTTTTCTTTGTCACGTCAACTGGCCAATCCGGATAACTAGATGGATAACGTTCTTTTATAGCTGTCATAAATTCGTTTCGGAGGCGAAACATCTCACTTAGTTTGTCACTCATCTGAACTCCTATCAAAACAAAAGTATATTTAATCTGTATGAGGTGTACATACAATGATTGACAATTTATTTGTTTTTGACTTTGACGATACCTTGGCCGAAACTACGGCACTTATCGGCATTGCAAGGGAAAACAAGGGAAAAAACGACGAGCTTTTTCGCTCATGGCTATTAGAACATAACTTATACCCAATTAACGAAACAAAAGTTAAGGGTCTTATTTATTATTATCTTACATCTGAAGATTTTGCAAATTACCAGAAGGCGGCTGCAGAATTCATCACTGAGGATACTGTAGATCATTTTGATTTTACTGACACTGCTAAAGTAGACGCGGGTTCGGCAAAACAAAATTCTGAATTAATCAATATTTTAAAGCAAGCGGAAAACATGGCAAAAACTAGGGTCATAATTGTAACAGCCCGGAGCAGTGATAATTTTGATTCGCCAACGGGTACAGTAACACCAACGAATAGAGAAGACATTGCAAATTTTCTAAACAATGCCGGATCAAATATTCAGGCATCACAGGTTTTTCCAGTTGGTTCAAGCCAACCAAGTGCAAAGGTAAGCGTTATCAAGAAATACATTGATGCGCTTGGACCTAAGACGGTATACTTCTATGATGATAATGCGCTAAATGTAGAAGCCGTACACGAACTTTGTGATGAGTATGGTGGTTTTCCAAACATAATCACATATAGAGTAAAAGATGGTGTACCACACTCACAGCAAGAGTGCTAAAGTTTTACCAAGGTTCTGATGATACTGAGTTACGCAACACCAAACGTGCGTGAATCATTCCTACCGATCTTTTAAGCGGCTTGGTTAAAAGTCTAAACACGAACATATTTGTCTCCGTCATGCATTTTGTCCAAATATAATATCCTGTCACCTGACAAGATTTCTAACCAATTTTTAGTTTCACCCAACACGAGATAACAAGTGCTGTCCGGGAAGTGTCTATACTCATGGTTTTCAAAAAGAGAAACTTGAGAAGGAACTGCTTCAACTGCAAAACATATGTCTACGAATCTTATCATTCTTTCCTCCCTCTCAGTGTTTTTAGTCTAGCACCTGGATGCTCGCCTACCTTTCGAGACCGTGCAGGCTCATAAATTTCAAAAAATTCCTTTATTATCTTTAAGGCCTCTTCGGTTGACATACTGATATTATAGAATTGGGCGGCAGCATGTATCAAAACTTTTGCCTTGACGTCTAAATTATCTTCAGACATTCCCCAAGACCATACAAGGCTTTTTTGCTTAGCAGTAAGTTCAGCCTCTATACCCTTGACACCAGTTGAAAGAATTTGCTTTGATTGGCTTACACCCACTTCGGCAACTTCATCATATAACAACCCAACTGAAATAAGCAATGGCTTGTCACTTTTATCAAGTGCTTTTCTTGCAGTGTCATAAGAAGACATTCGACGATGCTTCTCTACAACATCAAAATTGGCAGGCAAAACTTTATCTGGATGACAATGAATTGCTATTTTCTTAAATAGCTTTTTCAACCACTGGGGTTTTTTATCGGGTTTGTCATCAAGGTCACTGTCGTTTTGATTTTCAGTGGCATTTTCTTTGTCGGCGGAAGGAGTGGAATTATCTACACCTTCATGTAAAGCAACACCCGATTCAATGGGTTGTGAAGCGTCAACATTTTGTTCTTTAAGCTTTTTTTGATGCACTAAGCTAAGTGCCTGACTTAACTCTGCATCAAACTCTGCATGAAGTGACGAAACTTGCCTCAGCATATCAACATACATAGTATATTGAGCACCTAATGTCTTCAAGGTGGCTATACCAATACTTTTATGTTTCGCCGGCTGTTTCAATGCAACCCCTATGCGTTACTAAACTAAGTAGGCATAGGTTCGTGCGACTGGCTCATTTTTTCTGCTTCTTCCAGCATCTTTTCAAGATTGTTGGAGAATTCTTCCATATATTCAGGATCAACAAAGAGCTTTCCGTCTTCTTCAACAAATCTTGTTTGCCTCAGATTATCTACAATGTCCGTTCCGGTCAACAGGGCAACCTGCAGCGTTTTCGCAATGTGTGCAATTGTACTGTCATCTAACTTCATTTTTTTCCTCTCACTTGAACAATTTCAGACCAATGAGTTTTTCTATTATCTGGTGTCATACTTTTAATGACAATATTCCCCATTGGATCTTCTTTTCTATTATATACTAAAAATTTGCTTGAGTAATTTCCTTTTTCATACTCAATCCCAGAAAAAGTTTGTATGGTCGCGCCGCCTGATTCATAGCTTGCACGAATTATCTGCTTTATATTCACGCACAACTCTTGGAGTTCTTCATCGGTTAAATCAGCTACTGTCGCAAATGGGTAAATTTTAGTAGCCCACAAAGAATCGGCTTTCAAATAGTTTCCAACTCCTGCAACTATGCCCTGATCCATTAGCACTTTGCAGATATTAACGTCGTTCTTTTTACGAAGCCTCTCAACGAAATCTGCTGGCTCTACATCATTGTTTAACATGTCTGGTCCCAAAGATTGTAATTTTTCAATTAGCTGATGTTTTCCTGTAACCATTTTTAAAGTGCCAAAATTTCTCATATCATCAAAATAAACAGAAGTATCATCAGAAAGACCAAACCTGATTCTAGAATGCTTACCAGGTGTAATCTTCCATGAACCACTCATACCCAAAGTATTCCAAACTGACATTTCTTTTTCACAAATAAGATAAATAAATTTTCCATGAACACCAGCACCAGCAACGCCCAAAGGTAAATTTTCTTTAAACTTAGCCAATCCAGACATTTCATTTTTCTGATATCGACCGCCGAGAATTTCAACCTCTACAATCTTCTTTCCTGAGACAGCCACTGCTAATCCCTCGGCTATCCTTCTGCATTCTGGACCCTCAGGCATTTTCATTCTCCCAAAGCCAGCTATGATATTTGTTTAAAGCCTGATCATTTGGTTCTATATTCTTCCAGTCACCAACACAAAAAATATGCCATGCATCATCGCCATATTTGCCTATACCATGTAATTCTTTAGCAGTTTTCCATTTCTTTGTTAGATATTCACTTGAAAACCTGATCAGTGCTTTAGCTCGCTTGTTATAGAATCCAAGTGGACGGAGCAAATCCTTTAATTCATCTTCTTTTGCGGTAGCCATAGACACGGGGCCTGGGTATTTTCTAAATAATTCATGTAGAATGCCGCGGACCTGCACGTGGGTTGTCATGTTAAGTAGCTGACAGCATATCAATACCTTCCATTCATCCCCAAAGTAAGGCTCTTGAACCAGATTAAAAGGTGATAGTGGCGGATTCCAAACAGTCATAAAATGATTATAACTTTTTGCTTGGCGATGTATTCGCTAGCCTATAGATTGTTTAAATTTCTTCTTCGTGGACATATTCACGCTCAAAGACCTTCTTTGCAGCACGTTGATCTTTTCGAAGTTGATGAAGAACGCCAGAATAGTGATTACGAGCGGCGGTACCAGTTTGGCATCGATTTCTAGAGACCACCATGTCGTCAATTCGACACTGAATATCGTCTAAGCATTCTGGACATCCAAACGGAACGGCGTCGCCATGCATGGTTATATGAGTATCATGAAACTGTGCAGCTTCACGTAACATTTTTCTAATTTTAAATCGTGAAATCATCCAAACACCTTTGTCGCAGCAACGGCCACAGCCATTACAAACTGAACCACTGCAAAAATAGTAACCGCTTTAGTCTTAAAAGTTTCTAAATCGTCTATCTTTTTTAAATATTCCTTTAATTGAGTTGGAGAGGCAATTTCATCAATTTTTCCCTTCCATTCTCTAACTTCATCATTCCTGTCTTCACGAACTTGAAGCTTGGCGACTTCTTGGTTTACATTTTGAATCTGTTCTTTGAGGCCGTTAATGTTATTAGATAACGTCTCAAGCTCTTTTAAGACTAGTTTGGAATATTCATTCCAACCATTTTGAGTTCCGTCACCGCCCATTATTTCTCCAGCTCATTAATCAGTTTAAGGACTGGTGATTCATCAATAACCCCAATCAATTCAGCCGCGCAATCAGGGTGGGTATCAGCAATTTTCTCCGCAGCAGTCATTATCTTTATAAGATTTGTAACGTCCCAAGAGCAGCCGTAAACTATATTTTTATTGTTTTCAGAAACAGGAATCAATGTTGTCAAAAAAACAAGATCATCTTCATAACTTAAGTAAGTTTGTTTATTACCTTCCAACGCATTCAAGTGATGCTGGATGTTTATTTCATTCATGTGACTACAAGAAAAAGCGTCTTTTAAAGAACCGTTAGGCAAAACTGCTTTTCCGCATTTACCTTTTAACGATTTTTTATTTTTTACCCTAATCTTTAAGCTTTCATCAACAGACCACACAAATGTCCTTACCGGTATTGACTCAAAAAATGACTGATACAACGAAAGTTCCTGAAGTCTCTTTTTATCACGTACCGAAAGTTTTTCAGTTAGAACACGAAGCTTTTCTAAATTTTCACCCATTAATAAAACCCAACATTAAACAATGTTAAATATAAAGCAAAATGTTATTTTATACCCTTTAGTAGGTTGATTATATCCAGCCCGGCGCAGTCGATTTTCCGCTTTGTTATATGGTAATGACTAACAAATCCTTTAAAAGAACCATTAGAAACTTTGCTCTCAGTTTTTGTAGAAGTTTTAAAATCTGAATCTCCAGATGGAATTGACTCTAAGGGAATATTATATGCATCAGCACAAGCTTTCCAAAGTGCTTGAAGCGCTTTAATCTGAATGGGATAGAATCCCATGTGTTCTTCGAGCTTATTTCCATTTACCCAAGCGTCATCGACAACAGGGCGCTTGCCAAAGCCTTTGCCTTCATACCAAGATTGATATTTTGTATAAAATGCGTTAGACACTTCAACACCAATTGACTTTTTATTTATTTTTGCATTACCTGCATGCCATGCACCATGTTGAGTATCAAGTAACTGGTATATGGTACCGTCATTATCAATACAGAAATGAACAGATATCCCTCGTGTATTTAAGACTTGAGCACATGAGCGCGCTGACAGGCAGACATCCCAATGGTTAACAAACATTGTTGGTTTTCTATCTTCTGCTCCGGCATAGCTATAATAGTGACCCTTTCCTGCCTGCAGACCTTTTGGATGAGACCACAAGACAACTGCTGGCCAGTCGATTTTTATTGGGTTAGAATTACAGATAATAAAGCTTTCATCTTTTGATGGCGGGCACCACGTGATATGCTTACCAATTTGTGATTCACGCTGGGTCCAAATCCGTCTGTACGTTGTTGGACCACACAGGCCGTCGGCGGTTAGCCCATTCGCCTTCTGCCATTTTCTAATTGCGCCTACAAGATCCTCGTCATGTTGATAAACACCAAACCAAGTAGGTTGCCATCCTAATGAATCTGCAGAGCTTTTGTTATAAAATATTTTATCCATCATTATCCTCAATCATTGTATCCAAAATTTGCCGAAGTACTGATTCACTCCAACCGCGGATGCCGTGTTTTAAAACCATTTCTTCGTCAATTACTACAAATGTAGGCCAACCAGAAATTGGATAACCTGATTTTAATTCAGAATCGGTCGCAATTAAACTTCTGTCGCCGGCTAAAACATGGCCAGTGATTCCATTTGTCGTAGCCCATCTTAAAAGATCATCTTGATCTGGTGGATTACCTTGCTCGTCTTCAATTATAATAGTTAACCACTCTAAATTCTCAGCACCATATTCGCCAACAATTGGATCCGCAAACTGTGCCATGCTCGCACATGGCCCACACCACATTGCGCTGAAGTCTACTATTATTACTTTTCCGTAGAAGTCATACAACTCTACCATATCACCATGTTGATCCATTAATGAAAAATTACACGGATGTGCATCAAGATTTTGAGAACAATCTTCAAATTCTAACACTTCTTCTGTTTCTGGTTCAGGTTCAATCGTCACAGAAGCTGGTTCACAAGACGACAACCAAATAGGAAAAACAACGGCCAAAAATCGAAACATAACTTACCCCTCTAGATCATAATTATAATGATTTATGGGTCAGGGTACGAAGGGTTCTTATTAAATCAGCGGCTAAATTCGGTTGGGTGCCTGAAAAATGTTTGACATCATCACAAATTAGCATATCATTATCGGCAATTAAAAATACTTTTTTCTCTTTCAAAACATTAAAAAATGGTAAAAGAGTATGGCGGTGGGCTGCAATTATCACGTCCGCGGATTTCATATAACCACTAAACTCAATACAGTTATTAGCTGTATGACAATTTAGAGACTTTATGTCTTGTTTCAACTGTAGTACGAAATCAAATCTAGAAAGTGAACTCACTATCTGGTTTAAGGAACCAGAGCCTAATTCAGCCAAAGCTGATTCAGTTACACAAACTAGCCCTTCCCGGGAAGGGTGTAGCGTAAGCGGAACAGTGTCATTCCTGGATGACTCAACTATATGTTGTAGCGATACTTTTTTTCGCAAACCAACTGCACTAATACAATGTTGGGCTACTGCAAGCAAAGTATCTTCTATCTGTGGTGATAAAAATTCACCGCGAAGTTGATTTACCCAAGTGTTAATAAAGATCATGTTGTCTTCAAAAATTGCATCTCTATGTACATTTCTACGATGTGAAGACAAAGCATTGGGTAATTTGTCAATAAAATTAATATTGGGATACTGCGGAGCAAAAGAAGGTATTGTTTTTACATAAAAATCGTGAACACCGCCAAGCCGACTAGCGACAGCGGACACAATTGCAGCTGATAAAAAAAGATCTTTTGAACGTTTGGAAAGACAAAAAAAGCCAAACATTATTCTAGTTCAATATCCACGCTTAATTTAATATCCAATTTTGGTAGGCGAAGTTGATTTGCCAGATTGTGTTTCTTTGCTTCCTGTGCGTCTAAAAACCAATCAGCATGCTTCTTTTTGTCTACTATTTTCATAAAGTGCTCGTCTTTCTTTCCACAGTTTCGAGCCATCATTGTATAGATCTTTTCATTAAGCCGATCAGCCTCAGCGGCACCGGCTTTTAATTCTTCAACTTTACCAAAATCCATAGACGACACATCATGAATCATAATAGTTGCATCAGGATCCATGAATCTTAGGCCTTCTTCGCCAAAAGAAAACAAAATAGCACCACAAGACATTGCCTTTCCTTCAACAATTGTTGCCACAGGGCGCTCTGCGGCATTGATTGCGGCGATCATTGACATCAATGAGTATACTTGTCCGCCATAAGAATCTATAACAACAGGAATAACTTTCTGACCTGTGTTGTGGGCTAAACCCATTTGCTCAGCAAACTTCTTAGCTGAGTCTTCATCAAATTTATTAACCCTTATTATCACCGGGCTTTTTCGAAGCTCAAAATCTTTAATTAAGGGCGAGATTTCCGTTGTCCAATGCATCTGTTCTCCTCTACATCAACCACACTTAGCAGAGCCACATGTTAAACAAGTTGCACATCCCTCTTGATATACAACGTTTGGCTCATTACAACAATTAATAATCATTCCATTACTTGCTTTTGTCCCATCTGCAATATATTTCTTCAGGCACCTTGCAATAACTCTAGAAAAGCTAAAAAGATCAGCTTTTTTATCTTTCATAAGTTGTTCAACCAAAAATTGTACTGGAACACCGTGGCGCAAAGAAAGAGAAAGCGTTCGAGTAAACGCAGTGTGATTAGGGTTGGCAAAAACGCTGACAATATCTTTAACGACAAGTTCATCATCACCCTCCCCAAGAATTAAGTCATATTTTGACTCAACTGTTTTTCTCGAACGCTTCCTAATTTTTCCTTCTTTCCACTTTTTTGGAATTTCAACATATTCTGACAAACCACCGAATATTTCATAGGGCTGCCCTTGGAGTGTACCTACAAAAATAATCCAATTTTCACCGGAAATTGCTGCACGATGAATTTCACAGTCTAAATATTCCCGACGCTTCGGGGCAAGCCGAGGCTCTCCGTTGTCGTCAACATCTACAACTTTCTCATCAGCAATTAAAACACCAGCCCTAGAACCATCGCGATAAACAGTAAAACCCTTGCAACCTGTCAACCATGCCCTCATATAAACATCGGCTACAGTTTCATGAGTTGCATCTTTTGGCAAATTACATGTTTTTGAAATAGAATGATCAATCCACCTTTGGGCTGCGGCTTGAAGCTCAACAGACTTTGACCAGTCAATATCATTACTTGTTGCTTGATAATATGGGCTTTGTGTAATATCTTCTTCTCCAGTAACATTCATCCACTCAGCTACACCCTGGTGGAACACATCATACATTTGCCACCTATCACCCAAATCGTCAACAAAATCAACTCTCTCAGCATCTGATGTGATTTTTCTGCGGCGTTGATAGCTCAAAAGATAAGCCGGCTCAATTCCACTTGTTGTCTGAGTCAAACAGCTAACAGAACCGACTGGTGCTGTTGTGGTGTTGGCAATGTTTCTTCGACCCGAAGATAAATACTTTTCATAAACCTGTGAATCACATGATGCTAAGATCCTTTGAAGATATTCATGATCTTTTTCGATTTCAAAATCCCAAACCGGAAAAGAGCCACGCTCCTCGGCTAGCCTGATTGACTCTGAATGTGATGCAACTGCAAGTGCTTTGTAGATTGCCTCGGTCGTTTCAATAGATTCATTTGAGCCATATTTCAACCCAAGCGCTGCAAGTGCATCTCCAAGAGCCGTTATTCCAAGTCCAGTGCGTCTTCCTGAAATTGCCTGTCTTTTTATATTTTCCCAAAGATCTAGCTCGATTCGCTTCACATCTTGAGGTTCTGGATCACATTCAATCTTTGTAATAATTTTATCAACCTGCTCAATCTCAAGATCAATCATATCGTCCATAAGCCGCTGTGCTTTTGCAGTGACATCAGAAAATCTTTCAAAATCAAATGTTGCATTTTCAGTAAAAGAATTCTGGATAAATGATTTTAAGTTGACAACCATCAAACGGCAGCTATCATAAGGAGATAAAATAATCTCACCACAAGGATTTGTTGATGTTGAACCAAAACCTTCAGAAGCGTAGATATCTGCCGGGGAATTTCTCAATGCAGTAGACCAAAAAAGTGCGCCAGGCTCTGCCGATGACCAAGCCGCATCAATAAATGTTTCCCAGACTTCACGTGCATTCACCCGGGTTGTGACAGTAGCTTCTTCTGGAGACAAATTTACAGGCCACCGCAATGTATAATCTGTACCTTCAACGACAGCCTGCATAAAGTCATCATGCCACTTAACTGATATATTGGCACCGGTCACTCTCTTTTTGTCACGCTTAATATTAATAAATGTCATAATCTCAGGATGACGACAATCAATGGTTAACATCAAGGCCCCACGTCGGCCGCCTTGTGCTACTTCCCTACAGCTATTTGAAAAACGATCCATGAAAACCGCAATTCCGTCGGTGGTGTGGGCTGCATTTTTCGTAGGCAAACCTTTTGGGCGAATGGTGGACACGTCATGGCCGACACCGCCTCGGCGTTTCATAATCTGCACTTGTTCTTGATCTGCAAACAAAATTCCACCGTAACTGTCTTGTGCTGAGTTGATAACAAAACAGTTAGACAAAGATTGCACCTGATGTGGGTTTCCAATGCCACTCATAGGTGAACCTTGAGGTATTACATCTTTAAAACCCTTCAGTAGCTCATAAATTTCATCTTCACTCATTGCGTTTGAATATTTTGCTTCAATCCGTGCAAACTCTCTAGCTAGACGACGGTGCATCTCTTCAGGTGAAATTTCTAAAAAATTATCTCCATCTCTCAATGCATATTTCAAAAAAACATCAGCCGCTAATTCATCACCGTTAAAATATTCAAGAGAGCTTGCGTATACTTCTTCTCTACTACTCATAAATCGCTCCCTTTAAGTTTTTTCCATTTTTCACGGAGTGTTGTTTTCATGTCGCTTTCATCTTGTTGTATAGCTTCATTTAACGTCATCGTAGACTCATCAAGTACGGTAAATTTAGATCGAGCAGTGTCAATGTTAATTGGAAACAACAGCCCATCTCTGCCAGCACGGTTTTTTGCTACAAATAATCGACCTGCTCCGGTGGCTTTTTCAGTTGCCTTCCTTGAGATTGACACAACAACATCTGCAACCATTGCTTTTGAATATGCCTCAGACATATTCTCTAGACCTACAATATCAGAGTTTGCAGAATCTCGATTTGCTTGACTCGCTGTCCAAACCGGAATTTTGAGTTCCATTGCCAAATTTCTCAATTCTTCATAAATTAACTTTAATTCGTGGCGCATTGAATCGAATTGCCTTGTTGATCTCATAATATCTGCGTAGTCGATAACAATCAACGATGGCTTAAAATCTCTAAGTAGCAGCTTATCAATATGATTTTTAATCGTCAAAATGCTTGCAGTCCCAGTAGGGTATTCTTTAATAATAAGACCGCCCAGATCCATGTCGTCATATCTTTCAAGCACTTCGTCTTTTCTGTCTTGGACTTCATTGCTTGAAATACCTGCTAAATTACTATCATAACGTAAACCCACTGCCTCTTCTGAAAGTTCAAAAGTATAATGAATCACATTTTTTCCATTACGCATAGCTTCAGCACCCATGGCCACGAGCCAGTGAGACTTTCCAACACCAGTATTTGCAGTGATAACACCAAGCTCACCGCGGCCCAAGCCGCCTCGGAGAATATCATGGGCATCAAGACGAGATAAACCAGTGGGTACTACAATCCTGCTTGTCTTCGTAAACCTTGCCTCGGCATCGGCGAAGAAGTCATGACCGACAGTATTTGACATGCCCACACTCACTGCGGTCTTCATAAGATTAACAACTGACTCATATTTGTCATCACCAATCAATTCGACAGCTTGTTCAAGTGCCTCTTTAAAAGTTTGTCGCTTACAAAAATCTAGTGCTTTATCTTTTACATATTGAATGTCACCCATGTCTGGATCCATTTTCATGCGCTGTAGATAATCAACAATTTGTTCTTTTAAAAGCACGTCATGATCTTCAAGCAGATCCTCTCGAACAATTGTTATTAAAAGATTTGTTGTTGGAAATGTTCGGTACTTTGAAAAATAAGCAAAATACTTCTCACAAAGATATGTCAGATAGCGCAATTCGAAGAAATCTGGCAACATCACTTCAAGCATCTGTGATGCCCAAGAATGATCGGTTAATAACCCTTGAAAGGTTTTTTCTTGAAAATGCTTACCATACGACTGAAAATGAGCAACGCCAGGTCTTGGCTTCAAGGTTGATTGTTCGGACATTGAACCCTCTTTAATTTTTGTTAGTAATAAAATTTAATGACATAAAATATGAATTTACATCAAAATTAACGATTTGATTTTTTTGAAGTAATCTCATAAAATCTAGCTTTTTTGGTTTGGGAAGACTTTGTTTAATCTGGAACTCTACTCTACTTATTTGATCGGCTGAAAGATTATTTGTTCCAAGATACATAAGTTTCCAATTTATTGCAGCTCTATCTGCGTGAGCCACGATGCTTTTATACAACTTCAAACTTGAATTTGCTTCAAGACTAGTTGCAACATTAACTATGTCAGCCACTGACATTTCTTCCATCGATGAAAGTGCAGGAATCCTCTTTGCCAATGATTTAAACCCCACACCTTTTGCACCACTAATTCCATCAGAAGAATCTCCACAAAAACATCGAGCAGCCACAAAATTTTTCACCGAAATTCCAAATTTTTTCAAAACTTCATTCTCATCAATCAGCTTCTTTTGACCAGGTGACCAGACTTTGACATTCGGTGTTATAAGCTGATAGTAATCCTTGTCAGATGTGGCTACTACAATTTCCGCTCCGCGGAACTGGTATTTTGTGAGATAACCAATTATGTCATCAGCTTCGCAATCAGGCACATAAATTTGCTGAACTGGACCAAATCTCAAAAACTGAATCAATAAATTTAGCTGGTTGTTTCGACTTCCCACAGTTGATGGTATTTCATCATACCACCGATTTAGCTTAACCGGTCGGCGGGATTGTTTATAACCTGGATCTATAGCACGTCTTCTTGGGCTTCCCCCACCTTCCCAGGCAACTATAACATTTTGTGGGCCGAACATATCAATAAGATTTTTCAGACCCCTCAAGAACCCAATCACACCACCGACAGATTCACCGTTTCCACTTATTGTTGGGTTTGCGGCAAAATGACGCATAAAAACATTCAAGCCATCAACTATTAAATAGTCTTTCATGTTAATCCGAGATCATCTTGTAAATTCAAATCCTCAGCAAGTGCTTCGACCTCGGAATATGATTCTGCATCAAAATCAATCTCTGTGTCATCAGACATCTTTCGAACCAAAGCATTTTCAAGTAATGCGTCCACATACTGCTCATAGATTGGATCGGCCCAGACCTCACCAAAATCTGCCTTATAAAATTTCTTAGATGTTATCTCTTCGCCAGTTTTAATACTGGCAACACTCAACGTTTTCCAAGCACCGGTACCTTCAATATTAATTGCACGGCCGGCGATTTCTGCAGCTCCATTTTCTTTGCAATGCTTTCTTAAAAGGTCGAACACTTGCTCATGTTCGACAATTCCTTTCCCAAAATGAATTTCAAAATTGACAGTACGAAACGGAGGGGCAACTTTGTTCTTAATTGTCTTTGCAGAAACATGAATTCCCACAACTTCTTTTTGCTTATTTTCAATGCGTTGACCAGCACCGAGCTTGATCCTGACTGAGGAATGGAATGGTATTGCCTTTCCGCCTGGTGTAGTTGTGGGGTCACCATACATAACACCAATCTTAGTACGAATTTGATTTAAGCAAATAAACAGAACATTTTGATCTGCAATAATTCCATTAATTTTTCTCATTCCCTTTGATATTGCCCTCGCTTGAAGTCCAATAGAATTCTGGTCATAATCACCTGTCAGCTCTGCCTTTGGAGACGATGCCGCAACTGAATCCCATATAATAGTAATTGGAACATCTTTCTCCATTGCTCGAGCCTTCATAATTGTGGACTCCGCTATTGACAACACTTCTTCAGTGCAATGAGTATCAACATATACAAATCTCTTTGAAATATCAACACCCAGCAGCTTCAAATTTTCAACGCTTGTAGCATTCTCGGTATCAATATAAACAACAATCCCACCTAAAGCCTGCGTAGAACGAGCTACTTGAATTGCAATATGAGATTTTCCAATAGAAGGTGGTCCAAAAATTTCTACAATTCTACTTTCAGGTAAACCTCCGTTCGATCTATTGGCTATAATATAATCAAGCTGCTTAGACCCAGTGCTTATCCATCGATTAACATGGGTTGGTGAATCATCACTCTCCAAATTATAGGCAACACGGTTCCCGTGCTCTTTATTCAATTGTTTAATCAGGTCAGACGTGAAGTCATCACCGTTCTGATCTTTCTTTTTTCCCATTTCACTACCTCGCATTGGTTTAAGTTTATTATGAGATCAACGCTTGTACAAAAAAAAGAGGCTACAAAATGTAGCCTCTTCAAGAACAGCTAAATAACGTAGCTGTGCTTACATATCATCAAATTCTTTCGCCAAGTCGGCGAATGCGTCATCGATATTTCCATACTGCTTAGTCTCAGTTGTCTTGCTTGGTGGTGTTTCTGAAGACGTGACATTACCACGGGAGGTACCAGAATTAGAATTCATTGTCTCATCAGAGTCACCGTTAAGCCACGCATTGATTATGCCTTCGAGCTCGTCATAGCTCTTGCAACTGTACATTTCATCAAGATCAGGAACCGCAGACATCCACTCTTTTGCTGTCTTTGAATCAGATGAGAGCTTTGTTTGTTTTCCACGAGGGCGAACTTCGGTAGTAGCCCACTGTCTACCTGGAGCCTTGGTACAAACAACCTTAATATCACGACCAGTGGTGGGATCAGTGATGTCGCCATAATCTTCATCAAGCATAATGTTAAGAAGTGACTGGTACACCATTTTTCCAAATGCCCACAAACGGACGCCCTTATCTTCTTCACCTCTAACAATCACTGGGGCATACACCCTCATCTTGGGATACAGCTTCTTAGCTAGTTCGTAAGAACCCTTATTTTCACTGTCATTACGAAGTTCGTTAATAAGGTTCTGAATCGGATCAGGCTTACCAAACTGGTGTGGTGTCAATAATCCGGGATTGTTACCGATATTGTAA
>Ga0163179_10001955_pt1 | contig 14481 bp, 15 predicted proteins | sample AtlANTMetagenome_FD_109643 | JGI IMG/M metagenome (GOLD analysis project Ga0163179, IMG submission 109643) | Marine eukaryotic phytoplankton communities from the Atlantic Ocean - Atlantic ANT 2 Metagenome | ecosystem: Environmental > Aquatic > Marine > Oceanic | place: North Atlantic Ocean...
CCCTTAAAACTCACTTTGAAGATACAGAGAATGGTGCGCTTTTCTTCAAGCAATACTTTAGTCAGGATCCTGAATTCTTAGAAAGATTCAACCAAGCCTTAGCTGGTGAAGAAAAACCAGAAAAAGAGCCCGGCGAAGAAGAGGAAGAGCGAGAGCAAACTCCAGAAGAAGAAGTCATGAGTATCCCTGAAGAAGAGATACAAAATCTATCAAACGCTTATGACAGGTGGGTGTCCGGCTTTATGACCGTAACAACCTTATTTGAACAAAGTGAAATCTTTGGGGGTCTTTGGGAACCCATAAAGATATTTGCTGGAAAAGCCAAATCAGATCTGGAACAAGCCGAGAGGGCAATTAATCCAGCCACAGCTTCAAGAGAAGAAGAGGAAGCCGCTAGATTAAACGAAGCACCAGAGGACGAGAATCCTGCACCAATGGATGCTGAGACCCCCGAAGCAGAAGCTATTCCTGAAGAGGAAAAACAAGAATTCAAGAGAGATATACTAGAAACCCTGTTAGTTTTGAAAAGACATTCAGACAGCATTGCTGATGTGCTAGAAATTTATAAACAGTATCAAGGCAAGCTGACTGTTGGCTCTATTGAAGCTTTTAGAAAATATGGTGATTCAAATCCGAAATCTTTGTTGTATAAGTTTGTAAACCTGTTAATGAAGGATATCAATCGATTGTTAGAGATCATAGACACAATTCAACCACAAGAAAAAGATCTAGCTGAAGCGCTGCTGGAAGTTGAAGGAGAAACTTTCTCTGATAAATTAAGGATGGTCGAAGCTGTAAATGAAGTTGTCGTTGGACAAACTAAAGTTCTTTTGAATCTTGTTCAAAAAAACCAGTCCGAACTCGAGCCTGAAATTGTTGCTCCTGAAGAAGAAGATGTTCCATCATCACCCGAAGAAGAAGCTACTATTTCAGAGCAAGATGTGAATAAAGCTCTTTCATCAAGAGAAAAGGCACTTGAGATTTACGCTGAAATGGCTAAGATCAAAAAGTTTTTTCCAACGGTTCAACCACTTGATTCGGAATATCAACTGAAAGAAGTCATCGAAGGATTTGCCAATGTTATTAAGATCATAAAAGATCATATTGCAACAATGGTTCGATTTAAAGATGATAGAAACATTAACCCAAGTTCTTTAGAATCTGCTAGAGACGGTCTGCTGACAATTAAGAAAGTTATAATGGATCTGTTTGGAGTAGCTGACGAAGGTAAGATCGAAGCCCCAGCAGAAGATGTTGCCGCTTATAGTGAAGCTGGAAGAACTGCTATGGAAGAAGAAGGACTGAAAGAGCCAACTGAAGCCGAAGCTGAATGGGATGAAGAAGATGATGAGGAAGAAGAACAGAAAGAAGGTGAACTGACTGTCTTAGACAATCGCACTCAAATTGAAAGACATATCAGCACAAGATATTTGCCCCCTCAAATGTTTAAGGAGATATTCGAGAATAATGAGGCTATGATGCAATCTGCTGATTTTAATCTAGAATCTGCCTATGACGCATTTACTTTGTTCTTAATTCTAACAAAATCAGAAGATACTGATGGACAGCCCCTTCGAGAAGCCGAAGGTGATGAAAAAAGTGAAGGTGGTATTGACATGACAGACATATTGGTTGGAGCTAGAATTCTTGGGCTTGACGACAAAGAAAAAATAAAATATATTGTTTACAAAGTAATCAATACGTCTCTCCGGTCAAAAGCATTAGCGCTTTCAATGTTCTTCAAGCTTGCCGAACCCGCCGAACTAAGAAATTTGGGAAGAAGAATCCGTATTCAAGACTCAAAATATCCGTTTAAAGTTCAAATGGACAACTTTACGACTTTTGTCAAAATGTACGCTGACGACGAAGCCTTTGAGCCCGAAGAACTTGCTGGCGAACCAGAAACCGCACAGCCCGATGAGCCTGCTGCTGATGATACACAGACGCCCACGCCAGTTGAGCCCGATCAAGATTCTATAGATGCTCTCTTTGCTGAATTAGAACCAGTCTTGGACAGTCCAGAGACGCAAGAGAAGATTGAAGCTGCTGCTGATTTGCCTGAAGATGAAATGATCGATGCTGTTCAAGAACTAACGCAGGACATTCTCTCAGGTGACGAGTGGAAGACAGCTATACTCGACCTGTCTTTGCCTGATGTCCAACCTGACTCACCCGAGGTTAAACAAGCACTTGTGGACGCTATCGAAGATGAGATTGAAAAGGACCGCCCCGGTATTGATCTTTCTGATGTCGATGTTGATTCCCTTCCTGACCTTGAACCAGATATGGATGAACCCGCAAAGATTGACATAGGAAGTGGTTTGGGTCCAAAAGAAGTCAGAAAACAAGCCCTTAACAGAAATATAAGATCAATCAAAAATAAAGTTGCTAGAATGGCACCAGATTTACCTAAAGAGCAGCGCCCTATATTTAATGTCGGTAATGCGATTAAGGTTTTGAAAAAACACCTTGAAGATATTGGAACAAAGCTAAACCCTCCAGACAAAGAAAAGCTTGATGAAAGACTTATAAAAACTTGGAGAGACTTAGAGTACAACCTAGTTCAAGGTAAAGCAATCAAAGCTGACGAATATTCCACACAAATTACTAAACTAGTAGTGGACGCTCTTGCGGATTTGGGAATCACGTTTCTTGAGCCCGAGAGCAAGAAAGATATAGAAGAACAATTAGTTGCAAAACTAATTCCAGTAATTCGAGAAGTTTTAAACAGGACAAAGAATGGCTAAAAAAAATTATGTGATTGACACCTCGGTGTTCCTTTCAGATCCAGACAGTATTTATAAGTTTCACAATAACGATGTGTTCATCCCCTTAAAGGTTCTTGAAGAAATCGACAAACACAAGAAGCGACAAGATTCAGTTGGCTTCAATGCAAGAAAGATAATCAAGATCTTGGATGGGTATAGAGCTAAAGGTTGCCTTGTTAAAGGAATCAGGCTTGGACGCCGACAAGGGCTTTTAAAGATTGTGCAGCAGAGTGGAGATCTACCAACAGAGCTTAATCCAAGAATACCAGATCACGTTATTCTTTCCGGTGCTTTGGCAGTACAAAAACAATTTGAAAGTAGAAAGACTATAGTTGTATCTAGAGATATCAACATGAGAGTTATAGCTAACTCAATCGGTTTGCTTTCTGAAGACTTTGAGCCAAAGTCAGTTGTTAAGGATTCCGAAAAGCTGTATTCTGGCTTTGCTGACATTGTTGTAGACGACCAATTGGTAGACCAATTTTACAATGGTGAGGACACTTACATTTCTGAAGAGCTTGCAAAATCGCAAAAGCTGGCTCTTTTTCCTCATCAGTTTGTTATGATGATCTCTTCATCAAACCAAAAGAAGACAGCACTTGCCAGATTTATAGCTCATGGTGTTCCGCTGATGAGGACAAGAAAGTGGGATAATGATTTAGACTTTGGTGTCTCACCGCGAAACAAAGAACAATCATTTGCTTATGAGCTTTTGTTTGATAGTGGCATTCCTCTAGTCTCGCTTATTGGCAAGGCAGGCTCTGGAAAGACCCTCATGGCCATCTCAGCGGGCTTTGAGCAGGTCTTAGGGCTGAAGGAGCCCCTATACCGTAAGCTCGTTGTATCGCGGCCTGTACAGCCACTAGGGAAGGATATAGGGTTCCTGCCGGGTAACCTTGAGGAAAAGATGCTTCCATGGCTTTCCCCCATTCAAGACAACATGCAGTTTTTGTTAGGCAACGATAAAGCTATGTTATCCAGCTACATGGAAAAAGGTCTAATTGAGTTGGAGGCCTTGACTTATATTCGTGGCCGTAGTATAAGTAATGCTTATATCATTATTGATGAGGCACAGAACTTGACTGCACATGAAGTAAAAACAATTATCACCCGTGTGGGTGAAAACACCAAGGTAGTACTAACTGGTGACATCGAACAGATTGATAATATCTATACAAACGAGACATCAAACGGATTAGCATACGCTGTAGAGAGGTTTAAAAGCACCGATCTTGCTGGGCATATCACGTTTAAGAAAGGTGAGAGATCGAAGATTGCTACTCTCGCTTCCAAGATATTATAATTTTTTTTTCTGATATACTTGACAAGGTATTATAAACGGGTTATAATAGTTATGTTAGGAGTAACCAATGAGTTGGATTAGTGAATCTGCGCAACGTGGTTCTGATCTCAGGAAACACTACAAAATGTATGACATAGAAATCTTCATAAAGGATCCTCTGCCGAGCGATATCGACGCAGACTTTGTATTCAAGTATATTGCATCCGTATTACCAGCATATCTTATGACTGAAATTGATATCGTCTACGTTGGTGACTTTGAGGACTTAAGAAAGAGAAACGCAAACGCAGTGTTTGTAGATGGCGCAATATTTGTGACGAACAATCAGAGCAGCGAAATGGATCTTATTGATGATGTTCTACATGAGATTGCTCACTCGATTGAGAAAAAGTATGTCGATCACATTTATGGCGACGGCGCAATTGAAAGAGAATTTAAAAGAAAAAGAAAGCAGCTTTATGATGTGCTGAAAGCAAAAGGAAAAAACCCACCCGCAGAGCTTGTGACAAATATCAACTTTAGTCAGACTATCGATGATTATTTTTTCAAAGATATTGGATACGCAGTATTAGGACAAATTTGTGCTTTTGAAAAATTATTCACAGGACCATATTCAGCTACCTCAGTAAGAGAGTATTTCGCAACTGGCTTCGACCAATTCTTCTTAGGAGACGAAATGCTAGTAAGAAACTTCTGCCCCGTGCTGTTTAGAAAGTTAAACCAATTATCAAACATGGAGGAACAGTGAGACACATATCATATTCAGAATTAAAAACATGGGCAGAGTGCCCTTATAAGCATAAGCTTAATTATATTGACAAAGTCAAGAAGTTTATGGGAAACGAATTTACAGCCTTTGGTCGAGCCTTGCATGCTGTGTGTGAGAACATCGTAATGACGGAACACGAAGATATTAGCGGAGAAGACTATTTTGACGCTACATTTCGATCTGAATTAAAATCCCTCACTGAAGAGGATCTTGATAAGAAACTTGTTGTAAATATGCAGCAACAAGCACACACCATCATCCCTCAGATTGAACCCTATTTAGACGCCCATTTTGGCTCCTACGAGGTCTTCTCAGTTGAAGAGCGACTGTATGAAGAGGTAGCTTTCTTAAAGCCAATAGAGCGCAAATTTAAGGGGTTTATCGACCTTGTAATTAAAACTGATGATGGTAAGTACCACATCATTGACTGGAAAACTTGTTCTTGGGGTTGGGATGCCAAGAAACGATCAGACAAACTTATTACTTATCAATTAACTTTGTATAAAAAGTTTTTCTGTGAAAAGCATAACATCGATCCCACAGAGGTAGAAACTCACTTTGCTTTGCTGAAGAGGACGGCGAAAAAAGATAATGTTGAGATATTTAGAGTCACCTCTGGACCAAAGAAGACCGATAATGCTACTACGCTTTTGACCCACGCGGTTAAAAATATCGAGAAACAACACTATGTCAAGAACCGAACTTCTTGCACATATTGTGAATTCAACAATACAGAGTTTTGCACAAGATAAAAAAAAATAAATTTTTTACTTGACAAATCCATAAAACATGTTATATTATATTTAAAAGGAGTTAACTTGGATAAAAAAATCAAAGTACTAACACTAGGCGACCACCCCCTCTCGCCTTCCGGTGTTGGTTCTCAAACAAAATATGTAATGGAAGCCTTACTTAGATCTGGTAAGTTTTCCGTTATCTCTTTAGGGGGTGCTATAAAGCATCAAAACTATCAACCAGTTAGAGTTGAAGAGTTTAAGGACGACTGGGCAGTTATTCCAGTTGATAATTATGGCACCAAAGAAATGGTTAGATCAATCCTCAGAAATGAAAAGATTGATATGATCTGGATCATGACAGACCCAAGATTTTGGGGATGGCTGTGGGAAATGGAGAATGAAATTCGTCCTTTATGTCCCATTGTTTACTATCATGTGTGGGACAACTATCCTGTTCCGATGTTCAATAGAAAGTTTTATATTTCTAATGACGCCGTGGCTACTATTTCTAAACTAACTGATGATATTGTTGCGAAAGCTGCACCTGAAGTGAAAAGGCAATATATTCCTCATGCAGTAAATGGCAATGTTTTCAGGCCAATCAGTCCTGAACAAAAGAAATATTTACGAGACAATAATCTTCCAGAAGAGGATCGTGATAAGTTTATTTTCTTTTGGAACAATCGAAATGCTCGACGAAAACAATCTGGTACTTTGATTTGGTGGTTTAAGGAGTGGCTCGACAAGAATGACTTGCATGAAAAAGCTATGCTGATAATGCATACCGATCCAAAAGATCCACATGGTCAAGATCTTGAACACCTTGTACATCATCTAGATCTTAACAGTCACAGGCAGGTCCTATTGTCAGTTAACAAAGTACAACCACAAGATCTTGCTGCTATGTATGCAATGTGTGATTGTACTATCAACATTTCAGATGCAGAAGGTTTTGGCTTGGCCACTTTAGAATCTTTGTCTTGTGGCACACCAATCATCGCAAACATGACAGGCGGACTCCAAGACCAAGTACGGTCAGGAGACGAAGAGTTTGGCGTTGCAATTTACCCCACAGCGAAAGCTATAATTGGCTCACAACAAGTTCCTTATATCTATGAGGACAGGTTTAATCAAGGGCAGTTTAGTTCTGCCTTAAGTAAGCTTTATGGCACTTCTGCTGAAAAAAGAGCTGCTATGGGCTTGCGAGGTCGAGAGCATGTTGTGAAAAACTTTAACTTTGATAATTTCAACAAATCATGGGTTGATTTTATGCTGGAAGTTTATGAACAAGAGGGCTCTTGGGAAACTAGAAATTACCACGGAAACATTAATTTACTGGAGGTTGCGTGAAAAAGAAAATTTTTGTAAGAGGACCAGTCCTTTCGCAATCAGGCTACGGTGAGCAAGCACGTTTTGCTCTCCGCTGCTTGCGCTCAAAAGAGGACTTGTTTGATATCTACATTGCTCCAATCAATTGGGGTCAAACCGGATGGATTTGGGAAGATAATGAATTCCGACGTTGGATGGATGAGAGAATTGCAGTCACCTCAGATCTAATTAGTCAACAGCAATTTCAACCAGATCTAAGCTTGCAAATCACTATCCCCAATGAGTTTCAAAAACTTGCGCCCCTAAACTATGGATATACAGCAGGCATTGAGACTACAAATGTATCACCCAACTGGCTTGTAAAAGCTAATGAAATGGATGGTATGATTGTTATTTCTGAATTTGCAAAAACAGGGTTTACAGATACCATTGCTACAGCTCAAAATCAAGAAACTGGTGAAGAAATGCCATACAGATTGGAAACAGACATAACGGCTGTAAACTACGCAGTTAGAAACGTCGAACCAGAAGAGATTCCTAATTTTGAATTAGATAAGAATTTTAACTTTTTAATAGTCTCACAGATGGGCCCTAGAAAAAACATGGAAAACACACTGCTTTGGTGGGTCGAAGAGTTCATTGATCAAAATGTTGGACTTATCATTAAGACAAACTTCAAAGGTTCTTCTCAAATTGATAGAGAATTTACACATGAATATCTTACAAAGCTACTCGAAAGATATCCAGATAGAAAGTGTTCTGTAAAGCTTCTCCACGGTGATTTGACAGAGGGCCAGATGATGGGTCTTTATGGCCACAAGAAAATCAAAGCCCTGATCAATATCGCTCATGGTGAAGGTTTTGGTTTACCAATGTTTGAAGCAGCCCAGTGCGGCTTACCTATTATCACAGTTGGGTGGGGAGGTCAGCTAGACTTCCTTCAGCACAATGGTAAAAAGTATTTTACCGAGATAGATTACGAACTAAAACCAGTTCAGCGCGAAGCAATTTGGAAAGGTGTTCTTGAAGAGGGAACCTCTTGGGCTTTTGCAGATCAGGGTTCTTACAAAATGTCTTTAAGAAAAATTAAAAAGAACTATAAGGGCGCAAAGGCTAAAGCCACACAGTTAAAGAAAATTATTCAAAACAAATTTACAGAAGAAAATCAATTTGAACAATTCTGTAATGCGATCTATAACCCCTCTGAAGAGGAGTTAGAGTGGATGGAAGAACTCTCTAAAATTGAGGTATTATGAGAAAAGTAGGGTTTATATCCGACTTCTTCAAAGATGACTTATTAGGTGGTGGTGAGATTAATGATAACAATCTCATCAACCACCTTGAGTTGTCTTGTGATATAAATAAATTTCATAGTAGAAACGTACAAATTGCTGATATTGAGGGCCTAGATTCTCTCATTATCGGCAACTTTACTATGTTACATCCAGATGTGGTTGAGTTTTTAATCAACGAGAAAGAGTACATAATTTACGAACATGATCACAAATATGTAGACACAAGAGACCCCTCTAAATTTAAAGACTTTCAAATTCCTGAATCTAGAATCATTAACAGGCCATTTTACGAAGCATCGGTCTGCACTGTTGTGTTAAGCAAGATCTGCGCGGAAGTTCTTAACAATACAATACCAAAAACCCTTGTGTATAATATTGGATGCAGTCTTTGGTCTGATGAGACTTTTGATCTTCTATCTAAAATAAATAAAAATGAAGAGCGTGAGGATCTCTGTATTATGAAAAACATGAATCCCACGAAAAATTATTTCAACACTTTACAATTTTGTAAGGATAAAGGCTTAGATTGCGGAGAGATTCAGCCCGCTGCACAAGTTGAGTTTTTAACTCAGATGGCTCAGTACAAGAGATTGTTGTTTATTCCAACTGTTTTGGAGACCTTTTCTAGACTTTGTGCTGAGGCCAAGATGCTCAATTTGGATGTTATGACAAACAAGAATATGATTGGGTTTTTTAGTGAAGAATACTCTGATCTAAAAGGTGATGAGCTTATTGAGTGTATGAGAGAGAAAAATCAAAAGGCCCTGTCACTCTTTAAGGAGGTTGTGTGATAGTAGTTACCGGTGGTGCAGGGTTTATTGGCAAGGTCTTGATAGAAAGATTGAAAGCAAAAACAACAGAGGAAATACTTTGCGTAGACTTTCGAGCCCACCCGTATGTAAGAAATATGCACCCTCAAGCGTTTTTGCAAAAAATGACTGATCCTGATTTTTCTAAATTAGTAAGCGTAGTTTTCCACAATGGCGCTTGTTCAGATACCACCAATACTGATGTTCACTATATGATGGCCAATAACTTTGACTACTCTACAGTACTACTGCGTCGTTGTATGGATTCTGAAACAAGATTAATCTATGCATCTTCTGCTTCAGTTTATGGCTTCTCGCAGAACAGCTACCAGCATGAGTCAGATGAGCTTCAGCCACGAAATATCTATGCTAAGTCAAAAGCTTTATTTGATGACTATGCCTGTATGTTTATGGACTACCACAGTCAGATTGTTGGGCTTCGATACTTCAATGTATATGGTCGGCATGAGTCGCACAAAGGCGATATGGCATCGGTTATGTATAAGTTCTTTCAGCAGAAGAATAAGGGAAAAATTAATTTATTTGAAAAAAGCAATCTTTATAAAAGAGACTTTATTCATGTTGACGATATTGTGGACATTAATTTTTTCTTTTGGAAAAATCCTGAACTTAGTGGTATTTTTAACGCCGGCACTGGTTCTCCCCGCTCCTTTCAAGAGATAGGGCAGATGTTTTCTAGTAGATATGATACAGAGATAAATTACATTCCTATGCCCAAAAAACTTCAACAGCAATATCAAGAGTATACCTGTGCTGACATAAATCTGTTAACAAGTAAGTACAGCAAGCGGTTCCTTTCTCTTGAAGAGGGCGTGGATAGATACCTTTGTCATCTGGAGGCCGCGTGAAGAAAGGCTTCGTCAACGGTTGTTTTGATATCCTGCATCTAGGACATATTCAGTTGTTTAAGTTTGCAAGAACAAAGTGTGACTACCTGATAGTGGCTCTTGATAGTGATGAGCGCGTGGCCTCATTAAAGGGCCCTGAGAGGCCGTACAACTGCCTTGAGGACCGCATGGCTATGGTGAGAGCGCTAAAGGGTGTAGACGAGGTTAGAAGCTTCTCTACGGCTCCCGAACTAGAGGATATGATGAGAGACATCAATCCAGATATCATGGTCGTAGGTGCAGAGTATGAAAATAAAAAAGTTGTTGGCGGAGAACATGCCAAAGAGTTATTGTTTTTTAGGAGGATAGATGGGTATTCAACAACGAACATCTTGGAAAATACTGTTAATAGGTGACCATTGCTTAGACATTTATCATTACGGCACCTGTGAGAGAATTTCTCCTGAAGCACCCGTACCCATTTTAAAAGAACTAGAAACAGAAACTAAAATGGGCATGTCATCTAATGTCAGATTAAACCTTAAAGCTTTTGGCCTAACTGTTCAACATGAACACAATAAGCATGTCATCGAGAAGCATAGAATAATCGACAGCAGGTTTAATCACCACCTGTTAAGATATGACGTTGGTGAAGAACACATCTTACCTGAGTTTGATGTGTCTAGACTTGACAATGTAAAGAAGGTTGACGCTGTGGTAATAAGTGATTATAATAAAGGCTTTTTGAGGTATAAAACAATTTCTGAAATATGTTCGAGGTTTAAGGATATACCTGTTTTTGCAGATACTAAAAAAGAAAAGCTTGGGTGTTTTTCAAATTGTATTATTAAGATAAATGAAAAAGAGTTTAAATCAATAAAAGCTCTTCCTGCAAACTGTGAGTTTGTAGTAACTTTAGGCCCAAAGGGGGCATTATATGAACATGAAATATATGAAACAGAACAAACAGAAGTATTTGACGTATGCGGTGCAGGCGATGTGTTTTTATCTGGTCTTGTCTTTGGTTTTATGAATACCAGAAATATAAAACAATCTATTGGTATTGCAAACCAGTGTGCGTCTTATTCTGTCACCAAAATGGGAACTTACGTTATGACAACAAAAGATCTGAAAAGTATAGGAGTATTAAGTTGAGATTTTATGGTAAAGAAAAACAAGATAGATTCGCTTATTATTTAATTGGCGAAAAGGGAATATTCCTAGATGTTGGTTGTTATCATCCAACACAGTGGAACAATACAAAGGCTTTAGAAGAGGCCGGATGGAAAGGATTGATGTTTGACATTAGAGATAAGTGGGTGAATTTGTGCAGACAATACAGAACATCAAAAGTGTTTTGTGTGGATGTGTCAACAGATGCGTTTGCTGAAATCCTCAAAGACAATTTAGAAAAACCAGTTATTGATTATATCTCCTTAGACGCAGATGACGGAAGTCTCGGAGCACTGGAGCAACTATTGTCTAATGGGTATTCGTTCAAGTGTATGACCTTTGAGCACGATTATTATGATAGAGGAAATGCACTTAAAGGCCCCTCTAAGGCTCTTCTGGAGGCATATGGGTACCAACCCCTGTTCGAAGATGTAAAGTTAGCAGACGGCAAAATATGGGAAGATTGGTGGGTAAACCCAACATGCTTTCCGGCTGAATTAATGGAAATAGGGTGTAAGGAAGCTTTTTTTGAGGAGTGTGTCTTAAAAGTTATGGAGTTTAGAGATAACAATGAGTAAAGAAAAAGTGACATATGTTTTTGATATTGATGGAACAATTTGCACTTCAACAAAAGGTAACTATGGGTTTGCCATTCCCTACAATGATAGAATAAATAAGATTAATAAGCTGTACGATGAGGGACATACGATAATTTTTCAAACAGCCAGAGGCATGGGCCGAAGCAGTAACAATACTAGCTATGCAAATCAGGCCTTCTATGATTTTACACGAAAACAATTAACTGAATGGGGAGTCAAATTTCATGATTTGTTTTTAGGCAAACCATCGGGAGATATTTACATTGATGACAAAGGAGAGAAAGATGAAGACTTCTTCAACACAAGAGATTAATTTTGTTCCCAAAGGTTGGGGATTTGAGAAGTGGTTTCACAATTCAGACAAGTATTGTGGGAAATTACTTTATTTCGTTAAGGGTAAAAAGTGCTCATGGCATTACCACAAGATAAAGGACGAAGTATTTTATGTTCAATCAGGAAAGATAATTGTTTATTATTCTGATGGAGACGACATCAATAAGGCTAATGTAACCATACTGGAACCCGGTGACAACTTTCATGTTTACACTGGTCTCCGCCACCGAATGGAAGCTATAGAGGACACAGAATTGTTTGAGTTTTCGACACAGCACTTTGATAGCGATAGTTATCGCATTGAGAAGGGGGATTAATGGAATCATACAAAGAAATACAGACTTACTACTCAAGAGAGGATGTTCACAATCTCTCAGAATATGAAGTAGACCATAAGCCTAGACTGGATTACCTCATCGCAGATCTTAAATTAAATACTATTGAAGATAGCAAAATTTGCGACTTCGGTGCAGGCGGCGGTTATATTCTTAGAAACATGCATCAATCAAATACTACGATAGCAGTTGATGGTTTTAAAGTAGAAGATGAATTAATAAGAGAGTGTTACAATTTAGACCAACCATATGCAGACGATTTCATTTCCAAACACGGTCAGGTTGATGTTGCATTCAGCTTTGAGATGTTTGAGCACTTAACGAACCCTTACAACTTTGTATATGAGATGAAAAGAGTTTTAAAAGAAGATGGCCTGCTGTACTTTTCAGTGCCGCATGAAGCCACTCAACACAATACTTTTTACCCCGGTTTAATTTACCCAGTGCAAAACCTAATTCAATTTTTTAATCAAATGGCTTTCTCTGTGCAGCAACAAAAGCTACACTCGGCTCGTTTTATACAAAATGTTTTGGTATTAAAAAACAAGTCTTGGGATAGAGTTAGTATGAGGTGGCCAAAGCCTGATGAGAAGTTTGAAGGCCAACCCCCACATGTGCAGGTGAATCTATGAGCAATATCGCACTATTTTTATCAAAATACAAACCATTGTTGCACCCCTACAGGGACAGCACAATGCTTATGTCTTTATATATGGCAAACCGAAGAGGCGCTTTGACTTTCGTTGAGACAGGAACAGCAAGAAAAGATGGAGACTTTTACGGCGACGGTCAGTCCACATATATCCTTGGAGATTATTGCAAAACTATTCTAAACAATGAAGGAAAGATTTGGACTTGTGATATTATTGAAGAAAATATAGATATGTGTAAAAAGGTCACGAAAGAGTTTAGTGATAATATAGAGTACGTTGTCAGTGATTCACTTTTATTCTTAAAGGACTTTGAAAACAAAATAGATTATCTGTATTTAGATTCATTTGATTCCTCAACAGGCCAAGAAGAAGAAGCGGCTTTACATAACTTTGAAGAATTAAAACTGGCTCTACCAAACACACATGAGTCAACTATAATAGTGATAGACGATTATCATATTAACGGCAAAAAAGGTAAAGGAAAATATTCTGTACCACATCTTGTAGACAATGGTTGGAAACTGGCTAACTCTACCGGATTTCAGGCTGTATTGGTGAGGAAATAGTGTTCGATTCAAGTGTTGATAAGATATATTTTGGAATCAACGGTCAGTTTGGTGATATCATTATACAAGAACCCTGTTTGAGATCAATTATTGAAGACAACCCAGATATGAAAATAATTATGGGCTGTAACGAAAGGTATGCTGAGGCTTTAGAGTTGTATAGAAACTACCACAGTAATATAATTGATTTTGTTGTATGGGAAGGATACACTACACGCTGCCGCCCTCCCAATCAGTGGCCAACTGAAAAAGATAAAAGATACATTGAGGACAATTTAAAAAACTGCCCCATGTTCGATGTTTCTCCGATACACACTCAAAAAGATTGGGCCTTATCGATGCACCAAACTGAAAGCTTTGCCAATACTTACGGCATTGAACTTAAAAGTAAACAGATAAAACTAAACAGACCACCAGATATCAAAAAGAAACAAAAAACTATTGCTATAAGCTTGTTTCCAAATTGGCCAAATGGAGGCCCCAAGGCGTTTTCTACAGACTCAGTTACAAACATTGTAGCTTGTGTGAATAAAATGGGCTACAAGGTTATACATTTAAATGGCCCCAACGAGCCTAACATACCTCAAGCAGAAAAATTAAATGGAACATATCTTGAAAGCACCAAAGCACTATTGGGCACTGACTTGTTGATTACTGGCGATACTGGCATGTCTTGGGTAGCGTCAGCCTTTCAGCATCCAACACTTGGCTTTTATGCGTGGGGCTATAATCCTGTTGCAAAAACATCTAAAAACTGGCAACCAGTAAATCCAAACGCAGAATATCTTGAAGCATTCAATGTTAACGATATTTTAAAGAAAGACATCTTGTCCGCGATCTACGGGAGACTGAGATGAAAAGCTGTATATTATGTGGTAGCACTGACTTGAAGTTAACTTTTAAAGATATGCATCGTTGCAACAATTGCCAGCTTTTTATTAAAGAGGATCCACTACCCAAAGAG
>Ga0163179_10001956_pt1 | contig 14478 bp, 7 predicted proteins | sample AtlANTMetagenome_FD_109643 | JGI IMG/M metagenome (GOLD analysis project Ga0163179, IMG submission 109643) | Marine eukaryotic phytoplankton communities from the Atlantic Ocean - Atlantic ANT 2 Metagenome | ecosystem: Environmental > Aquatic > Marine > Oceanic | place: North Atlantic Ocean...
ACCATCTCCATCCATGTACCTATATCGTCTAGATTTGTTGTATCTTGAAATGTATCGAAACAGACGCGAGCCGCACTCAATGCTCCATCCCATACGATGTGACAACCCTCTAATGCCGCCAACTCTTTTTCCTCAGGTGTTGGCTTATTCGTCAAATGGTGATCAATATGCAGTCCACACAAGGGATGGAATGGCAAATCGAGAACAGCGGTTTTACGAGACATCCAATCATCGACACCTCCCCTTCTCACTTCAGCAGGATGGCTGAAACGAACAGAGGCATGTTCCCAAACCCGCCGAAGGATTGCGGCAGAGAGTAAACCATCGAGGTCACCATCCGCTACAATTCGATCAATATCCATGTCTGAAACGTCGACCAACAAACCCCTCCGAGCGTTGTTCGTCACCAAACCTCGCTCTTAGCGTTGGCGACTCTACACACTGAACATGCGCAAGCAATTTGTAGCCCTCACCCATTCAACCATCATGGAGACCTCATGCGGAGTGGTCCTCGTCAATTTTGGCAGTGTCCTCCTCCTCCAATATCCGCAAGGCCATTGGGGGTTCCCCAAAGGACACTACGAAGAGACAGATGGGGCATATCAACGCACAGCATTGCGCGAACTCGAAGAAGAAACAGGCATTTCCAATCTCAGTATGCTAGATGATTGGCGAATGAGAACATTTTACACATTCTCTCGCAAGGGCAAGAAGGTCGAGAAAGAAGTATTCTGGTTTATCGGCGAAACCGAAGAGTATGAAATCACATTGAGCCACGAACATCGAAACTACATGTGGCTTGAATGGGATGACGCAGAGAACCAGTTGAATTTCGATCAGAGCAAAGAGGTATTGCGCGGGGCACGCGCACAATTACGAGCGCTGGGTCGCGAACTCTAGTCCAGATTTCTCTTGCCCAATGGCACCCATAGGGTTTCATCATCCCCTAGAACCAAAGTCACCCATCGAGTCAATACGAAAAACCAATCTGAAAGACGATTAAGATAAGAAATAACCACATCGCGAACCGCATTTTCCCCTTCCAATTCACGCAACTTCAGGGCCACCCTCTCAGCACGCCGCGTGATGGTTCGGGCGAGATGCATCGTGGCAACCAATGGTGAGCCAGAGGGTAGGATGAATGATTCCAATGGTGTCAATTCATCGGTCCATGCATCCATTTCCGAACAGAGCCTGTCAGCTTGTTCTTGGTCAATTAATGTCATGAGTTCCGGTACTTGATCGGGCGTGAAAGAGGCCTCCCCACCAACATCAAACAGTTCTTGCTGGATGAGAGAAATTTTTCCTTCAACCGCATTTTTCACTTTCCGTACCGTTGCTCTGGCCCCACCATCTTGGTGGTGTGTATCAACACGCCCCAATTCAGCTCGAACCATCCCAATGACTGAATTGAGTTCATCGATTGTTCCATAGAAATCAACACGCGGGTTACTTTTCGAAACTCGCTCCCCAGAGGCTAGAGAAGTTTCACCAGTATCTCCACCGCCGGTGTGAACCTTTGTGATGCGGACCATGCTTGGACGGAGTGGCTCCTGAACAAGGGTCTTTCGCTACATCAAACACTCTCGAGAACTCGATCATCTTTCGTTTTGATTCGTATTTTTCGAAGAACCAAGAATCCCAAAGTCCCCCAAATCACCAGTTCAACCAAGATACAGATCCAATACCAGTAACCAAGACTTGAAAGAATTGCATTGGCATCATAGGGTACACCATTGAATCCAATGTAGATTGCTTGGGACAGTAAATTGGCGCTAAACCAGATTACTACAGCAATCCAACCCAAACGTATACCGAGGACTTCCCAATGCCCTTTAGTCAACCTATCACCATGAATAAATTGTCATCCGGGATATTTAACATACACTAGAGCACCCCCAAATGCCCCGCACTTTTGAGGGGTTATTCGGACTCTGTAATCGGCTGATTGAGTCGTTTTAGACAGGAATCAATTTTGGTAAGCCATGAAGCATCGACAATATCGATTCCACCCAGTCTTTCCAGCATTTCAGAGTGTTTTGCTGAAGCAGCGGGATCTCCCCGGAAATCATGTATACGAACCAAAGCTGCATGACTCATTGCATCAAGCCATGAATCGTCTACACTCCATGATTTTTCAAACATTGAAATTGCCCCCCTATCTCCATCAATGAGACCCCGATCGAGTTGTCTAAGGGCAGCTTGTGACCACGAAACCCCGGGGATTCCAATGATGAGTCCTTTCCAAAAGAGAAATACTTCGAGCCCGATCACAGTCGTTGCCAAAATGAATCCAACCCATTGCTCTGTAGTGTCGTATGAGGACCACCCATCTGCCAAAGCAGTAATGGCCGCGGCTACAAACCACATCCCAGCGAATGGGGCCAAAATGACATCACGATTACGGCGGTCTAACCAGGCCCCAATCATTACACCGAGACCCCCCAATATTCCCGAGATGATGAGTGGTAAATCGGGATTTGTTTCTCGTGGCGAACTCATTCCCATCGCCAAAAGTCCCGTAAGGCTAAGCATAATCCAAGCCCATCTACCACTAATTTCAGGAAATGGCTGAGCATAACTCATCCAAAGTAAGAGTGCGGACGTACCCCCGAGAAAGGCAATCCAAGTCCACATGATTGTAGGGCGGAGGTTTCGGTATTCAATTCATTCCCGTCTCGCCGCTGGGTTCACCATCATCACCCCGCCAACCAGGTTGCCAGAATTCTTCATTGTCCAGCCACGCCAACCAGTCGCTTGAATCCGCTCTCAAAAGTCGATAAGCACGACGTTCTAATCCCTGAAGTAGTTCATCATCGATTTCAGCATCTCTATTGGCATCTTTCCATTCGATTTGCAGTTGAGTTATTCGTCGATGTCCTTCTACGTGATTGTCAAAATTTCTTTCACACATTTCGCGTAATTCAGTGAGCCAAACGCGCGTACCTTTGATGTGCGGATTATCATTAAACGACTTCTTCCGCCGTTTGAATGGCCACCAACCCATGGTCATCCTTCAGCCACCCCCCTCCTTGAGCCTTCGCCCTAATCATCAAGATGTGCGGCGTTCGGGGACCATCATGGCCCGCATCGTTGTCCATACCCATGGAAAGGCGCGGGAGAAAGGATATTCCCACCTCATCAACAAGTATGCAGAGCGTTTAGAGGGCCGCGGTGTGACATTGATTGCACACCCTGATCGGTTAGATCATGATGCGTACATCTCTAAGATTGAATCCGCTTCTACCAATGGGAACCTCATCTTGCTCGATGAGGGCGGTGAGGGTGGAACCACTGAATGGATGCTGAAAAATTGGAAACGATGGCGCCTCTCCGACTCCACCACTCACTTGGCAATCGGGCCGGTCGATGGGTTCGAATCGGAGGTTATTTCTAAGCATGCCACAATATCATTGGGTCTACTAACGATGACTTATGAAATGGCCGCAGTGGTCTTGCTAGAGCAATTATACCGTGCCAGTGAAATTGAGCGTGGTTCCCCATACCATCGGGATTAATCAATCGTTGAAGCGACATCAACGATTTCATTGACAAAGCCCCTTAGACTTTCAGAATCGATTGCTGGATTGCAAATGACTGGCCGCAACACAACCTTACTTCCAATGTTCGCCAAACTCACCATGAAGTTTCCACGCTGCATCATTTGTTGACGCAATTTACGATTGAACAAATTGATATCATCCACGTCTGACATTTGCCCCGTATATCTCAAGCATATATTCGTAAATGCCCGTTCACAAACCAATTCTAAATCAGGATGCTCCCCGACAAGATTCTCCAATTCAATGGCAAGTTCAACATAATGGTCAACACGATTTCTCCATCCATCCGTTCCACAAGATTTCCATTCAATCCACAGTTTTAGTGCGTCTACACGACGGCCACACTGCAGACTCTTCCGGCCCAAATCGTATTCTTCTCCAGGCTCGTGGAAGAGGTAATGCGCTGATTTGATGTATGAACAAGTTTTGGTCAAAGCACCTAAATGAGGCGTTAACAGTGCTGAGCATGTTAGCGGAACCCCCATCAATTTGTGTGGGTCCCAGGTGAGGCTATCCGCTCGCTCAATTCCGCTCATCAAATGTTTGTATTTCGGAGAAAACAAACATGGGGCACCGAGAGCAGCATCAACGTGAAGCCAAAGCTCCTCATCATCACAAACATCAGCAAGTTGTTCAATCGAGTCAAAGGCCCCTCTAACCGTTGTTCCTGTTGTGGCGACAACACATATTGGTGTTCGGCCAGCCCCCCTCGCATTTCCGATTTCCATCCTTAACACATCGGGTTTCATACACCCCTTTCCATCCGTCTCAATTTTGATGACACCTTGTGTACCTATGCCCAGAACATGTGCTGACATCAGGAGCGAATAATGCGATTCAGCGGAAACAAAAACTGCCAATTTACTTCCATCAACACCCTCACTCGTCGCATTGGGGAAAAATCGATCACGGGCGAGTAACAGAGCGAGCATATTCGAATTTGACCCGCCAGATGTGAATGTCCCATCCGTCTGATTCCAACCGGCAAATCGTCCTAACGCCGCAATCATTTCCATTTCAATCAATGTTGCCGCAGGAGCGATTTCCCATGTGTAAATACTCGTATTTGAGAGAACAGTGGCAATCTCGCCCGCCAACCCCGCTTCCGAAAGCCCCCCCCATAAGGGTTGGAGGAAATGTGGATGCTGTGTCCGTACGCATTCAGAAATATAGGTGTCAATCATTGAAATCAATTCGTCGGTATCGACGCCAGCATCATCCACAGAGACTTTCAAAATCTCTGCAAGTTCCGCAGGCGTTCTTGATTTACGTACAGGTAAATCTCGGTTCATCCGTTCGCGGTAATGTTCCCGAACAATATCGAAGACACCCTCAAGCAATTGGTGCTCCATATATCTGGGCAGAGTTCAATTGGTTATCAATAAGAGGGGGGGAATCCCAGATTAAATGTGCCACATTCGACACTTTTTGCAGGTATTATATCATAGCCGTTGACGGCTTTGACGCTGTGCATCTAATGCACAAATTGCTGCCATGTGAACAACATCTCGTACCCCATCTTCACGTTGCAATACATGGACGGGTTTCGCCATCCCCTCGAGAATCGGACCTGTCATTTCAGCATCACCAAGTCTTTGCAGTAATTTGTAGGAAATATTCGCCGCTGCCAAGTTCGGGCAGATGAGAACATTCGCTGGCCCTTCAAGTGTCATGAATGGATACTGGTCTTGTATAGATGGAATCAGGGCAGTATCAGCCTGCATTGGCCCATCGATAATTAACGATGGATCTAATTCCTTTGCGATTTTGAGTGAATCTTCAATTCGCTCACTGCGGTATTGACTGGATGAGCCGAAGTTCGAAAAGGACAGCAGAGCAACTCGAGGCTCAATTCCAAATCGTCGAGCTACACGTGCGGTTTGAACTGCAATTTCAGCCAATGTTCGAGCATCAGGGTAGATATTGATTGTCGCATCTCCAATGAACATCAATTGACCCTTGATCGTCATCATGTATGTGCCGACCACACGATGTGCATCGTCAGCCGTTCCAATGGTTGCCAAACAGGGTTTCAAGAATTCTGGATAATCTCTTGAGATTCCTCCAATGATTCCATCCGCATCTCCCAGTTCAACCATCATCGCCCCAAACCATACTCGCGATTTGAGCATCCGCTTAGCATCCGTGCGAGTCATCCCCTTTCGACCACGCTTTTTCTGTAATGCTTCGGTATACACGGTTCGCCTTCGCGGGTCCTCACGTGGGTCGATTTCCTCACATTCAAAATCAAGTCCAAGCGCTTCTTTCGCCGCCGCAATTTCATGAGATCGGCCCAGTAAAATCGGGAAACAAATCCTTTCTTGGATACATTGGGCTGCAGCTTTGAGCATGGTGGGGTGATCTCCCTCGGTGAATACAATTCGTTGGCGCATCCTTCCCGCTTTTTCGATAACACCCCGCATGATCGATCGAGTCAGACCGAGTCTGGCTTCGAGTTGATTTCGATAGGCTTCAACATCGAAAGAATTCGCAACTTCTGCAGAGACCATTCCTTCAGCAACCGCCGCTTCAGCTACTGCACTAGCCTCCCAAATCAGAACTCTAGCATCGAATGGTTTCGGGATGAGATAATCCGGCCCAAATTGAATTTGTGCGCCTCCATAGGCTGCTGCAACATCATCTGGAACAGGCTCCTTGGCAAGGTTTGCCAATGCCATCGTAGCCGCCATTTTCATGCCTTCAGTAATTTCATCGGCCTGTACATCAAGGGCTCCACGGAAAATGTAAGGGAAGCCCAGGACATTGTTGATCTGATTTGGGTAGTCAGATCGCCCAGTTGCCATAATCGCATCATCACGAACGGCTGCAACCTCTTCCGGCATGATTTCTGGAGTCGGATTCGCCAATGCGAAAATAAGTGGCCGTGCAGCCATTTTCTCGACCATCGGACCCGACACAATACCGGCTTTGGAGAGTCCTAGGAATACATCAGCACCAACCAATGCTTCAGCCAATCCACCATCGGGGATATCACGTGCAAATTTCGCCTTGTATCGATTGAGTTCGCCAGCATCTTTGCGCTTCTTTGTGATGATTCCACCTGAATCACACAACAGGAGATTCTCCTTTCGAACACCCAGTCGCACATAATGTTCCGCAGATGAAAGAGCCGATGCACCGGCACCTGAAACCACCACTTTGACTTGACCAATTTTCTTGTCAACCACTTCAAGTCCATTGAGGAGAGCAGCTCCAGATATGATGGCGGTGCCATGCTGATCATCATGCATTACTGGAATGTCCAGTTCCTTGACCAATCGTTTTTCGATTTCAAAACATTCGGGTGCTTTGATATCTTCCAGATTGATTCCACCAAATGTAGGTGCAATTCTCTTGACAGTTTCCACGAATTCATCAATATCTTCAGTGTCAACTTCAATGTCAAACACATCAATGTCGGCGAATGCTTTGAACAACAGCCCCTTACCTTCCATCACGGGCTTTCCTGCAAGTGCACCAATGTTCCCCAAGCCCAATACGGCAGTCCCATTTGAGATTACAGCGACCAGATTTCCACGGGATGTATATTCCATCGCTTTGGCAGGATCTTTTTCAATCTCCAGGCAGGGATAGGCCACACCCGGGGAATAGGCCAATGAGAGCTCACGTTGGGTTGAATGCGGTTTGGTTGGAACGACTGTAATCTTACCAGGAGGGTTTTGCGAATGATACTCAAGAGCATCCTTGCGAAATTGTTCCTCAGACAAACTACATCCTCCACTTCATTCGGCCTCCGGCCTCACCTATTCCTTTTCCCCCCAATTCATCAGGCCAAACCGCGATTTTTGGGATGTATGCAAATTTCGACCAATATGCCACGTAGTGGCAATAGATTGCAAATATGTTGCCGAAATGAGGTAAAATTTCATGCAAAATTGAATTGGTATACTAGTATACCATTTGGCACAACCACCCATGACCTTCAAATGGTGTTGCAATTCCAGTCCGCCCCATGACCACCCCTGCCCAACGACGCGCCTTCATCTTGGTCGGCTTGATGATTCTTGCATCATGGACGCCATTGGCCGCCTTACCAACCGCTTCCGCCCACAACGGAATCGTAGCAGAGTGGGGCAGTGAAGGTACCAATGATACCGGTTGGTTGCGAATGGATGCGACGGGTGCAAACTCTGCTGCAGGACAGATGGCGATGAGCAATCTAATGATTGATTTCGCACCAGGTGCTGAGATTGACAACCTGACGTTCGAAATCAGGGTCAATGGTAGCAATGGAACTTGGGTCGAAGAACCACAGATGTTCCTCCCCGATGCCCCGGCCAGTATCCTCGATTGGCGTGGTTTGGGAAGTTTAGGTCAACAGAACGATTTCATCAACGGTGATCCCTACAGCGGGCGACTTTCTCCCAACAGCGATTCCAATGCAGGGTGGGTATTGCCTGGTGGTTCAACGATTACTGATGTGGTTATCGAAACCCTTCGACCCGCAGATGCCCTTGTCACAACATATCGAGTCGATGTTAACGTAGTCGATTCTGCAATTCATCCAGACGACGGTCGTCTCTACATTGCTCTAGACAACTCTGTGATCCAAGTAGACGCCAATAACAATCCACAACTAATCCATTGGTTTGATGTTGAAATGGAACCACTCGACATGGCAATTGACGCCTCCCAAGATGCGCTTCACGTGACATGTGCCGATGGAGAAATACGAGTGTTCTCTCTCAAGGACAGTTCATTGATTGGAAACTATAGCAGTCCATTTGGAGACGTCGTTCACCAAATCGAATCCGTTGGACCTGGCTTCCTCGTCGCTTCCAATGGTAACACACTCTGGCAGGTATCAATGGGTGCCAACCTGGCTTCGACATGGGTTGATGTGGGGACACTTGCAACAGATGGCTCACCAGCAACCGACCTACTTGTCATCAGTACTGACATCTGGGTTGCAACTGGAGGGGCCGGTCTTTTCCACTACAGTGGTGGAGGGGTGGGAATCCAGCAATATGACAGTCAAAACGTCCTGCCTAGTGACAATGTGGTCGCCTTGGAAATGGCTGGTACATACCTTCTCATTGGCTTAGAGGATGCAGGAGTTGCTCGTCGTGATCTTTCAACCGGCAATTGGGTTGCGACATGGAATACCGGTAACTGGTTGCTTAGCGACGACATTGAAGCCATCTCATCCGCCGACGGATGGGCCCACATTATTGCGGACAACGTCGTTTATTCTTACAACACCACAAGCCTCTCGTTTTCATCATCATGGTCGATGTCTGACCTCGATCTCTCTCGTGATACAGGCCAGGCGCTGATTCCATGGCCAACCGGGGGCGCCCGCGCTCCAGCAGATCACAGTGTGTTGGTGGGTGATGAATCAGGTGTTTTCACAATTCTCCGTCCTCACGTGCCTAACCATGGTGCACCTGCACAAGGTGCCATGTGGCCACAACTTGAACTCGCCTCAGGGCCTTCGGTCACAGAAATGATCGATGCGGTTGAATTGAATGGGGTACTATACATTGCGACTGAGGATACAATTCAGAGATTCAACACATCCCAATTCCGTTGGGAAACCCCACACGTGATGCAAATTAACAGCGCCCTCGTTTGCATTGCGACAGATGGTACAGACCTTTTCGTTGGAACGGAAGGCGACGGAGTCATTCAAATGCAAACATCGGGATCCATTCTATCAGGCTGGGATACATCTGATGATTTGTCAGCCAACGAAGTCCGTGACATTGCGCACGACCCATTTACAGGGCAGATGATTGCCATCCATCCTTTCTCGGGAATGTCTGTCATTGACACCAACTCAACCACAGTTAACGAAACTTGGACAACAAATGATGGTGACTTGGAAACCAATCGAATGAGCGCTCTCGCAGTCCGAGGAGGCATTGCTTATCTGGGAACCATTGGGGGCGGAATTGAACGAATCGACATCGCCAACTCTACCCGTCTCACCCCATGGACCTCTACTGGATTGGATGATCTCGAATCGATGCCCGTCGCAATTGATGGTGACACCCTCTATCTTGGCATATACGGATACGGTGTTCTGATTTACAACACAAGCTCAGGTGAACAAATCGATGTTTGGCAGAGGGCCGGTGGCAACGGACCCGGCGGTGGTAACCAGATGCCATCAAACAATGTTCTATCTCTCGCCGTTTTGAGCCCAGGCACGGTTCTCGTTGGAACAATGAATGGCGGGGCTCGACACACTTCAAGTGGCTGGACCAATATGGGAAATACCGGTAATGAATTCGCTGATGAGTTCTATGATTGGGACTTTGACAACCAATACATCTACGCAGCAACAGAGACAGGTGCCTGCCAATGGTCACGCTCAAACCTCGCTTTCCAGAAGTGCTGGGATGACAATCCCGATGGCCTACCTGCCCAATTCGTATACGCGGTTGAACTGATTGAACCAAACCGACTTTGGGTTGGTCATTACGAAGGTGCTGGTGTCATCGATACCGCCAATGATACTGTAATCAAAGCATGGCGAGCGGGTGTTGAAACAAACAACGCAAAAACCGTAGTGATTGGTGATATTGCATACATTGGTTATGATGGAGTCGGTATTCTCCGCTACGATCTTACAACAGATGAATGGCTCTCACCATGGGACTCTGCGACTTCAAACCTCATCGAGAGCAATGGCGTGACCGCCATGGTTCAGGATCTGGATCCAAACCGACTTTGGGTCGGTGGAGACATGGGTCTCAACCTCATCGATGTCGTCAATGGAACCCTTGTAGAAGATTGGGATTCAGGCAACAACCCAGGCGGTGTCACATTGTCAAACCAAGAGCCAGCGGAATTGGTCATTGTCGGTGATACAATGTATTACCTACAGGTTAGATTTGGAAATAATGGATATTCATCAAATGACAATGTCTACCGTTATGATATTGTCAACAAGACCCAAATCAGTACACTGGATGTAGGCAATGTCGAAGGATCCTCCGGCATCCTCCACGGAATGGGTGCGGTTGGCGACATCATCCACTTTGGGATGTCAGATACACAACAATGGTGGGAAAGCGGATACATGGTCCGATGGAACCACACTAGTTCGAGTTGGTTGGACTCAATTGAGGCCAATGGTCAAGTTGAGCGTGTGAACGCACAATTTGCTGGTGACTGTGACCCGACACCCACCAATTGCCATCTCTATGCAGCCTATGGCGACACACCTCTTCATCAAGTTGACATGAATGGAAACCTCATTCAATCGTGGGATTCAACCGTGCTTGAGGGCCCAATTCGAGGCATTGCCACATGGGATGGTGCAGTTCTATTCGGTACTGAAGATGGAATTGCACGATACAATTACTCTAGCAACACTTGGCTATCGGATTGGACCGAAAACAATGGTTTGCCCAACAATGTCGAAGACGCCGTCTTCTCGATGAAAGTCATCGGGGACGATCTTTGGGTTGCAACCATGTTGACCAATGGTTGGAACCGCAACTCCAAGATTCTCCAACTCAATGGAACAAGCGGTCAGTGGACCGTACACGATGCTGGTAGTGGCCAAATTCCAGAAGGCTATGGTGCCGATATCGGTGTCTGTGATGACATCGTCCACGTCGCGATGAACCGTTGGGCAGGATGGGGTAGCCAAGGTGGAGTTGCCCGATACGACCTCAATTCTGGCACTTGGTTATCCGATTGGACCCAAGGGCAGAATGGCCTTCCACACGATAACCCTGTAGCGATTGCATGCGATGAAGCATACGACATCACCTACATCGGATTCGAGGAAGGTGACGGTTCAATCGCACGTTATGATTACGTGAATCTCCGCTTCCTCGCAGAGATCGACGAAGATGACAACACTGTAAGTGAGCCGATTTTCCCTGGTGCAATGTATCACTTCGGAGGCGGTTTGTTGGCTGGTCATTACGACAGTGGCGGCCTCACATATGTTGGAACAACAGGAGCAGCAATCACCAGTATCATACCATTTTCACAAGGCGATGAAGCCACAAGTATTGCACCAGTTCCAGGTGGTCAAGCATACGAATTTGCGATTGGACGCGCAGGTGGTTCAAGTGGTTACAACCGTGTTGACAACCTCGATTCGAACGGCCTTTTCCCAGGTGCATGGGACAACCTTGCGACCCTATCGACAGGTCGACTTGCTGAATTTACAGGCAATGCCACACACATCTGGGCAGCACCGATTGACGATTACTATTCCACTTATGGAACCGCCATCCTTGAAGGTGAATACCAAGCCAATGGCAGCGTTGAATGGACACGCGCCTGGAATTTGAATTCCGAATTGGTCAATGAAATCACACTCGATGGCGACACACTTTGGATTGCGACCTCAGGACTTGGTCTTTGGCAAGTTGATCTGATTTCAGGAAACGTGACTCCAACAGGATTCCCACTTCATGGACAGATGGATGGCATGGCATGGTATGGCAATGAATTGATTGTCGGCCTCATGGGAACTCCATCTACGGCTGCTGGTGTGCAGAGATATGACACCTCAACAGGCCAATGGGGGGCAGGGCGAATCGCTGCTGGTTTGCCCAGCAACTATGTTCGCGACTTTGAGAAGATTGACGATTTAGTATACATCGCCACTCTAGCAGGCATGGGCGTTTGGAATCTTTCCGCAGATGACTGGGAAGATCCAATGACCACTGCAGATGGCCTTCCAACTCCATTCATTGAACATCTAGATTCAGAAAATGGCGTACTGCTTGTGGGCACTCCTTCCGGCATGATGTCTTACGAACCAGGTGTTGGCCTTGGACAGATGTATGGGCGCAACCAAGGTTTGGTGGGCGATTCAGTCAATGGTATTGCGAAGATTACAGATTCATCAGGTGCGACCACTCTCTTTGTCAGTCACAATGGAGAGGGGCCAACCCGTCCAGGATTCAGTGAGATTACCCCAATTACACAATCAGGTCAAGCAGGAATGACCTATACTGTTGTTGATACAACTCTAATCGATGTCTTGCCAAGCAATGTAATTACGGCTTTGGTTAGTGATTGGTGGGGCGTTCATATCGCCACAGACGAAGGACCGATGATGCACTGGAATGCTGCTGCTACTGAGATGGAGCAAGGCGCTCGCGCATCTTCATTTGCAGATTGGCCAGTAACTCAAATGTCAAGTGATGGACAGAATATCTTGGCAGTCTCCAATTTTGGTGTTGATCGAATAAATCCATCAAGCCCACTTCATCCGGCAACCCGTCTAACGACGTATGGTAATCTTGAGAGTTCAGTCATCACTCAGAGTGGAATCTATGTCGTCGGCAGCGATGGCCTTCATATCTGGGGCCAAGCACCAGCATTTGTCGAAAGTGAACGTTCTGAAATTCGACGGGCTGAACCATTGATGATTAATTTCGGAGGCGCCGCTTTCGATGTCACATCGGAAGCTCGACCTGGCAATGAAATCGTTTTGATTAACTCAAGCAATGCCCTGAATCTCCCCATGTTTGGAACAGCTGGCCCAGCCAATATCCCGATGACACAGGATATGCTAACTCTGTCCAGCCCTGTATCGGGGGCGGCAACATGGGTCTCTAGTACACGTCTGAATTATTCAGGCACCTGGGACCTCGCCGAATTAGATCTCAATCTCCAAACATTGGTTCAAAGTGCAATTTCAAATAGCGTTTTGACAACGTCCGGCCGTAGTTTACATCTCCAACTTCAGAGCCCAAGTAATGGTTCACTCGAAGTTCGTTTGACCTATGATTGGGTCCGTAGCGAATCTCCATCAGAAATGATTGATTTGTTTGATCGACCCAATGATGGTGGAGGAATTCTAACCGCGCAGTGGACAGTGACTCAGGATCATTCCTTTGCTGCTTACAGAATTTATCTGCGCGCCGATAGCAATTGGACAACCCCACCCACCGCCGCCGACCTACTTTCCACAACATGGGACGCCCGTCTTCCAGATTGGACACGCGTCACTGCTGAACTGAATTCTCACAATGGCCAGCCTTTGGTCGATGGCACAGCCTATTGGGCAATCATCGTCATTGAATATCCAGATGGTAGTATTGGAGAACCGAGTTCTCCGATTGGACCAGCGACACCAACCAACGAGGTACCTACACCCCCAGAATGGGCGGCAGGCGGTCCAGTTCCATACGAAGAGGGTGGGCAAGATGGCGATCTGTTCATCGAATGGGCTCCATGTACAGAGTTGGATGCTTCAGTGACAAGATTTTGGCCATCACATCAACCAATCAATGGCAATCCGATCGGACTCCCACGGAGTTTTGAACTCGCACACGACGCTGGAAATAACACCACGATCAGCCCACCCGGTGGCGCAGGTCATCCGTTCTGGGTTGCCTTCACGTGTGTCGATGAAAGTGGACAACACGATCCCGAAAATGCCACAATCATCGGCCCCATTGTTCCGACAGGTGGTATCGATGATGGAACCGCTCCTCTCCCCATACAGGATATCGCTGCATGGGACACACCGGATGATGAAGGTGGACGGATCAATGTAAGTTGGACTGCTAATTTGGAGGATGACTGTTCATGGTATACTGTCTATGCTACACCAGTTGTATCGGATACACCGCCTGATTGGGCTGACGATGCAGACATCGCTCAAATCGTAGTTCCATGTTTACCCCGTCCCGGCCAAGGCCCTGGTCAACAAGGCGAATTCAACAATACTTACGAGATCATCATGGATGAGATTGCAGGTGCTTACCTGATTGATTTGATGCCATATTGGATAACCGTCGTAGCCTCGGATAATTGGGGCAATGTCGATCACTGGAACGTTACATGGGTGCAAGCATTTAGCGTACAGAACACGATTGGCGTGGACCCACCCCCTCGTGTAGAGGATTTGCAGGCATGGGATCATTCGGATGACGATGGTACTGCCATCGATGTACAATGGGCACCAACC
>Ga0163179_10001958_pt1 | contig 14473 bp, 9 predicted proteins | sample AtlANTMetagenome_FD_109643 | JGI IMG/M metagenome (GOLD analysis project Ga0163179, IMG submission 109643) | Marine eukaryotic phytoplankton communities from the Atlantic Ocean - Atlantic ANT 2 Metagenome | ecosystem: Environmental > Aquatic > Marine > Oceanic | place: North Atlantic Ocean...
ATTTGAGTTAATGGGTGGTACAACTACTGGTGCTCAAGCTATATGTGCTTTAATGCGATTACGGTATAATTCCACTGCTGGTTCTAGTAGTTTAGTTCCTGGTGCTGATTACTGTACCAATTTAGGTTGTAGTGGTTTAAGATGGCATAAAGTTTATGGATGTTGTTTCTATGGTGATGGTTCTAACTTAACTGGTGTTACTGCTACTGCTAGTGGTGGTCTTGCCACTTGTGCCACTTGCGTTGATATTGATACTTCATCAGCCGATTGTAATTATCAACTAACATTTACTAATCCTGGTGCTACTGGATATTGTAAACTAAGATTAGATAGTACTAGTAGTTGTTTAACGTACAATCCAAGTACAAATTCACTTAGTGCTCAATGTCAGTATGCGTTTTACATGCAGACAGACACTTTATGTGTTACTGGCAATACAAAATTAGGTAATGCTAATACAGATTGGGTTGATTTTGAGGCTGTAGTTGCTTCTGATATTCTACCGATGGCCATCGTGAGTAGAAATCTAGGTAGTACCTCATGTAAATGGAACAATGTTCATGCTAATTATCTCTATGGTGATGGTTCTAACATAACTAATCTTCCTGCTGGTAGTGGTGTTTCTAAAATTCTAACTTGTAATGATATTACAAACAGAATGGACTCTGGTTTTTATCAAACATCATCAGCGACTACAGGAGAGGGATGGCCTACTACTAATAATAATTGGTATCACTTGCTTGCTAATACTCACAGCAATACCACCAATTACTATTCACAACAGTTTGCTAGTGAATTTTTTGATACGACCAGTTTATGGCATAGAAATACAAATGGTAGCGGTACTACAGCTTGGCAGCAAATCTTTGGATCAAGACAGAATAACATACCTGCCACTAATGATGCATATGATTTAGGTTCATCAACATGTCGTTGGAGAAACATATATGTTAATGACTTACAATTATCAAATGAGGGAAAGAAAGAAAAGGGTGGTAATGATGTTGATGGAACATGGGGAGATTGGACACTCCAAGAAGGAGAGGAAAATATTTATATGATAAATAATCGAACAGGTAAAAAATATTCTATGGTTTTGAAGGAGGTTGATTAATGTCTATTTTTCAGGGTGGAAATACTAACATTTGGGGTGGTAGATCTAAAGTAACCACATATGTTAATAATAATGTTGCTACTAGTGGTGGCGCTGTCACTGGAAATCATACTACTCAAAGTTGGTGTAAAGCTGTTGTAGCAGCATTAGTTGGTGGTGGAGGAGGAGGTGGTATTGGTTTCCGAGCTTCTGGAGATGGTGAAGATAATTCTCCTACTACTGGTTATGGTGGTGCTGGTGGTTCTGGAGGAACCAAATTTTATGTGAATACAAATAACACAGCAGCAATTACTATAGCTTATAGTGTTGGTAGAGGTGGTGCTATACTTGGTGGACATGATTGTGATGATCCAAGTGGGATAGCAGACGGTGGAAGAGGTGCACATGGAGGAAACACTACTTTTGGTGGAGTTACCGCAGGTTATGGAGGTGGCGGTCAAGGTGCAGGATATAGTGGAGCTGCTGCAGGTGGTGCAGGTGGTTCAGGTGATTTAGTAGGAGAAACTGGTCCTACAGGAATCTTTAATAGAATTACTTCGGGTAGTTTTTGGGGTAAATTTGGTAAAGGTGGTGCAGGATCTGTAGGAGGTCATAATGGTGATAGAAATGGGTGTAATCAAGGTAATCAACAGGGTGGAATTGGAGGTGCTATAATTATATTAGAACTTGGTTAAATTATTTTTTATTAACTTTATTAAACTATTATGATAAAATTTGCTAGAAATCCACTTGATCAAGAAGTGGTTGAAAAACTTGCTAAATTTGTAGTACCATGTTGTAAACATGTTAAATCATTTCTTGAATATCAAAATGATGTTAAAAAGAATTACATAGCAGTCCCTGAATGGAAAGATGAAATAACTGAAGATGTTTTTTTAAAACATTATAATAGAAAATATCCATTAGATACTAATGATACACAAAATTCGGTTCATTGGGACCCAACGGAGATGGGGTATGAGAAAGAAGTTTACAAGGTAAGAGATATAATACAAGATATATACAAAAGTGAAAGAGTTGATATAAGAAATACAATATATTATCCACCAACAGGATATATGGGATGGCATACTAATTGCGAATCACCAGGTGAAAGATTTTATATAACTTGGGCAAGTGAAGATAAAAAATCATTTTTTAGATATTATGATCATGAAAAAGATGAGATAATTACTGATTATGATGATAAAGGTATTACAGTGAGACAGTTTACAATAACTAAGTCTGCACCTTATTTTTGGCATTGTGTTGGTAGTGAATGTGATAGATTTAGTTTTGGTTTTAGGCCAAGTACTTGGATATCATTGAATTTTGATCTATATCAAAAACTCACTAATAACCTTAAAGGTAGAGGTATGTCTGAATATGTTAATGAATTACTGAAAGAACATGTATAAAACATATGAAAAAAAAGTTAGAATTAATGGACAAGAGTTGTTAATTGATTTTCATAAGACTGTTTTTTTAGAGAGATACCTTAAGAAAAATAAATCCAAAGTTTTAGATTTTAAAACAGTTATTGATATTGGATCTTATGATTGCCAAGAATCTTTGACATTTGCTTCTTTATTCCCAAATGCAACTATTACTGCATTTGAATGTAATCCTGATAATATTTGGATGTGTAGGGATAATATTGAAAAATCTGATAGAATTATTTTAGTGGAAAAAATGGTTACAGATACTTCAGATAATAAACTATTTTATAAATGCCATCCTGATTTGGGTGGAGTCTCTTCTATGCATAGACCAATAAAAAAAGAAATTTTAAATTATAATATTATTAACGTTCCTTCTATTAGGATGGATGAATACTTGGATGATTCTATAATTGATTTGGTGTGGATAGATGTTCAGGGTGCAGAGTTAAATGTACTTCGTAGTTTTGGTGAGAAATTAAAAAATGTAAATACAATTTATTGTGAAGTTGATATTGTTAATAATAGATATGATTCAGATTCTACTTTAGATACTGTGAGTGAATTTTTATATAATAATGGGTATTTACTTAAAGATACCATGCTTCTTAATTCAAATGAAGCACATATAATTGTTGAAAAAGATGAAAAATATAGTTAGTATATATGATGGACATGATTCTAATATTACATTTTTTAATGCAAAAACAAATCAGTATCATATTATTGAAGTAGAAAGATTATTAAAAAAAAGATATGCTGGAATTCAATACAATCCTATATTTGAAAATCTTTCAGAAATTGAATTATTTTTAGAAGAGTGTCAAGATATTGCTACCAAATTTTGGGGTATAGAGAATAACTATGAATGTGTTTTAATTAATTGGGGGTGGAAGAGATCTAGAACAGTATTTGAAAATGTTTTTAAATCTGATAAGTATCTAACATTTACAAATCATCATTTTAATCATGCATATTCTTCTTTTTATCAATCACCTTATAAAGAAGCATTGATTCTTTCTTATGATGGTGGTGGAGAAAGTGAGTATTTTAATTTTTATATGGGAAATTCTGATGGCATCGTGTTATTGGAGAAGATTCCAATTAATATGGGTAGAGGATATTGGTCTAGTGCATCTTTAATTAAAGAAATACTAAACAATAAACCATCTTTTAGATATGATGATAATGAGGTTGGATTGGTAGATCCATACGAATATTATGATTCATGGTTAAGAATAAAATCTTATGCTGGTAAATTGATGGGTCTTTGTGGTTATGGAACTATTAATGAAGATTTATTACCACATCTTCGTGAATTTTTTATAAAAAAGGATGGAAAAATTAAAAAACAGATATCAAATTATAAATTATACAAAGAAAAGGAAGGTCAAAATTTTGCAGCAACAATACAAAAGACTATGGAGGATATTTTATTTGAAAAATTAGATAATTATGATAACAATATGCCTTTAGTAGTGACTGGTGGATGTGCATTGAATGTTATTATTAATGAAAAAATTAAAGATAGATATAAAAGAGAAGTATATGTTCCACCAAATCCTAATGATGGTGGGTTATCATTAGGACATATATTTTCTTATCAAAAACCAAAAGAAAAGGTTAATATTACTTATAATGGATTACCATTACTTGATATAGATCAATTGAAAGATTATGATATTAAGAAGGTTAGTAAAAAAGATATTGCAAAATTATTAAAATGTGGTAAAATAATAGGGTTGGTTTATGGTGATTCTGAAGTTGGTCCTCGTGCATTAGGAAATCGTTCTATTGTGTGTGATCCTAGTATTCCTGAAATGAAGGATATATTAAACTCTAAAGTAAAACATAGAGAATGGTATAGACCTTTCGCACCTTTCTGTAAGAAGGAAGATGCCCATAAGTACTTTGAGTCTAGAGACTTTGAGAATATGGAGTATATGAGTTTTGCTGTCAAGGTTAAAGTGGATACACTTCCATCCATCACTCATGTAGATGGTACAGCAAGACTTCAGACAGTTACAGAAGAATCTCATTCACATTTCTATCAGTTACTTACTGAGTTTGGTAAGATTTCTGATACAAATGTGTTATTAAATACTTCATTTAATAGTAGAGGTAAACCAATATTATCTACAATATCTGATGCTGTTCAAATTTTAAAAAAAACTGAATTGGATTGTGTTGTGATAAATGATTATCTTATTAATAATATAAAAAAATGAATGAATTAATGAATATTATATTTCCGTCTTCCTTTTTTATTCAATTTAAAGCACCTAATGCTGATGAGTTTAATTTATTTTTGGATAATGATGATAATAAAGAAAAAACTAAGTATGGGTGGACAAACTGTTGTAGAGTTGAAACTTTTAAATTAGATCCAAAAAAATATTTACCTATATTAAAACCTAGTCTTGAGATATTTGTAAAAGAAATAGGCAAATCTGCAACTATTAATATACCAGATATGTGGTTAAATGAATATGGGATGGGTGGATTTCAAGAAATGCATGATCATTCCTTAAATGATTTTGCTTGTGTTTATTTTGTAAATGCTGGAAATAATTTTAGTAACTTTAGTTTTTATGATAGAAATAAAACAAATCTCTCAATTAATTGTAGAACTATATTAGAATATCCATCTGAGTGGAGTCCTGATATTAGTGCTGGTGATATAATATTTTTTCCTGGTCATCTGCTACATTATGTTTCACCTCATAATTCTGATATTATTAGAAAATCTGTATCCTTTAATTTTGATTTGGGTTCAACATAATTATGGATGATATACAAGTTTTTGATGATTTTTTCTCTGAAGATATTAGGGAAGAAATTTATAATTTTTTAATAAATTCAAATAAATGGAGTTTTACTGGAGGAAGATTAGGTAGAAGGTTTTGGCATGTGAATTATCTAGAAGAAAAAAAATATTTTAATGAGTATATTTTTAAAATTATTTGTGATAAATTAGATAAAAATTATTCTATTGAAAGAATATATGCTAATGGACAAACTTCCAATCAATGCGGTAATCCTCATAATGATGATGGAGATGTAACTTTTCTTTATTATCCAAATCCAGATTGGGAATTGGAGGATCAGGGTCATTTAATTTTTCTTAATGATAAAAGTGATGAGGTTTCTAAAATAATTACTTATAAATCTAATCGTGCTGTATTATTCCCCACTAATATAGGAAAACATTATAGTGATGCACCTCATAGATTATTTTCTGGATTGAGAATTTCTTTAGCATATAAATTATTATATAATTAGAATATTATTAAAAATTATGGAAGATGAATATTTAATGAAATGTGTGGTTGACCCCACAAAGAAAACTTTTTATCTTTATTCAAATGAAGGAGATACTAAGCAAGTTGTATGCGATAATACAGAACAGTTCATGAATGTATTGAATGTGGTTCGTTCTACTTGTCCTAATGATAGGTTGGTATATACTCATGTATAAATATGTTGGTTATGAGAAATTCTATGTCTTCTGAAGAAAATTTGTTAAGAGAAGTTGTTGGTGATGATAAACATGATAATAGGAGAAAAATTGATTTGAATGAGGAAGAAGAGTGGGTGAGATTACAAAGAACTGGAGGTGGTGCAGAAACATAATCTCTGCCTTACTAAATATATCATAGAAATAGATTAGAAGTCAGCAATGCCACTGAATAAGTTAGATAATTTTCTCAAGAATGTAGAAGGTCGTATTCTGTATGTGAGTCCTAATGATTTAGATTCAACAGATGCTATTACTAATTCTGGTAATTCTCAGACTAGACCATTTAAAACCCTACAAAGAGCTCTTATAGAAGCTGCAAGATTTTCCTATCAGATAGGAAATAATAATGATTTAGTAGAGAAAACTACAATTCTCTTAATGCCTGGTGAGCATATAGTTGATAATAGACCAGGATATGGAATAGAAAATTCGGGAGGAGCAAAAGGTGTAACTCCTGGAGGCTCTCAAGTACCTATTGATCAATTTAATTTAGGATTAGAATCTAATTTTGATTTAACACAAGAAAATAATATACTTTATAAATTTAATAGTATTCATGGTGGTGTAATTGTACCAAGAGGTGTATCTATTGTCGGATTGGATTTAAGAAAGACAAAGATAAGACCAAAATATATACCAAACCCAACTAATAACACACCAAAATCTGCTATATTCAGAATAACTGGTGGTTGCTATTTCTGGCAATTCTCTATTTTTGATGGTGATGGTAATGGTAAAGTATATACTAATAACTCAGATTTTCTAAGTGAAGTTAATTTAACAAAACCTACATTTTCTCACCATAAATTAACATGTTTTGAATATGCTGATGGTGTTAATAAGTGGGATAGAAGTGGTATAACTGATTTGGATATGTATTATCATAAGCTATCTTTAGCTTATAATAGTGCATCTACAAAAAATATTGCAAATAAATATCCAGCAGAACCTGATGGATTTAAGTCCAGAAGAGCAGAATATGAAATTGTTGGTGCTTTTTCTCCTGATTCTATTCAATTAACCAATGTACAAGCTGGAGAAAATGGTGTACCATCTAATAAAGTAACAGTAACAACATTAACAGATCATAATCTTGAGGTGGGAACTCCAATTAAGATACAAAATGTTGACCCACCAGCATATAATATATCTACAAAAGTTGCTACTATTTCTGCAACAAATCCAAAAGTATTTACATATACACTTCCAAGTTATGATATTGAGTTAACTACTCCAGCAAGTAATATTACTACAGCTATTGCAACTGTTGAGACTGACACTGTAGATGGTTCATCACCTTATATCTTTAACTGTTCATTACGTTCAGTGTATGGTATGCAGGGTATGAATGCTGATGGTAGTAAGGCAACTGGTTTCCGTTCAATGGTTGTTGCTCAGTTTACTGGTATTTCTTTACAGAAAGATGATAGAGCATTTGTAAAATATAGTGAATCTAATAGAGAATATAGTCCAGCATCTGTTGATGCATCATTTGGTTCTACATTATCATTACAATCATCGTCAACAAATCCAAATACAGCATACCATTTAGATTCTGATGCAATTTATAGAAGTGGATGGGAGACAGCTCATATTACTATTTCAAATGATGCTATTCTACAAATAGTATCTGTATTTGCTATTGGATACAATAAACATTTCACTGCAGAGAGTGGTGGTGATGCATCTATTACAAACTCTAACTCTAACTTTGGTCAGTTAGCTTTAGTTGCTGATGGATTTAAGAAAAATGCATTTGAGAAGGATGATAAGGCATATTTAACTCATATTATTACACCAAAAGCAATTTCATCAACAGAAGATGATATTGATTGGATTTCTATTGATACTAATACAACTGCCACTGATAAATTATATCTTTATGGATTTGATGAGGAGGATGTTAAACCACCATCTTTAACACAAGGATACCGTATAGGTGCAAAATTAAATGATAAATTACATGTAAAAATTGATAATAGTACTTATGAGGCACCTATTTTAATGGTGAATCATGGTGGAACATCAACTCTTTCTAGTGTAAAGGAATATTCTATATCAGCACCAACATCTAATACATTTACGACAACTGGCAATCATCAACTTTCAACAGGTGAAAAAGTTGTATTGAGAAGTGATGATGGTGATTTACCAGAAAATATTGCAAATAATATTGTATATTATGTAATTAAAATCAGTAATACTGAAATTAAATTAGCATCATCAAAAACTAATGCAGATGCAAATGAAGCAATTAGTACTTATGGTGGAACTAATTTAAAGGTATTAAGTAGAGTAACCGACAAATCTTCTGGTGATATTGGTCATCCTATTCAATATGATGATCAAACTCATAATCAATGGTATCTTCAGACTTCAACTGGTGCATCAAATACAATATATGGTCAGTTAGCAGCATTATCTAGTGTATTAAGAACAGAACCTAGTTTTGTAAAAAGAACTGCAGATACTAGAAATTTAGATGATAAGATTTATAAATTAAGAATTTCAATTCCACAGGAAGCATCTAATTCTAAGAATCCTGAAAGTGGATTTATTATTCAAGAATCTAGCACAACTGGTATTAGAACTGATGGTGATTTTACAAAAACTGATACACTAACAAGAGATGATTTTGCTTATAATAGAAATTTGAGATATATTAGTTCTTGTACTTATGATGCATCTGGTACAAAGTTAGTTACAATATCAGCTGATAAACCACATAATTTAAATGTTGGTGATATAGTAACTATTAAGAATGTCACTACTACAGATAATACTGTTGGTGCTGCTAATAGTGGATATAATGGTGAATTTACTGTCCATACTATTATCAATTCTTCTGAATTTAAATATAATCCAAATAAATCTTTACAAACATCAGTAACAAATAATTTTAATATTAGGAATAGCTCATTACCTAGATTTGAAAGAACTGATTTAAAATCTAATATTTATTTGTATAGGAATGAAATATTTGAAGAGTATGATGATAATAAGGACGGTGTGTATCATGGATACCCATTAAATGCTAGTGTATCAGTTACTGAAGAGTTTACAGGTTATAATTATAGTCAAAATGTTACCGATTTATATCCTCAACTTGATAGAGATAATGTCGATGACAATCCACGTGCATCAAAAACATTTGCATTAAGATCTCCACTTGGAAAGGTTGTAACTAATGATCTTAAAAATAGTGTTACTAGAGAAAGTGTTGATAAATTAATTAAAAAAGTTGGTCTAGGATATCCTGTATCTTCTGTTACTCCAGTTTCTGTTGGAGTAGCAACAGTAACATTTAGTACGAACCATACTATGGGTGGTCTTATAGATGGTGCTATTTTATCTACTAATAGTAATTTTAATACTGGAACTTATTATAATGTAAAATTATATACCAGTGAAACAACACAGGATGATACTACTTGGAATGGAACCAGAGCAACAGTTGTTGTTGATGGTACTGGGAAGGTAACATCTTGTTCAATAACTGAACCTGGTTCAGGTTGGAATATGACATTTAATCAATATGCATGGTTTGATAAAAGTGTTATAGGTATTAGTGGTTCTGGTGGTAGATTACAACAAGAGACTACTGGAGTTGGTTATTTATCATCACCAAAATATTTTACTGCATATTCAGATAGAGTTATTCAATTTACTGGAGATGGATCGATTGCTGATAGTTATTTTAGAATCTCTAATGTAGTATCTAAAAATCAAGTAACAATTGCAGCAGCTTCTGGAGATACTTTACCATCTGCAAGTCAGTATGGTTTTATTGTTGATAGAAGTTTAGTTGCAACAACAGTAACTGATGCTAATGGGTTAACAACATTTACTAGTTCTGCACATGATTTACAAACAGGATCTAAATTCCAAGCAAATTATATTACTAATAATGAGAAAATAGGTACATTTATTGTTAAGGAAAAGGATAATAATAGTCCTGCAAGTAAATTTACTGCACAAACTGGTTGGGTTGCTGGATCTTCAGTTGCTTATTTATTAAAACATGGATTAGATTCAAATAATGCAATTTCTGAAAAAAATGATGAAAATATTTCAACAAGAGGCGTTAAATTATTTGATAATGTTACTGCTCTAACACAATCTTCTATGACTGTGAATAGTAGTACGGTACAATTTTCAATAGCAGGAATTGATAATTTAAATAAGTTATTCACATATGGTTCTTATATTCAGATTGATAATGAAATAATGAGAATTGCTACTAGTACTGTAACTGGTGCTGGTAATGATGAATTGGCAGTTGTTCGTGGTTTATTTGGTACGATAATTTCATCTCATGATAATTCTTCTGCAATAAAGAAAATTAAACCAATACCTCTTGAATTCCATAGACCTTCTATATTACGTGCATCAGGTCATACATTTGAATATCTTGGTTATGGACCAGGTAACTATTCAACATCACTACCACAGGTTCAAGTAAAAACTCTTACAGAGGAAGAAGAATTCCTTTCACAGTCTCAAGAAAGGGGTGCTGGTGCTGTTGTCTACACTGGTATGAATAATAAAGGTGATTTCTATGTAGGTAACCAAAAACAATCAGCACTAACTGGTGAAAATAAATCATATGATGTTCCTGTACCAACAATAGCAGGTGAAGATCCTGGTAGATTAAGTGTTGTTTATGATGAAGTTTTAATTAAAGAAAGATTAGTTGTAGAGGGTGGTAAATCTAATACAGCATTAACAGAATTTGAAGGACCAGTCACATTTAGTAATGAAATACAAGTAAAGGATGAAAGAACTAATATAACAGGAGCTTCACCTTTGTTTAAAATTAATTCTAAGCAAGCATCTACAAGTTCTGGGTCTGGAGCTCTTGTAGTTACTGGTGGTGTTGGTATTGGTGGAACAGTTAATATTGGTGCTGGTTCATCAATTAGACTTCCTGATGATAGTAAGATATTATTAGGAACTGACAATGATTTGGAACTTTATCATAAATCAACAACTGATAAGAGTATTATTGCATCATCTAAAACAATTTCATTAGCAAGTACTACTGTTGATGTTGATGTTTCAAGTACTAATATTGGTAAATTTACTAGTGATGGTCTTAAAATAACTGGTGTATGTACTGCTACTAGTTTTGATGGAACTGTTAATGCTTCTAGTATTAGTGGTATTGTTACAACTTCAAAATTGGGTGGTGGTACTTATAGTGCTGATACATATCTCAATGGTCATGGTAAATTTATTACTATTGATACTAGTGCTATTAAAGATAGTAATGGTACTGTAAGAGCTCAAGCAACTACTACTGGTGTTGTTGTAACTGGTATATTAACAGCTACTTCAATAAATGCAAGTGGTATTACAACTATTAAATCTGGTGGTAATATTGAAAGTAATAAGTCAATATTCGGATTTAATAATACTAAAAATAGTGGTAGTATAGTCTTTAAGTGTAAAGATGCTAGTGGAACAGCTAAAGAGATTTTAACATTAGATAATACTCATGTTGATGTTGATGGTGAATTGCGTGTTACTGGTGATATTATTGGATATTATAGTACTTCAGATGAAAGATTGAAAGATAATATTACACCCATTGAAGATCCTCTTGCTAAAGTTCTTTCAATTAGTGGTAATACATTTAATTGGAACTCAAAATCTAAATGGGAGGGTAAAGGTGATACTGGTGTAATAGCACAAGAAGTTGAAACACTTAAACTTCCTGATGTTACAACTATAAGAGATGATGGAACTCATGCTGTCAGATATGAGAAATTAATTCCATTACTTATTGAGGCAGTGAAAGAACTTTCAGCAAAAGTTGAAGTTCTAGAACAAAAATTATCAGATAAATAACTAAAAAACTATAATGGCAAATTATACTAAGTCATTTAACTTCAGAAATGGTGTTCAGGTTGACGACGAAAACTTTATAATTAATCCAAATGGTCTGGTAGGTATTGGAACATCAATTCCAAAGAAAAAATTAGATGTTCGTGGAAATGCGAGTATTACTGGCATTGCTTCATTAACAGATGTGGGTGTTACTGGTATTATAACTGCAGGTACTATTAAAATAGATGCTGCGAGTGGTGTAATAACAGCAACTAAATTTGTTGGTGATGCCTCTGGAATGACTGGTGTAGTTGCTATTGCTACTGTTGGATGGATATCTGGATCGACTGGAATACACACTGAAACAAATGTTGGTATAGGAAGTACAATACCAAGTTGTAAATTAGATATTATTGGTGGTGCTAATATTGTTGGAGTTATAACTGCCACTACATTTAAGGGTCCATTAGAAGGTAATGTTACTGGAAGTGTTCTAACTGCTTCACAAACTACCATAACTTCATTGGGAACTTTAACTGGATTAGATGTCAATGGGCATAGTGAACTTGATGGTGTGAATGTATCTGGTGCATCTACATTCACTGGTGCCATAGATGCCAATGGAGATTTAGATGTTGATGGACATACAGAATTAGATCAATTAAATGTATCTGGTGTTTCTACATTTGCTGGTATAACAACTGTAACCGGAACTACTTTATTCGCAAAGGCACTAGACATATCTGGTAGTTCTAATCTTAGAGGATTTACTACATTTGAGAATAGTATAAATTGTAAAAATGTATCTGCTGATGGTACATTAACTGCTAGTGGAAATGTATCATTTAGTGGAGATGTTACTCTAGGTAATGCTGCTGCTGATAAAATATATCCAACAGGTAGGATTGCTAGTAATTTAGTCCCTCAAAGTAATACTGTTGATTTAGGACAATCTGGTGGTAATGCTTGGGGTGATATTCATTCAGCTAAGACTATATTTGCAAATCAATTATCAAGTGGTATTACTACTGTTGGTGGATTATATGATAGTGCAATTAAACGACTTCAGGCTACTGGAGTAGGTGTTTCAGTTTATAATGAATTAAATGTTGCTAGTATAAATTATGGAACAGATGAGTTATCTCAGAAATATGGTTCTTTAAGATATGGTAACGAATCAGGTACATTTGAATATAGCACAAGAAAATCAGTAGATTTATTAAATTATGATACTGGTAATATTAATTTCTACCTAGATGCTGGTAATCAAAATAGTGGTATTGGAAGTTTCCATTGGCACAATGGACCATCTACTCCATTAATGAGTCTTAGTGCTGATGGTAATTTGGGTATAGGTATTACAGATCCATCATATAAACTTCATGTATCTGGTGTTTCTACATTTACTGGAAATGTTACGGCTGGTAATAATTTATTAGTTGGTAATGATTTAACAGTTACTAATAATTTTAGTATTACTAACGGTAGTTTTACTGGTAATATTAATGGTAATGTTACTGGAAAATTATTTGGAAATGTAGTTGCTACAAGTGGATTTTCTACTTTTTATGATTTACATTCCACAAGAACTGTTGGAATTGGTATGACATCAGATCCAGCATCTCCACTATCAATTAATTCAAATACTACTCAAAGATTTACAGTCAACTATGCTGGTCAAATAGGTGCTGGAGTAGCATCTCCAACATGTGCAATTGATTTTGCAAATGCTAACTCTGAATCTACTAAAAGATATATGAGACCACCATCTGTAGACACTGCACAAAGAGATCTCTTAACTGGTGTTACTGGTGGTGCAATGATCTATAATAATAGCACTAATGCTATTGAAGTATATACTGGATCTCAATGGACACAACAAGCATCTGGTGGAGCAACTGATTTAAATTCATTAAGTGATGTCACTATTAGTGGTTCTCCTGGATCGGGTCAATTCTTAAAATATACTGGTTCTGGATGGGAAAATTCTACTGGTAGTGTTGGTAATCTTACTGATCTTACTGATGTAGTAATTACTGGTACTCCTAATGCTGGTGATACGGTTCAATGGGATGCAGGAACCAGTAAATGGATTAATGGTACAAATAGTATTTCTCAGTTAGATGATATTACTAATGTCGATATCACTACTCCAGTAGGAGATAATGTATTAAAGTGGGATGGAACTAATACTAAATGGATTAATGGTCCAGTTCCTGCGGTAACAAGTATAACTGCTGGAACTGGATTGGGTGGTGGAACAATTACTGGTACTGGAACTATAAATCTTGCTGATACTGCTGTCACTGCTGGAAGCTATACTAGTGCAGATATTACTGTAGATGCTCAAGGAAGAATTACTGCTGCTGCTAATGGAACTGGTGGTGGAGGAGGAACATCACTTGGTAGTAGAACTACTAAATCTGGAACTACTGGTAGTATTGCCAAAGATGCTTCTGCTGATTTAAATATTACTGGTGCATTTAAATCATATGCACTACTAAAGGTTGCCATTGATGCTCCTGCATGGGTTGTTCTTTATACAAATGATACTACGAGAACTGCTGATGATGCTAGAGCAGAAGGAACAGA
>Ga0163179_10001959_pt1 | contig 14467 bp, 8 predicted proteins | sample AtlANTMetagenome_FD_109643 | JGI IMG/M metagenome (GOLD analysis project Ga0163179, IMG submission 109643) | Marine eukaryotic phytoplankton communities from the Atlantic Ocean - Atlantic ANT 2 Metagenome | ecosystem: Environmental > Aquatic > Marine > Oceanic | place: North Atlantic Ocean...
ATCTTGAATCGATCGCCCAGAGCCTCCTTCAAAGCCTTGGCATTCTTGGCCGCACCCTTCTTGTGCACGTTACGCAGCCGATGAGCTTCATCGAAGACGACCAGATCCCACTTGGCGGCGCGAACCTCGTCTGCCCTCCGCGCAGCGAATTCGTAGGAGCAAATGATAATTGACCTTGGCGTTTCGAACGGTCGCTTGCGGCCCGCCTTCGTCATATCTTTGTAGGTCTTGGCTTCGAGAATTTGACTGGGCAGCGAGAACTTCTCGTGGAGTTCTTGGCTCCATTGCTTCCGCAGAGATGCGGGCACCACAAGTAGAATTCGCCGCTTGTGCTCAGCCCACCGTTGCGAAATCACCAGCCCTGCTTCGATGGTCTTGCCGAGGCCAACTTCGTCGGCAAGCAATACGCCCTTGGATAAGGGCGAGCGCAAAGCGAATAGGGCAGCATTGACTTGGTGAGGGTTCATTTCAACCCTCGCTGAGGTCAGCGAACGTGTAAAAGCTTCCTCTGCGTTGGCCGAAGAGACGAGCCGGTGCGCATGATATGTCGCCTGTTCGGGCAGATAGGTCATTCAGTCATATCCTTCGTTCTTGAGCAACCCATTGCAGGCCTTTGCGACAAATCCGGTCACACCTCACCAAGAGCTGCTTGCGCAGCTTCCAATCGTTCCTGCATTACTTGACGAAGATCGTCAGGCGCGATGATGGCTACCTCGCCGCCCCAAGTGAACAGATGCTCCGCCAGCTCGCGCAATCCGCCAGAGTGAAAGCGAACAAGCAAAGAGCCGTCTTGCTGGTCTTCAAAAACCTGGTCCGGATGGAAACGCCATGCACGGGCGCGTTCAGCAACTGGGGGAGCAACGGAAAGCACGATGTCATGTCCATCTTCCCTCCAGATTCCAAAGCTGCGTGCTAGCCAAGCATCGAGATCCCAGTCCTCGCTGGCACATCCCGATTGATTGCTTATGCGCACCTCACTCATTCGATCGAGACGATAGGGAACGGGCTCATGCTCGCTGCCGGGGAGCTGGCCGATCACATAGGTGACTGCACCGTGAATCAGTCCAACAGGTATGACCCGGCGCCATCGGGCTTCAGTGGCTCCATCCCGCATGTAGTCGAACTCAACGCATGAGCCTGCCATGATTGCGCCCTGCACCTGCGCCAGCACTTCATGCGAAACAGAAAGTGCGGGGCCGGCGGGAATATGATGCCGCTGCAAACGGGCAAGAGGCTCGAGATCAGGATCGAGACGGCGCTTTTCGCGGTCGTCTAACGTGCCCTTCACCTTCTCTTCTAAGCTTTCGAGCAGAGGGGCTTGCGCACTGCCAGTTCGTCGCGCTGCAGTAGCCGCTTGGTGTAATGCAGCAATCTCGGCAGCGGTCGGCAGCGTGAAGACGCGCCGTAGACTACCTGCAATTCGAAATCGCTTGCGGCGATCATCGATCACTTCTTCCAGATCGAAATGAAGACGGACGACGTCGCGGAGGCGCTCTGCAGTGCGACGGTCGGCGTCAATGACTTCAGCCATCTCGTCAAGCGTTAGTCCGTCGGAGGTATCATGCAGCGCGTTCACTAGCGTGAGGAGCCGGTCCAGCTTTGCCATCCTCCCCAATCTTGCCTCCATGACTTAAGCGCACTTTATGCGACCGAAACTGACGCAGCTAAATGCTTGAGGCAAGTTAGAAAAAGCTTAATTCACAGAAAGTTGTGGGGCAGATACAAATCGCTCACAGAGTTTTGCGATGCGACGGGTGAGTTCGTCTTCAGCCTGCGAAGTATCGATCGTTGCGATGGCCAAGCGTTCGCTTCCCCCGGCCACCCCGAAAGGCTCACGTTCGCCACATGGCTCTCCAGGTATGCTAGGATAGAGCAGCATTAATTCGCGCGTCGGATAGAGGCGAGCATACGCCATCAACTGGTAAACATCGGCCTGGCTTACCCCGTGCTTACGGTCGAACGTATTGGTAGCGAGCTTCTTCCACTTCGTGTCGATGATCGCTAGGAGGCGGCCGCTTTGCCGCAGGATAATGTCTGGCTTGGTTCGGAACACATCGCCGCTTTCCAGATGCCCGCCGGTAAATGCACCAAGGCAAGCGCGATGACCGCCTTGGTCCACGACATCAACCCCACTTCCCGCTAGCGCCTTGCGCATCAAGGCGGCGATGTATTTCTCGAACAGATCGTTCATCGGGAACAGAAGACTAAATCCCTCGGGTGCCCGCGGGGCATGGTGCGTCGCTTGCCAGTCGCGCCGCAGCAAAAGCTGGACAAGACGGAAGAGACTTTCCCAGCGGCGATTGGTGCGATCGATCTGCACTGCCTTCCACGGAAGGCGAGCCACCGGAACCAGCGGGATTTCAGCCAGCGCATGGCGAAGCTCATCCAGCTTCCGCCGCGTTGCAGGAGAGCGCACGTGTTTTCCCAAGAAAACCACCGCAGCGGCCATCACGCGCATCAGCGGGGTATCGGGATCGAGTTGGTCGAAGCGGCAAGCGAGCCGGTCCGGGCGGACGGCGTTTCGGGTGAATTGGCGGGTAACATCCAACCTACCGCGCAGGGCCGGCAAATTGTCCTCACACTGGTGATAAAGCCGCGGCAGTCCCCTCCGCACTTCGGCCAAGAGTTTTTCGGCAAAAGCGCGGATCAGCACTTCGAGCAGCGTGCGAGATTGCGTATCTATCGCCGCCTCGCGCCCCATGTCCAGATCAAGGCCAAGTGCCACGTCGAGCATCCGCACAAGGCGATTGCGGACGGCATCAGGAGTTTCCGAGTCCACTGTGTCCGGGTCGACCTTGGGCAGGATTTCGAGGCTGCAGCCTCTCGCAGCGACCATGCCGACCATCTGTCGGGCCACAATCCGATCTCGCCGATAGATGAGGATGTTGGTGCCGTCGCGATGAGCGAGTGGGTGCTGACAGGCGGCGGCGTGCAGCGCATCGGCTTGCGCACGGGCGAACCCGCCCTCCCCCAGCTTCACATGCCCCCATTCACGGACCGTGAAATGGCTCACTGCGCGGCCGCCTCGCCTTTGTTTGGGTCAGGTTCGGGGGTGACCTTACCAGAGACGAGCCGGGTGTATGCGCCTTCGTCAAAGCCTTCTCGCACCCGCCACGATTTGAGCGGCTCACCGCCCTCACCCATTGGATCCTCAATCGTCTCGCAGGTGAGAAAGTTGCCGCCCTTCTCCCTTTCACCCAGCACCGCGGCGAGACGGCTCCAATCATCAAAGAAGTATTCCTGCAGCAGCGGGATCACCTTATCTCGCATCACGGTATCGACCTGCGCCTTCGTCTCGCAGCCGATAAAGAATGCGTGGCCAATTCGGTGGTCGCGATCGACGAGATATTCGATCCGCTTGTTCATCGCATTTAGCATCGCGGCAAGCGGCAGACGGGTATTCTCCTCGGCCTTTCGGAACGCATCAACGTTTGTATCGGGTGCCATTTCCTCGAACCTAAACCTTCGGCGTAGCGCGGTATCGAGCAAAGCGATGGAGCGGTCGGCGGTGTTCATTGTGCCGATGATGTGAAGATTGGCGGGAATGCCGAACGTTTCCAGTGAGTAAGGGAGTTTTACCGTAAGCTCCTCATCCATTCCCAGTCGCTTGTCTGGCTCAATTAACGTAATGAGCTCACCGAAAACTTTGGAGATGTTCGCGCGATTGATTTCGTCGATCACGAGGACGAAGTGCTTCACCTGACCACTCTTGCTCTCATCACCTGGCAGAAGGGTGGAGAGCCCCTCGCGATCGAGATTGGCTTCCTGTATTTTGTAGCAGGATTTCTGACTGAACTTCGCGCTTGAAATGAGCGAGGCGTCGATTGGGGTATCGAAGCGCCGAAGCCACCTCACTTTACGGCGATGGTTATAATCGCGCGTTTCCGTCGGCGCAAATTCGTAATCTCCAGTAACCTCGGCGATCGCCCTTATCTTCGTGTTGCCATAGGAAACGACAACGATGTCGCCAGGCTTCATGTCAACGACAAAACGATTCACCTGCGCGATGTTCGAATCTGTTCCATGGGTGCCGGGATGATCCTCATTCCAACGATCATGGATCGCTCGATAACTATCGTAGCCTGACCAGTCGATCTCGCCTCCCCATCCCAAAACTATGTAGTCGCCGGCCCATGCGTCTTCGAAAATCTCGTCCTCTAAGCCTGCCCGTCCAAGGGACATTTTGAAGACGTTTCGACCCTCAAGGTCTTGCGCTTCACTCACGCCCCCAGACTTCCGGGCCTCATCAGCTCTCGTGCATAGTTGCCGGAAGATGCCCGCCACTGGTTCAAGCCGAAAACCAGCCCCATCGCCTTCAGCCTCGCTCTCACCGGTTTGAGGTCGAAGTCCCTCGACAAACTCCTCGTATGCAAAGTTCTGATGGAAGGTCACAAATTCAATGCGCTTTTCTCTGCGAAGACGCTCGTATTGCTTGCGCAATTCTTCACGATCACGTGACGGAGCGTCGCCGCAATAGCGGACGGCCACGTCCATTGTTCGATACGTCTTTCCTGTGCCAGGAGGTCCGTAAAGTATGAGGTTGGTTGGCTCTATCAGCGCTTGTCTCACCGCAGCTGACACTTCATCGATGTCATACTCATCGGGCCACCGCCCCTCGCGCTTCGTTTCAGTCGGCTTCCAATTTGAAAGCACTGAGTCGGCTTCTTCGATTGTCGAAGCAAAATCTGCGGCTCTCTCGTCATTGAACTCGTAAGAGCCCATAAGGCCGAGCTTGTCGTTCTGATGGCTGAAAACGACGAATGCGCGATCAGTTCGCAGTTGAACCGAACCCAGTGTTCCGCTCGCATCACGGTTGGCGTCATTTTTCCGACCGAACCGAATTTCCGGAATGTTTGTATGATACCAATCGAGACCTGCATCATGCACAGTTCGGGCAATCGAACAAAAAGCTCGCCTCTGCTCGCCGCTCCACGCGGCACGGGCCACCCGAAATCGCTCATCCCCATCGAAGCGCATCAGAAGCTCATCGTCAGTCATTTCATCATCTCGCAGCACTTTTTGACAAGTTTCCCAAATGAAGCCTTGCACATCCCAAAGATCGCGGGGTGACCAACCCCACTCATGGTCCATGATCCGCATCATCTCTTTGGCCATTCCCGAGACATTGTTCAGTTCCTCGAGAGAAAGTGGTGCATTACCAAAAGCCGGCTTTCCACGAAGCATGCGCGACGCATTGTCGGTTGGCGTGGATCTGATCGGCAGGACCGATTGCGGGTCAACGAGCGCGCGCAGCATGCTCGTCAACATTCGGCTTTCGGCATAGGGATTGATGGGGGGATCACCTTGCAGAGGAGACCAAATCCTTTGAATGAAGGCGGCAACCGCGTCTTCGGCGTTGTCCGATCGCACCAATCGACCGGCCTCTGCCTCAAGAACCCCGGGATTGGCTTTGCGCGCTTTGTCGATAACGCTCATCGCATGCCAATCGATCAAATTGCAGAACAGTTTGCTTCGTCCCGCGAGCATATCGATGAGAGCCTCGCCCAACTCTTCGTTTGACGCATCCTGCAGCGAAATCACCAGGCGCTGCGCCTCTTCCACAAGCGCCTGCTTGTAGTCGCCCTCGTTTGAGGCGAAGCTCGGGCTCTCCGCGAAACTCGTAAAATCGGGGTGACGCCCTAAGAAAACTGTCTTGAGGCGTTCAAAGGCGACCATCTTGATCGTAATGCTGAACTCCAGCTCAAATCGATATCGAATCGTCGAGCTAGGTTTTTCGCTGCCTATTGGGCTATGCCTATCGAGCAGCTTGACCTTAGCCTGTTCCGCAAAAGCCTTTCCCTCGAGAACCGAGCAAACCGCAGGCAAAGAGTTTTTCAGGCCCATCGCATTGTGCAAATCGCCGGAGACTAACTCGACAATTGTCTCATTCCGCTCGCGGGCAAGCGAAATATAGTTCTCGATTGCAAACTGACGAATTCGGTCAGCTTGGGATAGTGAGCCGCCGGACCTTGCGGGAACGCCTATTCGGTCGGCAATGTCTGGATCTAACTCATATTCAGCCAACTTTTGCGCGCCGAATTTCAAATAATTGACAGGCCCGCCGGCGAGAGCCTTCACCCTTGCCGGAAGTTTGTCGACCAGCATCGCCTTGGCCGTCTCTTCGATCGTATCAAGCTCGAGACAGTCATCTGTTTCATTAGACGCGCCGAGCGGTTTGACGCGATATGCCGACGCCCCCGTTTTTCGATTATGGTGTCGCACCGGCTGATATTCGGCGCCTTCCGCGTCGCGGAAGATCAGTTCCCTCGCCAAATTCTTCCCTCCTCTGCCACCCAGGCAAGCGTATTCACGAGCCGCAGATGATCGACGCTTTTCGCGTCTAATTCCAGTAGCTTCGGATTAGCTACAACGAGCGCCAATGTCCTAGCGCGGCTGATAGCGACGTTGATGCGGTTCTTCGAATAGAAGAATTCGACATGGCGCGGCAGGTCGTCCGGCGTGGAGGTCGCGAGCGATACGATTACCACCTCCGCTTCCTGTCCCTGGAACTTGTCGACTGTGCCCACGCGCGCTTTGATGGGCAATGCAGCCGTGAGCGCGTTAACCTGCATGTTGTAAGGCGCCACGATCAGGATGTTCTTCCACCCGATCTTGCCCGTCTTGCCCTCACGATTGATAAATTGCGTGCCGATCAGACTCTCGGCCAGTTCCTTCACCCTTGCCACTTCAGCATCGCTTCGCTGGCCGCAGCCGGTGTGATCCATCGCCACGAAGCGGATCCCGCTCTCGGCCAGCACAGGATCATGGTCGGGCTGCAAATGGAGCCGCTGGCGCGCGCAATCGGGATGAGCTCTTAGCCGGCCGTCATACACAGCGTCCGAAATGAAACCGCAGATCGAGGGATGCATGCGCCAGCTGGTATCGAGCAGGATGCCTCGGTCGGGTGCGACAGTGGCCTCGCCTTCTAACAGATAATCCAGCGCCGAGAGGCCGCTTTCACCTGGATGAGCGCCCTGGATGGGCTGTGACAGCTGCATCTGGTCGCCGACGAGCACGATATTGCGTGCAGCCGATCCCATCGCCAGCAAATGACCTAGCGACACCTGTCCAGCCTCATCTACAAATAGGTAGTCGAGAGTCTGGTCGAAATCACTATCGGCGAACAACCAAGCAGTGCCGCCGATCAGATCAGGCATGTATTCGTGCACGTCAGCGGCAGTCTCGACGTCGGTGATGATGCGGCCATTGAGCCGCTGTTCGTCGTTCCCACGCGTGCATTTCTTGACGCCAACGAAGCTGAGGCCGGTCTCATCCGCGACATGCTCCACCTTGGCTAGCAGGTTGTTGATTGCCTTGTGGCTGTTACTGGAAACCCCAACCTTCTTGCCCGCGGCGAGCAATGAGCAGATCACGTGTGCGCTTGTGAAGGTCTTGCCCGTGCCCGGTGGCCCTTGGACAAACAAGGTCGTGCCGTCCATTGCCAGACAGCGCATTGTAGCGGCTTCGATCAGGCTCTCGCCTTCTCGCACCAGCGGTCCACCATTCCAGCCGAGCAGTCGCGGCGCCCTGCGTTCGATGAGATCGAGAAGCGCGCTGTAGGGTCGCTCATCTGCCTCCTCGATCGAGGTGGGAACGCCGTTAAGCCACTCCTCTTCCGACATACCTGCCCACGCCAGCGCCACCCGGCGAACGGCGGCAACCAGAATTTGGTTCGGCACAGTCGGCTCGGGGATCAGTGAGCCTTCCAGTGGCCAGATCCCCTTGGCTGCGTTGCCTCGCTTGATTTCGACCGTGCCCGCTTCGCAATCGAGCGCTACGATTGTGCCAACTTTAGAAAGGCTCGGCGCATGAAGGACCACCGATCCTTCCCGCAGTTTCGTCTCCTGCGGTAAAAAGCGATAGCTGGCGATGGTGCTGCGCTTATCTGGTCGTTGCCAAATTCCCCCTTCATCGGGACCTGGCACGATGCCTCCAATGCACTCATGGTCTTCAGCGAGCTCATCCGGATCACGCTCACAGCGGTCGAACATGGCCCAAAAGACAGGCTTATCGGCTCTGCGATGGAACTGCGTTAGGTGTCCGACCAGCGCTCTGCCCCCTTCGCTTTCCGGCAAGGGCCCGGCTTCTATGGCTGTCAGCAGCCTCTGGGAGCGCACCTCGGCTTCAGCGCGTGCATCTGCTTTTTCATCGGGAACCGCCGTTGCAGGACCAACTGACCGCCACGGCAAATCCTCCATACGCAATTCTACTAGCCAGTCGCGCAGTGCCTCGGTATTTTCGCAATCCACCTTGTTGTATTCAAGGATGCCGTCGAGGATCGCCTGTTCGTTGGTTTTTTGCCAGCTTTTGTATTCAACAACAGACTGGTCAGCCTTGGTAACATCTCCCTGCCGCGCTTCGGCAAAGAATATCTCCATTGTTTTGAGCGAAAGGTTGTCTTCGCTTGTTCTGATGGCCTGCCTCAGGACACCATAGAGATCTACAAACCGCCGTTGGCGCAGTAAATTGTCCAGCAGTTCTTCACGGCTGGCATAAAGCGTTGAGAGGCGGCGGAGCGCCGTAATCTCGTAAGGGGCATAGTGGTAAACATGCGCGCCGGGATTGGCCTCGAGATGCGCGGCCATCCAATCCATCGTGCTTTCGAAAGCAATCCGTTCATCGGCGTGATTGTGCCCCCACCGAAAACGGAACTGCGGACCGGATCCATCGCGGTAGTGCGCACCCCAGAGGTAATCGAGCCCGCCCTCTTCCAGTGGATCTCCCTCAAGGTCGAAAAACAGGTCAGCGGGGTCAGGGTGAGGAAGGTTGGCGAAGCCCCTGCCCTCCTCAATCGGCAAAAGTTCTGCCACAGGCTCTCCGCCCTGCCAGCGGCTCTGCTGAAGTCGGGCCTGCGCTCGCAATTTGTCGAGCGTGGCGGGCGCGAGGCGGGGGATGCGTTGATCATCCGGAAGAGAGGCGAGTTGCGCGACCGTAGATACGCCAGCCGCTCGAAGTTTTTCGATCTGTGGCTTGCCAATCCCACAAACGCGCGAAAGATGGTCCTCAGCTTCCCAGACCTCAGAGCAATGGTCTCGCCATGGACAAAGGCCGCACGCTGAACAGGGCTCCGGCTCACTTTGCTCGGCGCCGCTCTCCACGAAAGCGAGGAAGCGAGCGATAGCGGCCCCGAGCACCTTATCAAAATCCACTAGGCGAAAGCTCTCGCGTCGACCGTCGCCTAGTTGGAGATGCGCACGGCGCGGCGCCTTGCCCTGGATCGCGGCAATCATTCGTGCGTAAAGACCAAGCTGCACCACGTGGCTCGCCTTGGCCGAGCGCGCCAGCTTTGTATCCACCGGTTCGTAAGACCAGTCGCCAAGGTTAGACGGTTCTTCTACCCGGATCAGGAAATCGGCGAAGCCACTCCATGGAGGCTGTAGAAAGGCAGCCTGGAAAATTGCCTTCGCGCCTTGTTCCATGGCCTCCCTCGTGAGCAATGCGCGACTTTCCAGCGAGCCTTTCTCGGGTATCTCGACGAGGCCGCCTTCATCCGCAAGCTGCTCACGATAGGCATCCTCGTGTTCAAGCCCCGCCTGTTGCACAAGCTTGCCCATGGCGTCGTCTTCGGCTTGTTTCGGGGCGGCGTCAGGCTCTCGTAATCGCGCCAGGTCGAGTGCGGTGGCATGCGCACAGCCTAGATATCGCACCAAATCTGAAGGCGAATAAAGGATCGAGTTGTCGTGTCGGCGCATGGCGCAAATCTCCTATTCACCTTTCCTACGCAGCCAATACGACAAAACTGGTCGTGCTAATCTTGGGTGCCTGAAGGGCCCCTCCGTCGACGCTCTTCTCATTTTAGTGACGCAAGAAAGCTTGTCGGCGAGAGGTCTGCGTGAGCGCTTAAGGGAGGACGAAGCGCGAAGGCCCTAGGGTGGCGGGCGAAGTCCCAAAGCCTAATGAGATGCCAATGATCACGTCTGTCGTCGGCAACGGCTAGCTCGTTCGCACTGATGTGAAATGGTGTTCGCTCCCAGCCATTGGTTGTCTTCACTTCCAGTAGCCGCTCCGAGCCATCCGCTTCGAAGCTGGAGATGTCATAACCATAACCGTCTCCGTCCTCTGCCGATGTCCAACGCACCTTGCGAGCAAGGTCAGCCCTCCCCTCGGACGCAAGCCGTGCTCGTTCGTGCGCAAGCACTCGCTCTTCGCCGGCTTTACCCAAGGCGCGATTGCGGGCGTCGCGTTCTGCCACGTCGTATTTCAAGCCGATCTTGGCCATGAATTCGGCATCCACCGGGGGTGGCTCATTACGCTGCGAGGGAACGGGACCGAATTCGAGCAACCCCTCGGTCGGCGGACCTATCCAATTTGTCGCAGCAGACTCTCTTAGACGCGATTCATTTGGTCGTGGGGCAAGCCAGTCCTCATTGCGATCCAGCCAGCGCAGCACTCCGTCTACCAAAGCATTCTGGAAATTGGCCGCCGGTTTGTAGCCTGCAATCCATGGTTGGCCGAGACCGAGCAGAACTGCGCTGATATTTTGATGTTTGAACTCAATCGAACCTCGCCCGCGCCCGATCCTTTTCTGTAACCCTCGATTGTGCGCAGCCTTATTGTAATGAATTCCTGCGATGTCGTCCGATAGCATTGCGAAATAGTTCGCAACGGCAGCATCGATCTCCGGGGCAGTCCAGTCCTCGCCCGCCAAGCCTCTTACTCTTCAACCACAGGATACATTGGCATCGCCCACTCGGCATCCGGATTGTCCATCATCAGGTCTATGAAGACAGGCAGCAAACAGCCAAGCAGGGATGTGCCATCTCGCACCTGGTTGCGGTTTGCGCTGCTGTCCCAAGTGGCACCGCCATGCACGAGCTGGTTGCGCAGCACGTAAAGGCGATCAAAAAGGATGGAAAGGACGACCGCGGTGTTTTTCTCGGCAAGCGCGCGGTTGGCGGCGCGCTTTGCGCTGTCGAAACTGACTTCCCAACCAGCACCGCCAAATTGCCCGGCATGGTGTTTCCAGAATGGAGCAAAGACATACTTGTTATCCATCAGCAGACGGATTTCCTGGCTGAAGCGCTCCCAGATGACGCTATAGATCCGGTTTGCAGCATCCATGTCGACCAAAGCCGCGAAAAATTGGTCAAACCTCTCCCGCTCGTTTCCAACCTTCCCGTCACTCTCCAGCGCGCGGTCCAAGTCACCGGCGTAAGCAGCGTTGAACCCGATCCATAGAAGAATGAAGCGGACGTCGAGATCGTCCTTTTCATTTTCGGCGCGCCTGAGCCAGCTCAGCGCCCGATGAACCCGCAGCGTAAGGGGTAGCGGAAAACCATCGCGCAGTTCGCGCTGCTTTTGCTTGAGCGTTTCGGGATCAAGCGGATTTTCGGATATGGGCATGGCACTCATACTGGACTGGTAGCAAACTCAAGATACTTCGATAGGTCTTTCTGCAAGTGGTCCATTGCGCTAACGCCTAATAACCGCTCAGCTTTGATCCCCGAAGCGAAGAATTCGGTTCTTGATGGCTGACCACACGTGCCTAATTCATTGGTCACCCTTCAGCATAACTCTTCCGGGCACTCCCAAACTTTCCCGGACGCAAGTTCGATGAGAAATGGCTTTTCGCCTACATGTAGGCGCACGCCGTTATTGATCGTCTCAGCCTGACCAATGAGGATGTCTCCTCCAAAGGGAAGATCTGCCAAATCTGAGATGGGTCGATCGGTCATTGCAACGCGCTTCGCTTCCGGCACTTCAATCCCATTCAGTTCGAGTATGTCTCGTGACCAATACAGCGTCCCAGGGCTCGAAAGCTCGGCGTGAACGGTTCCATCGTTCCAATAGAATACCCCAAAAAGCGATGCGCCAGTAGTCGAGAGCTCGAATGTCACATCGTAGGACCGCGAGAGGTCATGAAGTATTTGCTTGGTGCCTACTTTCCCCGACACCAAGATCGCTGCCGCGAGCTCCGTGATCCAGCCGTCAGCTCCTTGATTGCGAAGAGCGGCAAGGGTCTGATATCCGTAGAGCATTATTCGACTATGCCCGAAGTTATGACCTTGCTTAATCGAATTCCGTCTTGATGCCGGGATATAGTCGCGGACAAGCCCCTGGCGCAGAGCATCGTCAACTGCGAGATAATGAACGTAGAAATCGAAGTCTTTGTTGGCAAATTGAGTGCTCATGTTGACGATTATCGCGTCAACTTTGGCGTCCGTGTCGACGACAAATTGCTCGACGATCGAACGGACTTCAGTGCCCTGTTCTGTTAAATCCTTACGACGCTTCCAGAACGCTCGCATATCGTTCACGATAGCTCGGGCAAAAGCCTCAATTTGTCCGGGAAGCGCGCCGCAAAACCTGGGTGCACCAGTTTCACTCGCCCAGCACTGAAGGACCACGTCGCCAACCTCCGGGTGCGGTGCGAAATGTAAGAGGTCTCGTGCTTCGTAATCAAAGACCAACACAGGCTGGGGAAGACCAAGCCGACGACAGGCTAGCTTACGAGTAAGCCGAGCTATGTGGTGATGAAGTAGTTCGAGGTTTGGCCCGTGCGCATCTCTTCGTGTCGTCCAGATAGGAAACAAACCTGGTCGGCCAGCATCCAAGACCCAGCGCTCCCCACCGATTAGAATTTCTCCGAGGTCTTTGGATTCGAGGATGGTCCCAAACGGCAACACAGTTTGTGAGCCAGAATGAGTGAAAGTGTAGCGTGCATCGAACGCAAGATCGCGGAGGACGTCATCCGAGATATCAGAAATATGTTCGTCCGACGCGCGGCTAATCCGCCTATCTACCTCAAATGCTACGGCAATAGCTGAAGCCAATGGTGTCCCATTTCCCGCGTCCATTCCGTCGAGAAGAGTCTCCAGACGCTCGTGAGAGATTGCTGCTGTAAACTGGTCCTGCTTCCCGCTGAACATACTGACATCTCCTGTAAGGACGCCATGCCAGAGAGTTCCCTTCCATAAAGTTTATCAAGCACTTCTTTGCGCGCATTGATTTAGGAGCAGCCTCCCGAACGAGCGGTTTCGACAATCCCAAAACATATTTGAAAGGCGTTGGCCTCTTAAACAGCAATGCTCGCCAAGGCCTTTTCGGCATCATCCCGCACCAAATGGCCATAATGCTTTTCGATCATGGCAACACTCGTGCCGGACAGCTGCGCGACGGTCAGGATCGGCAGACCGGCGCGGATGAGATCGGTGATCACGGAATGGCGCAGTGTGTAAGCCGAAGCTGCCCCGGGCAAACGAGCCACTGTCACCGCATCCTTGATTGGAACTTTCCAAGAATCCTTGTTCCAAGCCTGCCCGTCGGCACGCGCGAAGATGGGCGCGACGGGTAGCTTGCCCTTTATCTGCGCCGCGAAAAAATCGGCGATAACTGGCGGTAAGGATATCTGACGCGGGCTGTCGTTCTTGTCCTTGCCCACGATGAGCGAGCGCGTGCGTTTATCGAAGTCTCGCACGGTCAGTCCCGCCAAAGCTCCCGGACGTAGAGGTAAATGACAGAGCGCTTTGACGAAGGGCCGCGCCTCCTCACACGTCGCATCGATAAATTTCCGGCGTTCGTCACGGTCGAGATACAATTCACGCCGCTTATCCGCTCCCTTGAACGGCTTCAACGCCTCCTGCCATGCCGCATCGGTATTTGGGGAACCGGGTGTTAGGACACGCCCCAGGGCCGCACGCAATGGCACCATGTCGCGGTTCACCGTCGATTTCGCTCGTTCCTTCCAGCGCTTCCTGCCTTCCTTGGTCCGGGTTAATAAGGCGGGGGCCTGTTCCAGTCGCTTGCGCCAGCTGCGCAAATGGTGCCGCCGAAGCTTGTCGAGCTTCACCTTGGCAATGGGATCGTCGTAGACATGTCTTCGGAACACGCCTTCGGCGATAGAATTGGGTTTTTCCTCGAGGTAGGCGAGGCAAGCATCCTTCACCGTCACCATATTCCGGGCGAGTTCGCCGCCGGACTCCACAGTTGCCGCCCACACCTCAGCATCGGTCTTGGCCTGCTTGAAGACATCATGACCGGTGAGCGTCCCGTAATCGCCAAGCCGCTTCCGCTTGTTGCGATTGGTGTCCGCGTCGTAGAATCGAGCAAACCACGTGCCGCCGTCCGTCTTCTTCGATGGCCTATAACCAAGGTAGACGCCTTGGCGCAGGCGATGCCAATGCGGTTCATCGCCCGCTTTTGGCTTCAACTTTTCACGATCACCGATGCGGCTCAAATCTGGCATTCGCCATCGCTATCCTAAAATCCATGAAAAAAACATGAAAAACTTGGGTAGGCAGCGGCGAACACCGACGGACATCAAACATTGATTTTATTGCCTTTTCAACTTTTTTAAGAAACGGCAGATTTCCGATATTCCCATCCTTCACACGGGTGGGGTCACAAGTTCAATCCTTGCCGCGCCCACTATTCCTTCACGCTCTCGGCCCGGGCCCTTTCAGAGCGTTTCCGTGCGAAAATCGGCGGCCAACCGGTCGATCAGCGCGCGGACCGCTGGCGGAAGCCC
>Ga0163179_10001960_pt1 | contig 14463 bp, 29 predicted proteins | sample AtlANTMetagenome_FD_109643 | JGI IMG/M metagenome (GOLD analysis project Ga0163179, IMG submission 109643) | Marine eukaryotic phytoplankton communities from the Atlantic Ocean - Atlantic ANT 2 Metagenome | ecosystem: Environmental > Aquatic > Marine > Oceanic | place: North Atlantic Ocean...
GCGAAGGCCCGTTCTAAGGAGCGGGAACGTAATCGTATCCTTCGCGATATGCCGTCAGGCCGTACTTCTATCTTTCGTTCTGTTGTAGATCCTGGGGATCGTCTCGTGGAAGAGATGTTCTCCCTAACCTATGACTCTGACCGTACCCGGCTTCTTCGAGCTTGGGTTAACTCTAATCGTGGTCTTGATCCTATTCAGGCCTCCCGGATTCGGGGAGCCTACAACTACTGCGGTATGACCGCTACGCATCTTCTAGATCAGGCGGTTTCAGTCTAAAACTACGGGGGCTATATGCCCCCTTTTTAAGGAGGTTAAGGTGAAGGAAGAGAAAATAGCCGTTCTTGATACTTCCTCGGCGAGGGATATCAAATGGAATCCGGACGGCAACTCTGCCGATCCGGAAAACATCAAAGCCTCTAATAGGCTGATGGAGCTTCTGGATGAGGGGTACAAGGTCTACATCGTGAGCACACGAACGAAGATGTACCCAGACTCCTATGACAAGTGCCTGTTCGACGTGGTTCCTGAAGATCAGATCTTCCACGCCGAGCCCGGCTCAGAGGTCGGTCACGCGCATGCAGCTGGACTTGTTGATGTTTATAAGAGGCTCTATACCGTTCTCGGATTTGAGTTCCCTGAGGTAAACACTAAAGGCCTTAATAGAGGTCGGGAGGATTGGACAGACTACAGGAGCAACCTCGCTAACTTTGGAGTGGTCCTCCGATAGACCGGGGGGGAGGAGCAATTCCTCCCCCTTTTTACGTATAAGACTCCTGAAGGTGAGTAGGGTGGCTACTTATCAACCTATTAGAAGAGGGCGCTGTTTATGTTTAAGTACTACGATTGGAGGGATGAGCTTAAGGAGTCCGAAACCCCTAAGCTTGAGTTTGGTTATCCTTCGGCTATTCCTGAGTCCACTCCGGCCGCATGGGGGGCTAGAGCAATCGCAACCTCGGGCCGGTGGCCTGACCTGGAGGCTCTCCCAGTTCTCGATCTTTTGCCAGATAGGCAGTCTTTCTGTTGGAAAGATGAGGACGATAAGAAGGAGCTTATGAATAGACTCAATGATGGCATTATTGAGTGCATTCAAGAGCGATATAGAGAGCTTCGAGAAAACGAGGAGATTAGTGACTCCTCTGCAAACGAGGTCGTCCTCTATGAAGGTAGGCGAGTCAAGGTTGTTGGTAACACTAACGGTAGCGGAGGCTATATGTATATCTCCGCGTGGCTTATTAATTATTGATATTTAAGGAGGCCTGCTATGGGTTTGAACGTTATCTACACTGGAATTTTCTTCGATCTGACGGAGAGGCGCACTGAGGAGCTGCTTGTTAAGGCTGGGGCTAAGGACATGCCGCAGAAGTTTATAGAGCTGCGGCCTCACGTAACTCTTCGGTTCAGGCCGGGCGCTGACAGCGAGCACGTAGCAACGCTTCTTAAGCACGAGGGAGAGAAGGTTGTTGTGAGCGTCGTGGGTGTCACAGAGTCGTCGGGTGATGACAGAAAGGTTGCAGCATTTTCAGTTAAGCTTCCAGACCTAGACCGGTTTGGGCTTACGTGCGACAACAAGATTCCCCACATAACCGTTGCTTGTGCGGAGGGTGTTAGCCCTGTCGAAGCAAACAACGCAAACTTTACTCCACTCCCAAGCCCTTTCAAGCTGGAGGGGCGTCTTGGCTACCTAGGCCATAACACTTAACTTTAGGGGCTTCGGCCCCTTTTTTAGCTGCAAAACCTTGTGGGTTTTTACGTATAAGAAAGGTGATGGGAGATGTACCTCCTTGATTTAGTCCGATAAAGGAGGAGGATTATGATTATTTGCGAATGCCGAGACGGCTGTCAGTGTCAGGACAATCCTGGTCCTGCAATGCATATTATCGAGCGCAAAGGTAAGGTCATGAACGTGTGCTCACGTTGTGATCTTACTGGAGACACGATGATTTCACGATTCGCGCTCAACCGAGAAGAGCTGTCGGCTGCGGCGCTGCTTGAGTACGATCCCATCGCGGCGCTTATGCTTGCGCTGGGGGACTTCGAAGAGCCTACGGTTCATTAATTCAATAACCAGAGGAGAGTGCAATGAGTGTTGATTACAACAAGTTCGGAGAGTTTCTGAACCGCCTCCGTCTGGAGGTGGGCCAGATGAGGGCTACTGACACCTTCCACAATGCTGGTTGGTACAACAGGGCTGGTGACAAGATCGGCTGGGGAGATCTGGACTACCGAGAGGTAGCGGAAATCCCGTCTCGTCTGTCTTCTGGAGAGCTACTGTACGTCCTTCCGGAATACAAGAGCTTCTGGGATCTCAAGGACGCTGGTCTGGATGAGAGTCGTCCGGGGCTGGATTGGATCTGGGAGCATGCGGAGGCTACGGTCACCAAGAACGGCATAATTATCATCCGTGACTGGGGTGACGCCGTTGTGGAGGCGGACAAGGGGTGGATCAAGGATGTCCGCGCCACCTTCATGCCTAGGGAGCATTACAAAAACCTACACTGGGCCTTTCGGCCTGGGTGAGGTTTTGAGAGGGTCGCACGTTGCGGCCCTCTCTTTTTACCTGCAAGAACACCACCTATTTCAGGAATAAGAACTGTGCAGGAAGGTCCTGCATAACCCTTGATTTAGGAGGTAACGGCATGACCGTTAAGGAAAAGAATGAGCTAATTGCTCGCGCTTCCAATGCGATGAACATTGGAGAATCCCTTGCGTATCTGGGACTATTTGTTGTCCTGGTCTCATCAGCGGCTTTGCTGTGCCTGGAGGTGGAGTGATGGCTATTGGAGCATGTGACCCGTGTGGGTGTGTTTTTGAAGAGTGCGAGTGTTCAGAACGTGGTGAGTCTTTCTTCGATGAAGTCCATGAGCCAAGGAGGTGCCTGTGGACACCAAGCGGGCAGTTGTACCTTGTTGGTCAATGGTCGAGTAAACCTTCGTTCAAAATGCAGCCGTAGTAACCATGAATAAACAACATAATAATTGCGGCGTAGACTATTACCCAATAGTGGGTAGTATGCTAAGGTCGAAGTAACAATATGCTCAACGCTGGGAGAACCACATGTTCGAATTGCTTGTATATCTTATGCTCAGCTTCTCAGGTGTACCGAATAATGTAGATAAGATAGACTTCTGTCATTTCGAGCGCGGCGAGCTGTGTTGTGAATGGAGCTTCCAAGAGGTCGGCTGCTATACAGAGTTTACTTACGGAGAGGTCTGGTGCGTGTCTAAGGACACTAAGTACCAATGGCAAATCCGGAACGACAACTACTGGGAATCAACCGACGGCCATTGGTACGAGAAGTACGTTCAGGATAACTGTGCGAGATGTCCAGAGTGTTGCGTTAGAAGTGACAGGGAAGAGTTGGAAGATGTTCACTGTACCTCAGATGTCTGCCCGGGGCCCGAGTGCCCCTGTATTCTTGACGGGGATGGTGTGTGGTGGGTTAATGAAACCCTGAGCTTCGATGATGAAGACATGGAAGAAGATCGAAAACTGGAGGAACGTCGTGAGCGATAAAAAGTCTATCGGGGGTAACCTCGAATATCTGAACTACCTTCTGGAGACATATGGAAACATTCCAGTCCTGAAGGTTATCGAGTTAGAGCGTAAGAAGTAATCAACGAAAGAGAGACGCCACACGGTGTCTCTCTTTTTAGCCTAGAGAAGTTATAAATATTATCTCTTTATATGGGTAACTATTATGGACGTAGAAGAAATCATTTTTGAAAAGATACAGACCGTAACCCTAGATTTCTTGGAGCCTTTCTACCCAACTATCTCGTACAAAATGGAGTCCGCTATAATGGTGCTACACGACTGGAACCGCCAAACTGCTTTCCTTGTGCTTAAGAACAAGAAGCGCGCGGTATTCTACGGCGTAACTGTCCCATTCGGCGAAAGCCTGGATAAAGACCAGAGCTTGGAAGACATACTAAATATTGATCTAACAGTGCGCCACCTAGAGGCTCCGGAGAGAACAATAAACGATCTTCTTGAGGGGGTGGAGGCAGAGTCTATAGAGGACTTGCCAGCACTTCGGCCTATGGAAGAAGAGACTGACAAGGAGTTTTACGAAAGAAACGCATTGTGGCTACTCAACCCGCCCATCCATTAGAAGGATGAATACCCCGCTAGTTACTCCCGCCTACACCTACACAGGTAAAAGGGCCCCATCCCGGGGCCCTTTTTTTTATCTGACAGGCGGACCCATTCGGGTCTCTAGCACAACAAGGCGTTCCCTAAGCTCATTTCCCTCATTACGAACATCCTTAAGCTGGAGCGATATGTCGTGAACCTGTCTTTCAAGGTTAGATATCTTCTCCTCAATCTTAGACGAGTGCGCCTCAAAGGTTCCATGAAGCTTTTGAATCTTGGTCGATAAAAACCATATGGCGGGAATAAGGGACCCGAGCACGCTTAAGACTGTAGATAAAACGTTCAAGTAGTCACCGTCCATAGCCTACACCATCGATAAGAGTAATAAAAACTGCCCACGCCATAGGCAGAGGGCAGGCACAAATAAAGTATATAGTCTAACCCTCTTGGGAGGAAAGTGCCTCTTCGGCTTTTTCCTCGCCTTGGGCGGCTTCGCCAGCATCCATGGCTTCGGGTTCGATAGGTCGAAGATCTTCAGGAACATCCCAGAAATCAAAAAGATTCTCTGTTGCCGATAGGTCTTCCATCAGCCCTGAGAGCTTCTTGTAATCAAGGTCCGTGCTCTCAAAAATAAACTTCACCAGAGAGAAGCAAATAACCTCTAGTCTATTAACCGCTGAGCTAGAAATCTGGTGCTGTCTGATCAGGTTCCCCAGGTAATGCTCGTGTACTAGAAGCTTCTCCTCCGTAGTGGGCTCAACCTCGTTTTGGCTTTGCTGGTTTTCTTCCAGTTGAGGCTGCTCGCTTTGTGGAAGGTTTTGCTCGCTTTGTGTCATTTTTTGTCTCCAATGCTCGTAAATTAGTTAGCTCTTTGACCGCCTCTTCCTTTAAGGCGGAAATTTTCTCATAAACCTTGTCTATTGATTCTGGCCCGACGACAGGACTCAAGCACGGTTCAGAGACCGTGATCTTATCCATCTCCTCGTCCTCGTCAAAGTCCGAGGGGAGATATTCCTCCAAATACTCAAGCACGTCAACATACACAGCAACGATATGCTGAAGACTTGTTATCTTTTCTAATACCTCGTTTATTTTCATAATCAAGCTCCTATAAGTGCGGCCAGCCTGGAGCCCAGATCACCGCCCGCAGCGGTGTCCTTAATAATACTTTTAAGTGGATAAAATACATTCTCTCTGTCCCGCGCAGAATCCATCTTAGATTTAAACTTAGAGAAGTTCTTCGTGGGTCCCTGCAGCTCTTCACGAGCTTTTTGGATTACATTGTGCTCCTTGGTCCGGACAAGAAAAAGATCGCAATCCGATCCAAGCTCACGAAAGAAATGCGCAGCGCGCTCGCCGACCTTACTTACCGACAGGTTGAACCCGTAACTGTCTGGTAAGTCGTATCTGCCGCAAAGGGTTCCGCACTTATCACAGATAGTCGGAGACACCATCCACTTGGCGTACTTCTGTTTTAGGGCGTCCGGCCAAGCCTCCGGGTTATCTACGTCGTCAGGATCTTTGAACTGGTCAATCTCCCATTCCGTAAGCTCAAACGTATCTCTAATGATCCCCGTACACCCCTGGGCAGAACAGAACTTCATAAGGTGGTCGGCCCTGCCGAACTCACCGCCCTTCAGCCAAATATTGAATGAGCCTAATTTGTTGATAGACCCCTCCCTGTGAACAAGGTTCACCTGGACTATATACTTAGCAATGATGCTGTCTGGTGAGGCTATGGCCATTAGTTCACATTCTTAACGCGGGACTGTAAGGAATCCTCGTACCCAGAGTTAAACGGTAAGGAAATCTCAATCATCCCGCCCGCACCACCTTCGGCGGTAGTCGCCTTCTTAGACGAAAGCTCGTCGTGGATAGCTCTAAATAGCGCCCGAACATCAGTGACCGTTGTGCTAAGATTCTCTGACTCAAAAATAAGAACCCACCCGAAAACAAGGCTCCCTTGGCGAGAGAAATACTTTTTACCAATAAAAGAGTACCAGCCGCTTTCGCGAGCCAAAAATTCAGACAAGATAGTTAACCACCTCTCCTCATTTGTAACCCTAGTTAGAAACCTAACATCCCCATTCCGGCTCGATGTGGAGACAACCTCCATGCAGTCTAAGCTTTCGAGCGTGTCTTTCATTTCTAGCTGAAGCTTTTCTAACGTCTTCTTAGTCGCCATTATAAGTTCTCCTCTATGTTGCGATCTTTAAGGCTTTTGTGGTTTCTGTTGTTGATGCATTCCTTGCGCCAGAGGCAAGAAGGACAACCACCTCCTCCTCAAGAAAAGGCACCTCTAAAAGGTTTATGCTTAGGTAATTCAAGTACTTTGTTCCGGACATCTCAGGTAGGTTAACTACGCTAGGAATACCCTGCCAGTCTTTAAAAAATTCCAAAGACCCAACAAACAAATGCGTCGCGTGTAAATTTCTTTGGTTAAGATAAAAAACTGCTTCAACCAAAGAGGCTGCGGCTCCGCGAGAGGATGTAAACTCCTCTAAGTCTACCTGCGCCAGTACATCTTCGGGGGCGTCCTCGGGTTCGCCAATATTTAAAGAGTCACTGATCGCTTTGTACCAAACTACTCTTATAGGCTCTCCGCTGTTAAGGGAGACCGACTGGACAAATGGTTTAGACAAGACCTGCTTAAGAACTTCTAAAACTCCATCCACCGTGGCCGGAAGAGGGATTTGCTCCTCCGACATCACCAAAGAGCCCATGTCCTTGTCTTCAGTCATATCTGCGTGACCTCCACCTTCTTTTCGTCGCTCTTCTTGAGCCTAGATATATAGCTTATGACAATCTCTGTCATGGTAGTGTCATTCTTGGCAGCATAAAGCTTAAGCCACTTGTGCAAGTCCGTTGGTATCCGAATTTGCATCATTTTCTTATTACCGCTCATATTATTAAGCACCTCTTCAATATTATTAAATAGGCATATTTCCCTATTCAGGACACCAATATACCTCTCACCGCCAAGAAAAACCTGACAAAACCACTTCCTGGATCTCTTCAGGGTTTCCTCTGGCCAAGACCCTAATAGAACGTCTCTCACCGGACGGTCGTGATAGTTTTCGGACAACGCCTTCCTTGCCACCGCTGCCGCTTTCCGCATAACACGGGATGTTCGAGAATCGGCTCGGTGAGAATCCCCGGCCAAGGGCTTTCTGTGGAGAGTGGGGTCCCATCTTCCCTCCCTCGTGGTGATTCTTAGCCGTGGTGGAGCTGTTGACCGACATTTGTAACATTTTACGTATCTGTTTTTTTCTTTTCTTGGACGGCCGCATGAACCACATACCCAATATTCTTTATAGTTGTGGTGTCTTATCAGTTTCCCGCCAAGCACTCTCAACTCCAGTGGGGGTCTCCTCTGTAAGCTCCGAAGGAGTTGAGCCCCCCGTGCCCCCAAAATCAACCTGATTAAGAAGAAACTCCGCCTGCTCCTCTGTGACAGGGAGGTTAACCTCTTCCCCGCTACTTGTGTTTATAAACAAAAGCTCTATAGCTCCTTGGCCATCCAGAAGGATGGTGTTCGTAACACCGATCATAAGGAGCCCGCCAGTCATATCATTACCCATCTACTCTTCCTCTTTTTTTATTCTAAAGTACGGCCCCTCTAAATAGGCCCGCTCCATTATCTCCTGGGACGAACTTCTCTGCTTGTTTCTAGCTCTAACCGCATAAGGGAACATTGCCTCTTTAAAGCTGTTTGCAGTTTCAATCCTGCCCTTAGATCCATCACCATGTAATGATGAATAAACCGAATAAAAATTTTGCTCCTGTCTATAACGAAATACCAATAAGCAAAGAGCCTCCCTAAGGCTTCCTGGTTCGGGTGGAGCGGCTATTTTATCGTAAAAGATATTAGCCCGAGCCCAGCCCAAAGGAGACTCTATCCATTTTTTAGTTTTTCAAAATCATGCTTGTAAAGGTTCTCAACCCTGTCGTTAAACCAATTAAGATTGATAAGTAGAAGCTCTATGAGTTTCTCCCCCATCCCCATTACCTGCTGGAAGCTCTTGGCAAACATTACCTTGTCTACCTGACCAGAGGTATCAACATAGGGGCTAAACTCTTTACCGTTAAGACTCTCTACAGACATGGTAAGCCGGGCATAGCCCATCCAGCTTCGCATTGCCCAGTCTGTTGTTGCGTGCTCCTGGGCGTTCTTCTCGATCCAAAAATTCTCGTTTGCGAGAAGAGACCGAAAAACTACCACTAGCTTCTCATCTACCATAGGAATTACCTGAGAGACCCTTCCCGTGATAATCAAATCAGCAAAGTCCATCTCAGAGCACTTGGCCTCAATCGCCCTGCGCGTTACAGGGTTGTCTACGGCCGTGCCACGGTAAAACATGTTGTCGTCGTCGGGATTCTCGTCCTCAAACAAATCCACCCCATCAGGGGTTGCTCCGATATCAACCTTCTCAACAATCTCCGTGTTAAGCTCGGCTGCGGCGGTAGCGTAAGAAGCCATCTGCTCCAACACTTCCGGTGAGGCCGCTCTCTTCGGTGGCCCAGAGGACTCTTTCTTGGCGAGTTCCGCTTCAGCGCTCTCGGCGGCGTAAGCGGCTTCCCGCTCATCGCGGATTTTCTGCTTTATCTGATCAATACTGGGACGGTTTTCCATCAATGCCTCCAGACCATAATGCAGGTCAAGTATTAGTACGCCTACTTTGTATACAGTTACCTGGTTTGTCAACCGGTCTTATAAAAAAGTGCCTTTATTTGTTCTTCTGCAGTTCTCACAAGTAAACGACTCCCACTTCCTAGCCGATGCTAGTCCAAGACAGGGCTCGTAATTTATACAAGAGAAGTGCCTGCCGATGTCAGAGTCCTTAGAGGTTTTATAAGGTCCAAGCGTGTTTAGCTTGTCCCTCCTCTTCTCCTCAAGGACGCTATAGTACTCCCAGACCGTCCGCTGCTGTGCGCTTTTTATTACCATTTACTAATATCTCCTCTTTAAGCTTGTAGTACATGTTTAGGAAAGCTCCCTCTGCTTGCTTCGGAGATAAGCTTTCTACGGATGCCTCCTCCTCGCAAAAGGGACCAATAGAGGAGAACTCATCATCAAGAGTGCTTTTGTCCGCCACATGGACCTCTTGGGGAAAGGGGTAAGGAATTGCGAAAACCCCAGCTATGCACTCCTCTACCCGAGCTTCTATCTCCTTAAAGCCGGGAAGAAGCTTCTTTAGCGGGCTAATAACATCACCTGTATACGCTTCTGCAGCGTCGTGTAGAAGCCCCGTCATGGCTAGGGTAAGGTCGCCCGTTTCCAACAACTTGGTGGCCACTTTTACGCTATGCTCAGCGACAGAGTAGTGCTCATCGCAGTGTCCGTTAAACCTGCACTGCAGTGACAAGGCATGGGCTATGTCCTCTATGACAATGTTGTCCGGCACTAGGTTGTTAAAGTAAATTTCCTTGCCGGACCACGTTCTCATGAACGGGGAGTTCTTGTCTACTTTTGAACTCAAGGCTACCTCCTGCTGTGAGCAAACATACTGAGAAATTCAGTATAAGCACAATGAGTGCTAACCAATTATACCTTAATAACAACGGAGGACGATATGGGGCTGGATTGGTGCGTCGAAGACAGGGTTATTCCGGGCGCAGAAGACAAGTTAAAGTGGGCAAACGCTCAAATAGAGAAAGTAGAAAAAGAGTTAGATCTTGCGTGGGTCTTGTTCCGTAAGGCCGTTGACGCGCCAGATGCATCTGCTGCGATATTTCCTAACGATGACTGGCGCAATTTTTTAGAGACCAGCGAGGCTAAGAAGTTGAACCGAAGGCGAGAGCAGTGGGTGGAGGAGCGTTTAAAGCATGTAATCACTCCCCAGCAGACCCTGGGCGCGCCCCGGGCAGGCTCCTCTTCTGAGGCGGATGAGTTTATTACTTTCAGCTACCACAACAAGTCATCAGGAGAGGACTCAGAGCGTTTTGTGGAGTGCTTCCCGACACTCGAATCTTACATAAATGAGATGCAGGGGCGTTATGTATACGAGCTTATCCCTGAAGAGAATAAGGACGGGCTTGGGGCGGTGACCGGCATCTTTGCGGGGGGTGAGACTTTCCGAGGCAAGATGCTGAACTACGTTGATTGGCTAAAAGCTTATGACGGGGAGATCGGTTCGTACTCTAGCAAGACCCCTGATGAGCTTCTGGCTATGGGAGAGCTTCTCCGAGATCTTCACGACGCTCGTCTCGAAGAGGGTCACGAAGGACAGGAAGAAGAGGAGAGTCTCCAGGTTGTCAAACAGGCTAGTACCTGGTGTATCTTCTGGGGTACTAAGGGGCACAGTATGTATGCCTGGTACTAAGGAGTGACAATGTTCAACATAAACCCAGTTACAGAGTTAATAAAAAACCAAATAAGTAATCTTAACAACAACTTAAGTCAGATAGCTACTAGGCTGAGCCCCCACCATTTCTGGGTGGGTAAGCTCTGCCGGACACATCCGAAGCCTGGCAGTGATGACATCATCGTTCGCATCATAGGCCTAGACTCTGCGGGGATATCGTACCGCGTAGTCGACCCTCTCGACAACGAGAACTACTCAGAGGGGGAGTGCCACTTCATAGGGTTTGCCAAAACCGGCATCCACTTAGAAACCTTGAGCGCGGACGAGGAGGAGACCTACGAGTAGTGAGAAAATTTATCAGAGATTTATGGAGAATTTAAACAGATGCGGCTATATCACTTCACCCACAGAGAAAGAGTCCCAATCATAAAAAAGTGGGGGATCGCCAAGGGCGATGTACCCATATCGCACAGCACGGGGTACAACGCGCCGTGGTTTACGTCAGACCCTCGGTGGGAGTCTCAAGGCTGGACACAGCCACATCTTTGCGCATTCGATAAATCAGAAGTTCGAATAACTGTAGAGATCGATGAGAGTGATCCCAAGCTTTGGAAGTGGTACGACCTGGCAAAGGATCTAAACATAGAAAAGCACTGGATGGAGGCTCTGGATAGTGCTAGCGGCACTAACCTTATGGGCGCTCCGTCTTCTAGTAATTTCTATGTCTTTCACGACATTGTCCATCCTGACATGTTTGTTGAGATTGAGTACAGAGACCGGCCAGTGACCTACTGTGTCGGCGCTCGTGGTCAAAAGCTTGAGCATGAAGGAGACGAAGTAAGACTTAAAGCCAAGATGATGGTCGACTTCGCAAAGGTCGCTTTGGACGAAGGCACACGCTCTTTTGAAAACCAAAACGACTACGAAGAAGCTCACCCATACCACGTAAAGTGCGGGCTAAGCGGAGGCTGGCCGCTAATGTTGTTCGGGACAGCTTTTGAGCCCGATGTACTAGATAGACAAATGGATGAAGTTGAAAGGCTAGGGAGGAAAAATGACAAGTCTTAACAGTTTCCCAAAAGCACATTATGACTACTGTCTAAACTTCGCTGAGGCGAAGAACATCTACCGCCATAGGATGACAGACCCATTCTGCGTTATATTCGGGGCTTCAGACACCCTGGTTATTGAGGACACGGACGACGATTGCTTCGCGGCTCTCGCAGAGCTATGGGCGCAGTCTTCGGCGGTGTACCACGCAGACAAGGAAACGCTTCTGCCTGTGGACGAAGCTTGGCGAAGCGAAGCCATCTCCATGTGGATGTATAAAAAATATGGTCAACCAATGTTTTTGGTAGACACGCTTCTCCAGGAAGCGTTCTCGCATACAAGTCTAAAGGGGATCAAGGAGGAGGACATAAACCTCCCCTACCCGTGCTTCTACGTTAACCTGCGAAACTCTAACTGGTTTCTGCTCGGCCCTGGGTCTACCGGCGGCTATGCAGACACGGGCGCTGACCCAAGGTATGAGGTTCGAGGTTTCTACGTTCGGTCTACTGTAGACGGGCAGTTGAACTTCCTGCTCCATTGTGAGGACGGGTGGCTGTACCACGTATGTCTCTCATTCAAAGAGGCGTTCAAAAAGCACGACAACCTTGAAGACTACATAACCGCTCTGTTCCAGAGGAGTGAGAGCGACACAAGTCACCATAAAATGAACGAGGACAATCTTGCCTACTGCTCCGAGATGAGTACCTGGGTTCTAAGGCTAACAATCGCACTCCTATTCTATATTAATAAGGATGGGGCAGACCTGATTGAATACCGAGAACACCACGGAAAGCTTGCCGAGGCCAAGGAGAGGTTGCGCCGAGTAAAGTCCCCTAAAAAGAGACGCGCCCTACAAAGACGGATGACGAACCTTACAGAAGCTAAGGTCATATACGTCGGCAAAAGGGAGCAAGAGGAACTGATGGAAGGGGTAAACCCGAACATGCCAAGGCATTGGCGTAGAGGGCACTTTCATCGGTACTGGGAAGGTAAAAAGAAAAACCCTGATGGTACGGACATTCCGGTGTCGGAGTGGTACGAGCGTAGGAAGCTGGTTAGGAAGTGGGTTCTACCAACTCTTATCAACCCTCAGGAAGAGGTTACGGATGTTGCAAGGGTCTATGTTTTTGAGGAAGCTACTTATTCAGATAAGCAGCAGCGCCTTGTTGAGGAGACCTCGAAAGAGGGTGCCCTTAGCAGGGTCGTTCTAAATAAATATGAACGAAATCAAAAGCATAGAAAAAGCTGTATCACTCACTATGGAACAACCTGCACGGTGTGTGATATGGATTTTGAGGAGGTTTATGGGTCTGAGGCTGAGGGACTAATTCATGTCCACCACCTTGTGCCTGTTTCAAAGATCGGAGAGATGGGAGAAGACTACGAGTTCGATCCTATTCGTGATCTTCGGCCTCTGTGCCCAAACTGTCACGCAGTTGCTCACCGAAAAGAACCCCCATTCACGATAGAAGAATTAGTATCACTAATTAAATAAGGTGTCTCATGGAAGATCTTACTAGTAAGCTCCAGGCATACGAAAGCGGAAAGCTTACAGATGAAGAGAGTGTCGAGCTTTTCCAATACCTTATCGATAATGATATGGCTTGGAAGCTCCAAGGCCACTACGGGCGCATGTCCGAGTACTTGATAGAAAGCGGGCTTTGCAAAGCTAAGACTTCCTAGGACGCCTAGTGTCCTTAGAGGTTTTCTTCCGCTTCTTTCTCTTCTTGGAAGCAGGGGGGTCCGGTTCTTCCGGGCCCTCCCTGCCCCCAAGGAGTATTTCTCGTAAACTCTTGTGGCTACTTTTTAGCGTAGGTCTGTTTTTTCGGCTCTTCAACAATTTCTAAATTCCATGGCCAATACCAAAGTGTCTCCTCGTCTGGGCCTTTGACGTAAACTCTGTAGGCTGGGTGGAACGCGTGTCCCTTGACAGCAAGTACCTCGAATACTTCTCCGGCGTAATCGCCTTCAACCACAAGGACTTTGCTTCCTCGTTCTGGATGATCCATTTTTTTACCCGCGTACTTTGCAAACCTTAGCCTAGAGCTTTCCTCTTCTGAGATCACGCTGCGCCCCCAATATAAAATCTCGAACTGACGCGTGAGGGGGTGACACGCAAAAACTTTCTAATCCCCTTAGTTTGGCAACGATCACCCCGATAACCTGACCGTCGGAGTTAACAATCGGAGCCCCGGAACTTCCTCCTTGCGCCGGCATCGCGTAACCGTCTTTTCGAGTGCTGACCTTCCCAGAAAAATAGCCGCTAAAGAGCGGGACCATGTTCGGAGAAAACATGGCTAAAGGAGAGGCCATCGCATACGAAGGGTCTCCTACTGCTGGGGCGCTTCTAGACACAGAAAGGCCGCGAGAAACGAACCCCCTGATCTTTAAAAGGCAGAGGTCGTTCTCGAAGTCTACTTTAAGAACTTCCGCATTATGTGCCCGCCCATCAATTGACTTCACCTTCACGTCGGCGGACATAACTTTGACTCCGGGAGGAACATGAAAATCCTCACAGACGTGGCCAGCTGTGACGCCTATGCTATCGGTTCCGTTGGTTCCGATAATGAATCCGGAACCAAAGGCGGTGCCTGTCCCGGGAACACAGAGGTCTCCATTGCAGGCATTAAAAAGAACATCACGCTTTATAAGGAGAAATTTGTCGACTTTCCCCGTGAGCGGGTGTTGTCGGCTGCTTGCGCAGCTAGAAAGAGTTAGACCTATAACAAGATAAATGACCAATTTTTTTAGGTAGCGCATAATCTGCTCCCGCTAATAAATAAATAATAAACTGCTCCCTATAACCAGTATGCAACAGGCTTACTGGGTCATGGAAGCGGTTCGGGAGCTTATTTCCTAAGTTGCGCTAATCGGCCGGGCTATATATTACAAACAGGAGCCCTTTCTCTTTGTCATGGCAGTAAGCGGGTAAGCTCTTCGGAGCACCCGTATATCCATTTCTCGCATGCCACCGGTCTGGGCCGGACAGGCTTGGGAGTTGTCTGCGGGTAACGCC
>Ga0163179_10001961_pt1 | contig 14458 bp, 6 predicted proteins | sample AtlANTMetagenome_FD_109643 | JGI IMG/M metagenome (GOLD analysis project Ga0163179, IMG submission 109643) | Marine eukaryotic phytoplankton communities from the Atlantic Ocean - Atlantic ANT 2 Metagenome | ecosystem: Environmental > Aquatic > Marine > Oceanic | place: North Atlantic Ocean...
ATTAGGGGCAAATCCACCTGATGGCCATATTGCTGCTCCCAAATTAACAACATATTCCTGTTGTCTTGTAAGTGTCATAGTCCAAATACTCACTCCACCTTCTTTTCCCGTCCTACCGTTAGCGTCTGCTCCTGCTGCTGCTTTCAATGTTATTTTAACCGTAATATCTTCTTCGGGAGCATTTATTGAATATATTCTATTCCAATCTGAAGTTACTGTGATATCGGTAGAAGGGGTTATTTCTAATGCTTCATCTTCCAAATTAACTACCTTAGTACTATAAAGATCAGCATTCACATCAAATTCTTCTAAATGAAGTACACTTCTAGAGACATCTGCTCCTGCTGCATCATAAGTAACCACATTAGATAATAAAGGAGAATTAACTGCTCCATCAAAACTAATACTACATGCCACGGTATGAATTCCTGCAGTAGTATCATTAATTGTTAAAGAATTTGAACTACCACCAAAGACCGATCTGGTGCTGGAATTGATAGGATTCTCCCCATTAACTTTCCACTGATAAACCAAATTAGGATCTTGTTGTATTGCTGTTCCTACAAGTTTATCAATAAATGCCCAAATATATCTTTCAGAATCTATTCCATTGTCAATATTAACAGAACTTGTTTTATATTCAATAGTAATACCTGCGGATGCACAATCTGTTACAAATTTATCATAAGATGCTTGCACATTTGAAGTATACATACTACCTGAATTATCAATCCACAAGGTAACAGTCGTTCCTGATGCATAATTACTTAGATTTGCAAGAGTAAACCAATCTGATGTATTAGAACTATCACCATTATCCCTCTTTACATCTTTATGGTTATAATCTGTAGGAGAAACACTAGGAAGTTTAACACCAGTCCAATTACCACTAGCTCTTGCTACTTTAAAAATATTAAATGGTCTATTTGGCCATTTATTTCTAAAGTCCTCCCAATCTTGATTAATCGTTGCCTGTGAAGGACTACTTTCATCAATGACTGTAATACAGGGTGAAGGAACTCCTGCTCCAGTGGATGATCCAATGGATGCAAGAACATTAAATGTTGCATCATTGTTTACAGCAACCGTAGAAGATACAGGTTGTTGAAGAATAACAATAGTAGGACCAACTTGAATTTCAACAGTATCTGAATTTAATGGAGCATTAAGGGCATTACCAGTAGACCTTGCTGTACCTGCAGTAATCGGAGCTTCCCCATACGCAGATGCCTCATAACTTGATTCTAAGTAAAACTCTCTACCACTATCATTATAATTTAATGCAGTTAAAGTAAGTGTAGTAGTAGCAGTACCAGTAATTGTAGAACTAGTTGCTACAGCACCATACCCACTCTCATACCATTGATAAGAAATAGATCCTGTTCCAACTGGAAGTGCTGTTGCAATTCCTACCAGTGTAATTGAGGATCCTCCTGTAGTAATACCAGTGGGTTGTTGAGTATATGAAAGGATAGGTCCGTCTAACTCCAGAGTAGTCGGAGTACTCCTATATGCTTTAAATCCTATCATGCGAAGTTCTGTCCTCCTACTACGCCATAAAGTGATGAACCACTATCGAATGTCATGAATGAATATATGTCAGTCTTACTTGCTGTGGTAGTAACCGTTGGAGTAACAGCAGCAGGCCAATAAACTGGAATTGCTGATCCACCATTATCCTTAAAGGTATCTATACCAACAGAATAACCTGTGCTATTTTGAAGAATCTTCAGAGTAAATGCAGTTGATCCTGATGGTGGATTAGTTAAAGTAAAGGAAGTAACTGCCTCATCTACTGTTAAAGTAAATGACTGTGCTACTGCCAAATCAATTGTGACTACACCACTAGCAATATCAAGTGCTTCTACATTTTCAGAATAAGTTTTAAGTCGAGTTGAACCTTCTAAATCTATGTCAGCTCTTGGAACTCCTGTTCCCAAACCAACCTTACCTGAAGATGTTGTTACGGCACTTCCGACTATCAATGTAGTAGCAGTTACAATTCCTGTTACTATGTTACTGGAAGAATCATTTAGATTATAAGTGGTTGCACTCAGTGCTCCACCAACCTGAAGATCTTTAGTTGTAGTAAATCCTGCAAAGACTGCGGTATTCCTTACATATAATGCAGTAGTTCCGATACCTGTCCTACCAACATCAAGGAGATAATGAGGATCCGAGTTACCTACACCTATGCGTTTCTCAGCAGCATCAATCGGCGCATATCCAGCACCACTTCCTGATCCAATATTCTCCCAAAGACTATCTGTAGGAATATTGGTTAAAAGAGTAGCATCTCCTTTGAAGAACTGAGCAGTTACAATACCAGCAACATTTACATTACCCTCAATATTCAATTTATATTCACCAGAGGTAGTTCCAATACCAACTCCTGTACCGTTAACAGTTACAATTGAAGATCCAGAACCAACCTGTAAAGTATTCACTCCAGGAGATGTAGTTCCAATTCCTATACCATCAAAGACTTGAATAGATGTATTTGTAGAAATACTTACATTACCATAACGATACCAATCATTCTCTGTAGTATAAATCCAACCCGTGTATCCACCCTTAGTAGGATTCGCAAAGTATGTTAGATCACCAGGATTACCTGATAGTGATGGTGTTCCAACTCCGATAGTTTGCTTTCTAGAAACTGTTGCATCACCCTGTAAGAATAGTGAGTTAGCCTCAACACCCTTACTTGATGTTGATGTAAGTTTATTATTAAAGATTACGGGACCATCAAACTCAGAGATGATGTTTGCATTTGGACCACCTTCAACTCTTAATGATCTACTAATAGATGCTTCAAGAGGAGTAAGAACATCAAATCCAATATTAATACCTTGTTCTGATGCATCCTCACCTGTGGTTGTAGGAATAGGAGCATCAAATACTTCTTCCTGACCTGTAGCAGAACTTACCTTCTTATTACCAATATAGAAGTCACCAGCATCGTTCATACCAGTGTAAACATTCACACCACCATCTTGTCTAGTAGATTGTGCTAATAATTCTTCTTGAGCAGTCAAACTACGATCTTGCTTTTCAGGAAGTGCAGTAGAATAATTACCAGGCCCAAATCCAACATACTCAAATGTATGACCAGATGCACGAATAATAGAGTTTCTATGGAATTCAACTGGACGGCAATCAATACGTGTTACTACAGTATTATTAACATGGGTGGAAGGTTTAGTTCCCTGAACTCCTCTGAATACAGTAAGAGGATTACCAGTAACAGTTGTCTTAACCCTTACAATCTCAGAACCAATCTTAAGATAATCTCCAATATTAATATCAAGATCAGTAACATTAGTAATTTCAATATTGGTAGTATTCTCAGTCAGAACAGCAGCAGAAAGGGTGGTCGTAATACCTGCATATTGAGCAACTTGTCTACCTGCAAGGTTTTCATCCGTAACAGAAACATTACCACCAGCAGATGCATATCCAAACTTATAGGCATACATCGTTCCTGTAGCATCAGGAGCTGTTGTACCTATACCAATACTTACATTAAATGAAGTTTGGTCATTAACCTTTTTAACAATATAATTACCACGATAAAGAGGTCTATCTGATCCACCCAACTTAACCTTATTATCAACAGTTAATCCATGTCTTTGAGTAGTTGTAACAACACCCACTCCACTATCCATATTATAATTGAATGCACTAACATTTAATGTCTGCCCAGTTACATATGCACTAGCAGCAGCTAAATCAGTAGATCCGACTCCCAAAGTAGTAGCAGCACCAACAGTAGATGCAGATGCAACCTGAATTGTATTGTCCGTTCCTACTCCAGTAATCCTATAAAGAGTATTGAACTCACTATTACTATCAGGTCTAGCACCTCTAACATCAAGAGTATCACCTACGTTATCATAAATCGCAGTAACTGTGACTACCCCGACTGCAAAAGGAGCATGGGTTCCAACACCAAGAATATTAAGAGCATCTCCAACCTTATATCCTGTACCACCGTCTATGATCTTCACAGACATTAAATTACCTGAAGTATTGGTTTGTATTCTTGCAGTTGCGTTCTTTCCTACCGTACTTACACCTATCGCATCAATACCACCTGGAACTAACTTAGCATCATAGAGATATGAAGCAGTTCCATTACCATAACCAGTACCACTTTGTGCAATAGCAACCGTAGTAGCACGATTCAATCCATGATCAAGAGAAGTAAAGATAGTATGAGCAGTTCCTGTAGCATTAGAAGTAATCTGAGTTATTCCTAATCCAACATTCCAATCTATTATTCCTTCATCAATAGTTTCCTTAGTGATACTATTCTGGAGTTCATTAATTGATACCTGACCAACAGGACTTGAAAGAGCAAATGATGCTGCTTCTGTAGGATCAGATGTAGCATTATCCCTATTAGTTTGAGGATAGAGATTCTGAATAGGTTGAGAATATCTTTCCGTAGAGAAAGGACTTGCTGATGGTTTGTTAGATGAATTAACTAATAATAAATGATAGATACCATCCTGACTTCCAGCTACATACTCTTGAATTTGCTGTGATCTATAAACTTGATAGGTTCCTGCATACTTCTTCTGAGTAAATGTAGGAAGACTCGTTGTTCTAGAATTAATATCACTAGTCATAGTTCCAAGACTAGTAGCATTAGTTACACTAAATTCTCTTGCACTTGATATTCCAATAACATTAAATGTTCCATTATAACCAGAATTTGCAGTTCCTACGGGGTTATCTGCACTCTTTACATTCTTAATTTTAACTTGAGAACCAATTTTTAATCCATGAGGTCTTTCTGCAAGATAATAAGCTGTATCACCAGTCCAATAAACATGAGAAAGGAAACTAAAGTTTCTTTGCTCATTCTTATTACCCAAACTTACTGTAGTAGGACTAAAGTAACTCGCAACTTCTGTATCTGTAGCACCTGTTACATTACTTGATTCTTCTAAAATATATCCATCTACAGGAGGACGTGCTGATGAAATGCCACTACCTGCAGGAAGAACATAACGAGCACGATAAACCGTATCAATAATATTTCTTGTGTCAGGAGTTCTTTCAATAAAGGTTCTAGGAGTTGCATTTCCTAAGGTTGCTGCACCTAAAGTGTTAATGCATGAATAAACATCATTATCCGTTGCCGCAGTTCCAACTGTTACATACCACTGACTCTCATCACTATCAAATTGTATTGGGTGTCCAATATCTCCTGCAATCTTATCTGAAACTCTACTTACAACATCAAGAATACCACCCTTATTGTTAATACTAATAGCTTCAGCAGCAACTGCATCATTCAAAGTTTGACCAACCTTTACTTGATTAGTACCAATACCCGAAGTTATAGCATAATATACGGTGTTAGAATCCAATCCATCAGGAAGATGACCATTTTGAGCAATTACACGAATACTTTCACCATTTTTAAAGAGATGAGGTTGAGTAAATGTAAGAATGTTAGAACTAATACTACTAATTCCTGATGTTCTAGCAACTTGAGATGACTTTTCATGTGAAATCGGTCCTTGCCAATTAGTTACTAATTCAGTATCAGGCATCACAATTCGTGCCTTCTTCTGATTAATTTCTCCTGTAGTAGGATTAGGAATAAGAATGTTTAACTTATCATTTTCTTTTGCACCAATTCTATAACCTTCAATAACACTATCAGGTTTAACATCTTCATTGGTTTGACCATAAAGATATAAACGACTTGTTGAACCTACACCAGCAACTGAATCCGTCTTATTAACATCAATTGCATCATATTCAATCGCAACTGTTGAGGTTTCTATCTCTTTTGGTGGAATAACATGGGTAAAGTATCCCACATCATCTCTAGTAAAAGCATCCTTCTTAAATCCTTGAGCAACTAAAGATTTTGCACCAAAGTTAGAGTTAGAGTTAGTAACCGATAAGTCGCCACCAGACTCCGTTAATAAATGCTGTGCATAACCAATCGCAAATACAGAAACGATCTGAATAACAGCATCATTACTTGCCTTAATATGATAATTCTTATAAGAGGGCTTATAAATTGCTCGTGAATCTGAACTTATATTCTCATTACCAGCAAAAGTACTATCCTTATATTCTCCACTATCCTCATCATACTTTACAAATGCATTATTATCCTTCTGAAGACCAATACCAGTATATTGTGCCACAACCATAGATTTAAAGCCAGTTGCTTTATTTCCATCGGCAAACATACCACACATACCATAAACAGATCTCAAGGATATGTTAAAGACATATGGAGATGCAGAAGTAACAGTATTAACCTGCAGATTAACGGTTGATCCAGTTACAGAAGGAAGTGCATTTACTGGAGCATTTAATACCTGATACTTAAACTTAGTAGTTCCTGATGAATCAGTTGTAATAACATCACTTACTACATAATTCCCACTATATCCATCTGCAGTAATTCCCTCAATTTCAAATGCCGTATCTACATCCAATCCTGAAATAGCAGATGTTACTTCTACTGTAATCTCTGTAGAAGTAGTAGATCCATCACCTGCTTTAATGCTAGATATACCTACAGCACCACTTAGAGGACCAACAATACGATATTCATCAATCTTAGGTTGAATATCAAGACCTGATGAAGGATAATCTGGTTCAATCTCTCTACCAGAAGAAGGACCATATGCAAGACCTACCTTCTCATAATACATATCAAGGTCAGTTCTGGCTGCATCAAAATCAGATATAAATGCATCATCAATCTTGACATCATTAACACCATCAGCATATTCAAATACTGTTAATTTATGGTGGGAGAAATTAGGAACAAACTTATTAACAGTATAATCCTTATATACACTTCCATTAGGATCACCATCAAAAAGACTAAACTGCCATAAGTAACAAGAACCAGTTAATCTAAAAAGAGCAGATCTTTCAATTGCATCATTCTCAGGATTAGGAATATATTTCGGTCTTATTTTTGTCTTTCTTAAATCTAAACCAACAAGAGAAGTACCACGAGGAAGAATCACACCCCCGTAGACACTATTCATCTTATAGAGAGCATTATCTGATGTTGTTAAATCAAAATTAGTTGAAAGAGACCATGCAGGGAAATCATCAGAAGTATTACCATCTCTCAATCTATAATTATTTGCACCATCAGGAATCCATCCAGGCCTATTATCTACAATATGCTCACCAGGATATAAAAGTATTGTTGTTTTACCAAATCTATCATTATCTAAACCTTTCTGATACGAAAACCTTGATGCTTCAACAAGAGCTCTTTGAATGGTTTTAAATGGACGGGTTAATGAATTTCCTTGATTCTCAATACTGTCTGTTGCATCCAAATCATTCGGATTAACATACAGAATATTACCACGAACATTCTTCAGGAAATTATCTAGACGACTGAGAGGCATCTTATTTGCACGGTAGTTCTATTATGATTTATTTATCATCCAACGGATTAGTATATGTTAACATGTCCTCAGGACAATTATCCCTCACAAAATGCAATACATTCATAAACTCTTCAACCGTTTCACACTCTACTGTTCTTGCCTCTCCTTCATCTGAATATAGGTGTACTTTCCGTTGAAGTGTATCAACCACACAACGAGAAAGGAAATCATCTTCCATAGTAAACCTTATATAGGTCTAGGTATTATATCACACTTCACCTTCAGTGTCAAGGAGATCAGCCATGATCATATAATAGCAATCAACGGGTAATACTTTAGTTTGTAAATGAACCTCCCTTCCCTGAACTCTTTTCACTACTAAACCTTGTGGTGCTCCCACTTCAGTTAAATGAACAGTTATCGTAGACATATCCACCAATTTTTCCCATTCTTCTGGAAGGGTTATAACTGATTTCTGTGTTCTTCCATGTAAAAATTCCATATTATGCTCCTGTAGGTGGTATAGATTCATCCATTACATTTCTAATTGTATCATCAGCTAAGTAAGTTCGTAAAGTAGCAAGTCTATCCATATCCTCATTTTGTTGTCCAATAGAAACTCTCATACCCCATATTCTCAGACTATATTTCTCATTCCTCTCTCCACGTAAAGCATTTAATCCCTCTGCTTTAAGATTTCTAATTGAATTACCTCCAATAAGATCAGTTTCCTTAGTAGATGCAATTCCCACAGCATCAGTAACAGCAGTATTTAAAGCACCTGAGCAAGCAGAAAGTGATCCATACAAGCCGCTGGACAAACCATCCTCTACTGTTACAGTACGTGTAGCACCTTCAACTGCTTTAACACCATCCTTTATAGGATAAGAATCAAATCCTACTCTCCAGAAACATTTTCCTGAACCCACTCTAGGAGGATAAATTATCTCTTCTCTATTAGGATCCATCGACACATCCCAACCATTAAGATTAGGATCCCATCCCATAGATGCAGTAGGATAACCAGAATTATCTAATGCCACAGATACTCCAATACCAATATTGGCAGTTTGCATGAGTCCCACAGTTTGAGGAATAAAAGGATCTTTTTCTTTTTTAACTTGATATAGATATCTTCCAGTGTTAACAAGTGTATCAGGATCATCTAATACCTCAAATGTCACATAAGTTCCATTAGTCTGAGGAGCTTTAACACTTTGAAGAGCCGTATTATCAACAGTAAGAATATTAATAGGAGAAAGACTAGTACCAATACCTACTCCGTCAGGATTATTCAAGGGTGTAACATAACGCAGATCAGTGAGTCCTGTAGTAATACCAATAATCTTTGTTGTCCCAGAAAAGACCCCATTCAGTTCAGAAACAATAATTTGACCAACTTCCAAAACCTCAGACACACCCATACCCACAGGATTCATTACAGTTAACTGATCAGTTCCTTGAGTTATGGCTCCAATGAAACTAGTTACAAAGGTATTACCAATATCCTCCGAATAAGGTTCATCATAATATTTTAACCCATAATAATTTCTAGGATCAAATCCAAAAGTATATCCAAAACCAATACCCAATTCCTCTTGAATAGTATCATTACATGGGAAATATTGTATGGTATCAGTACCAGGATGAAGATAACCAACTGTACTTCCCAAACCTACTACTCCACCTTTTGTCAATATCTCATATCCTCCTGGAGTTAATTTAGTACAAACTAAAGAATACTCTGGATCAGCAAGTTGAGTATTAAGACTCTTTACTCTCCAGAACATATCAGTTTTACATATCCCTGCAATTCTATCTTGATAAGCTGTTTCAACATCATTAAATGCTCTATTGACTACATCAGTTTGTTCTAATAAATTAGCATCAAGTCTTCTAATAGACTCATCATATGGTACTTTTTCATTATCTAAAATAACCACTTGATCTTGAAAAAATTCAATTTGCTCCAATGCAACTTGAATACTTTTATTAGCATTAATTCCTATCTCATTAGATAAACTCATTATTCATCCTCCTTATCATAAGTGTAACCTGCAATTGAAGAGTGTTTAAGATCTCCTGGATAATCTGAAGGAGATTCTCCCTCATATTCTGCAATATTTTTTTCAATATCCTTTCTTTCTCCATATACATGATAAAAACAATCTACATCTATTAAATTATCAGAGGAAAGAATAATTTTATCTTCTCTAATTTCTTTTATATGTAGTGATAAATCAGGCCTTCCTACTGCAGTAAGATTTACCGTAATTGTATCAGAATCAACTAAACCTTTCCAATACTCTGGTAATTCTATCATATTACTACCCTTAAGTCTACCTCTAAAATAAACATCAGATGTAGGGCCTTCTAAACACACATGAGATAATCTATATCCTTCTTTTGTGGGATGAGATATATCAAATTTTTTATTTTTTAATGCTCTCCCAGTAAAAATAAATCCTTTAGTAAGTGGAACTGAGTTTATACTACTTATTTTTCTAGGTCCATAATCCGCAGAATATCCTGCTCTAAATTTCGCACCCGTTTCATTACATACACCAGTTCTTACCTCTGCACCAACCTTATTATTTGCACCAAAATGATTTTTAATTCCTGTTATAGTTAAAGTAGGAGTAACTATATTAATAAACATTGACTCAAGAATATTAATCGTCGCAGAATTAATAGTTATTCCAACCATTCCAATACCAGGATCTCCAAGCATTATATCTAAAGGAGTAGGAGGAATATTTGCTTTAGTGGTAACCTTAAAAAGAGAAGGTACTTTAGATGCTAAAGGATTAGTAACTACATTAGGTCGTGCTACCATCAATGTAGCTTCAGGAGTAGCAGGAAGAGGATAAGAAAGAGGACTTCCAAGAAGAGTTACACCACTAGCAAACATAGATCCTGGAATAGCAGCAGGCCCTATTCCCAAACACAAAGGATCCCTACCTGGAAGAAGAGGACTCTCATTCATTCCAGGCATTGCGGAGGAAACTTGTAATTGACCTCCTACATGGAGATTTACCTGTTCTGACATTAGATCGCACTCTCTGCTAATTTTACCATTGCTTTAGCATATTGCTCAATAGTGATATTACCAGTACCAGGAAGTTGAAAGACATCTCCTCCTTCAATCACTTTAAAACTTCCTACATTTTCTTCAAGTTTACCTGGAGTGTTTATATCAATATCCGCATCAGCTGACATTGACATTTTACCATCTGCAGTCATCTTACAATTTGTTGCTTCTACATCAAAATTTGCATTTGCTCTTACATTAACATATCCAGTACCACTACCATCACCAGTTGAGATAAGATCAATAGACTGTGCTGTTATTCTTATTCTACCTTTAGGGGCATGAATATTAATATCACCATTTTCTGCGTACCATACACCTGCTACATCATTAACAGGTGCTTCCCCACAACTAATTTCAAAGACAGAAGGAGTACTACAAAGAATAGCACCATCCAATGCTCCTCCTTGTTGAAGAGCTACATATTGAGCACGTTTAAAGGGAGAAGGGAAAATACGACGAAGAGCAACTGCCATCTTCGCATTATTCTCCATTACATGACCATAATAAGTTCCACCCTCTGTGGTGCAAAATTGGTTCTTTTTATAGGTCTTAGATTCCCCTTTAATTTGTTGTTGTGTATTTGCCATTATGTCACCTCAGTTTTTGCATTTGGTCCTACATTACCCACGCAATCAATGATCTGATTAACTACAGTTCCTTCAGGAAACTCATCAAGATTTTCTCTATGGAATTTTAATACAGGTATAAGAAAAGCATTGAAACCAGTTTTAGTATTTATATAAACCTCAGGAAGTTGTGTAAATCCAGCACCACACTTAGTTACTCTAACTCTTATAATACCACCATCACACTCTTCAATGACTGCTTCTGCACCATTAGAAGGTTCAATGACAACTGTATCATCACAACAATTATAACCAAAACCAGGATTTGCTACAACAATCTTATCTAAACAAGAAATAACTTTGTAAGTATTACTTGGAGGACAGGTGGTAGGAATAATAGGAACACATAATCCATTCTCTTTTTGATATCCTGGAGGACAAGTATTCTCATCAGGTACACACTTTCCATTCTCATCTTTATGGTAACCTATAGGACATACTGGTTCTTCACCAGGCACACATACACCATTTTCTAAATGATATCCTTCAGGACAGGTAACACCATCAGGTATACAATCACCATTAGGCCCTTTACGATAACCTGAAGGACATCCCTCTGGATCAACCTCATCAGGTATACATCTACCATTAGAATAATAATATCCTGGAGGACATGCATCAATTATTTTCTCAGGGCAATCAGGAGCAGTTAACCTAACACTAAAAGCTGCACACTTACCCCAATTTTCATCATCCAATTTATCTTGCATACATTGGTCTACTACTATCCCTTGAGATTCAATAAAGTGTCTTATATCACAATCACTATACCCTAAAAGTTTCGCATTAAGATAATCAGGTTCGCAACCAAAAATTTCAGGTATTTCTGGGTCAATACCATCATCAAGAATTTCATATGGAGCAATAGCATAATAACTCTTAGTATAACTCTCCGTTTCTTCTATAGTATTTTGGAAAGGATCCAAAGAACTTCTAATAATCTCACCAGTACCAGTTATATTAGTAGGATAAGATTGACTTCTTATCTCAATTTTCTCTTGACCTATAACAGTTCCTTCTAAAGTAACACTCTTAGTCTCAGTTCCGCTTCTACCAGCTTGTGTCCAAGTTACAGATCCTATCTGAATGGTTTCTACTGCCACTCCTTGAGTACTTACTCTATCATTCCATTGTAATCTAAGAGTTATAACACCTGTTCCTTCAATTCGATTAGCACCATCAATAAATTTTGCATCTCCTCCAATGATAGTAAATCGAGCATTACAATCAGTACCACCACCATCCTTTAAACATAAACTATTACCAGCATCCTCAACTAAAATAGGATCATTCGCAGCATTCAACCCAGTATAAGTGATATCATGCTTTGATTCAAAAATATCCCTAAATTCAAAACTTGTACTGGTCAAAAGTTCAGCAGGAGGGGGAGATTGCCCTTTTCTCAATACCCATCCTAATGCACCAGGATTAATATCAATAGGATCACCAATATTTCGTCTCCCATTTACAATAGTACCTTCTACTGTAAATGGAGTAGGTATAGGGATATAATCAGCATCTTTATTTAAAGATTCGTGTTTTATCTCAATGTCAAAAAATGAAGATCTATTATGAGATGTAAACATCTTGGTAGATCCTAAAAATTTACCATCAAAAGTAATACTTGCCTGATTGTCTGATTGAACTTCAAAATAATAATTTCCTGCATCCTTAATTAGAACTTCCCAAGTTCCAATTTGAGGAATATTAACTCGTGTCTCAGTCTTCGATGGCCAAACTCCATAATTTTTCAAGAAAGGAGACCACCCATTCGCATCACTTATTACCCAAGTATCAGGGGATAAAATATCTATTACCCTATACCATTCCTTTGGATCTACTGTTAGAGATATTACACGTTTCTCTTTATATTCACCTATCCTATAAATTAATTTTTCCGACCTTTTAACTAATTGAGGGACTTGAGAAAGATTATCTTGAATAAAAGTTCCTTCATACCTTCCATTCATATAAAACCACCACTGAGCAATTCCAGCTGGAAAATCAGGGTCACTACCATCAACTCTTTCAACATAAGTTCCTTTAGCATCACCAGACAAGAAAACAAGCTGACGCTCTATACCTCTGAGTCCAGTTCTAACCCATGTTTTAGGTCCATTTAATCCAACAATTGTTATACTTTCAATAGCCACTCCTGCAGTGTCAGGATCATCTTTCCAAATTAAAGCAAACTGTACATCAACATAAGCACCCTGAACCACAATACTTCTACCATCAGGTGCAAATTTTGCAATTCCACCATTCACCTCTTCAATTTCAAAAGAAGCATTCGTGTCAAGACCATCACCGTCCCTTAAAAGAATTTTAGTTCTATTATTAGTTACAGTAAGATTAATATTTGTAATATTCAATCCTGTATACTCAATATTAATAGGTATAAACTGAGGTTCTACATATAATTCAGGTTCTAATTTTTGAGTATTTTCATAATTAATCTCATCCCCTTCATTCTCCACATACTCAGAAAGAGGAAAATCTAACATATCTCTAGGTGTCACCACTTCACCAATTAATTGAGATCCAGGAAGTTTTGCTATATCAAAATCTTCATCAATACAAATCTCCTCCTTGGCTGGAAGAGTAATGCAATCTCCAGGAAATAACTCAATAATTTGACCATAACTATAAGGAATATCCCAATCTCCATTACCACGATGAACAATAGTTTGACATCTATCTGCCCATGTTCTTTCCATTCCCCCTTTAGAACCATCAGGCCAAGGTAAATAACCATATCCAGTTCCTTGCATTCTTACTTCTACTACACCTGTTCCTTCTTTTTTAACAATTTTTGTACCAAGATTGCAAACAGGGGTAATAAGATCTCCTGGTTGATAATTTTTTCCACCATTACTTACTTGAACTCCAGTAATGTTACCGTCATTCCCTACATTAACAATATTGAAAGCTAAAGAAGTTCCATTACCTCCCACAGTCAACATATTAGTTGCACCTGCACCATATCCTGAACCTCCTCTCACTAAACTAATTGCCATAACTCTACCATCCTCTCCAATATCATTAACTCTTATGATTGCATTTCGACATCCCATACTTAAATCAACTTCATCTTCTGCATCTACAATATTAATCTTGGATCCCATCTTAGGATGATTTTCACAATAATAATATAAAGTATCGGGAGTATCAACATCCACTTCAATTTGAACAAATGAACCAAGAGTGCCAGGTACACCTACTTTCGTTACGTTATCTGTATACTCCTTTCCGCAATTAGTAAGGTCTGCTTCAGGTTCATATCCAAATTTGGCTACGATATCAACATCTTGTTCATATTCACCTAATCGGGGGTTGCTGTTTTC
>Ga0163179_10001962_pt1 | contig 14455 bp, 4 predicted proteins | sample AtlANTMetagenome_FD_109643 | JGI IMG/M metagenome (GOLD analysis project Ga0163179, IMG submission 109643) | Marine eukaryotic phytoplankton communities from the Atlantic Ocean - Atlantic ANT 2 Metagenome | ecosystem: Environmental > Aquatic > Marine > Oceanic | place: North Atlantic Ocean...
TCTACTATTCTGTAATTGATCATTATCAATAGCACCAAGAGACATTGTAACATGACCTGCTGCAGATACATCAAAGTCTTCCTGATCAAATGATGCAAGTCCTTTTTGTGGTGTTGCACTCGCACCAAGATGTCTCCATGATCCAGCATCACTGGTATCACTATGAGTAGGAGCACCAGCACCAGCAGAAATACCTGCTATTGCTTGATAAAGTTTTGATGCATTGGTAATTTGATTACCACGGACATAAGTAGTTCCTGCGTTATAAGCAAGTGCTGTTGTACCTTGTGTAGCAGTAGCAATAGGTAACGCTGCTGCAGCAGTTAATCTACCATAAGTATCAACTGTAAAGTTCGTTGCGTTAACAGTTTCTGATCCTGCAGTAGATGTTAATGATGCTGCATTATATTCAGCAGCAGTAACAGCAGTTGTAATAAGATTAAGTGTTGGATCACCAGCAGCTCCTGTACCATTGTTAACTTGAATGGTAGTAGCAGTACCAGTAATCGTTCTGGTAGCAACTGTATTTGCAGCAGTTCTGGCAATCATACCAATACTGGTAAGACCCGCTAAAGCAACAAGGTCTAAATCATATGGTTGAGCAGAAGCACCTTCTGTTGTACCATCTAAACCATATGCTTCAAGTGTTCCATCGTTACTTGCCGTATAATCAATAGCATTAGTAATTCTACCTTTAGCATCTACAGTAACTTTATTATATGTTGCTGTTGGAGTTGCCGTACCATCATAATGAGGTAGTGAACTAACTAATGAAAGAGTTGTTGTTAAATTTAAGTTAGCAGAACCATCAAAAGTACCAGAAGCAGTTACATCAGAAGATAGTTGTATTTGACGAGTTGTCGAAAGTCTTGCAGCAGTTGAAGAGTTACCAACAATAGTAGCGGTGATAGTACCTGCAGCAAAATTACCATCAGCATCTCTCTGTACTAAAGTATTTGCAGTGTTAGATGTAGACTCAACAGGACGTTCGTATCTAAGAGTGTTCCAAGAGGTAACACCATCACCTATTTTAAATCTACCAGTATCTAATTCTATTCCTAATTCACCCTGTGCTAGTGTAGGATTCGAGTTTGCCCATTCCTGAGCACCACCTCGTCTTAATTGAATTCTATTTGCCATTTTATTAGGACAACTCTATGAGAACATGCTTCCAAGTTATTTATGCCATTAAAAAGGGGGAACGTTATGTCCCCCCTTATTTTTATTCAGTTGCTAATTCAGGAGACCCATCAGTGACATCATCTGCGGGAATATCTGGAGCAGTTTCTTCTACTGGAGGAACTGCATCTGGGTTATAATATTGAAGGGTTTCAATAGCACCTTGCAATTTTAATGCAACCTGCTCATTGTCCCTGACCTTAGCGATCAATCCATTATTTTCTTCTTGTATTGCTTTAAGACGTTCAGTGAACTGCTTAAGCATATTTGTTTGACTGACCTTCTCTACAGGTGCTGTTGCATCATCTGTCATGATTTTTTCGATTCGACTAACGTTAGTAAAAGTGCTTTAATGTCACTCATCTCTGATTTTAACTCAGAAACATCATTTTGTAAAGCCTTTTGTTTCTTTTTACTTTCCTGTTCTGCATTATGGGCAAGCATATACTTTGCATATGCAGAAGTGTTAACACATTCCACTGATTGACCATCCTCATCTATGATCCATTCATCGTGTCCTTCAACTTTCAACTTTGTCATAATTATACAGCAAGTGCAATTGCTCTAAGATCCTTAATTACAGGAGAGTAAGACTGATTAGGTGAGGTAAATACAATCTTAATTTGATATTGAGTAAAGTTTAAACCAGAGATTTCATACTCATAGTCACTATATTCTTCAATATCAGTTGTAGCAGGTATAGTAGCACCTGTTGTTGGGAACTCCTCATAACCAAATGTTTCAATTGATTCGGTAGCACCTACAGGAAGTACTCTATATAGAATCTTGATATCAGTGTCAAGTGGGCGGTAACCCGTAAAATACAATTTAACAGCACCAGCTGGATTTGTCAACGTTGCAATCTTTGTAATATAGACTGCATCATTAGCATCACCAATGGATAACTTAGCACTATCTGCATCAGAAGGTTGATTAATTCTGTTTGCAGTAGTTATCATAGAGAATCTATCTGTATCAATAACTGGAGATAAATTATCACTCTTAGTTGTCATAGTTAAATCAAGTCTAAATGACTTAGCACCACCTAGTTCATTCTGTTCATTAACATCAGAACATATTAACTGAGGAGCATTGAAATAATTATCCTCATTTAAATCAACATCACTAAATGTACCATCATTAACAAATGAATTTTGTGTCATTGTTGATCCATCATTAATAGATGTACCAGAAATTGTATTCACCCTTCCTGTAATCTTTGTCTTAGGTAAGAGCATAGTTTGTATAGAAGGTGCAAATATATCATATTGAATATTTTGTGTAGCCTCAATTTCTTCTCCACCACCTAAAATACCTTTAGAACCAACAGAACTCGTAGTTAATTCATAAGTATCCAATGTTGGACTACCTATTGCCGTATGAGTTTTATTAATTTCTGTTAAAGGAATACCATCAAGGTTGTAACATTCTACTATAGCATCAGAGGTATGTGCTGCAGCAGTAGTACCATCTTGTGCTCTTGCAGTAGCAGTAATGGTTTTGTTATCACCACTAATTGCCTGATAAGATATAATCTCATCATCAATCTTAATAAATCCAGTATTAGAAGCACCAATATTTAAATTATTAATGATCTTATGGAAAGCACTAGCATCAGCAACTGTAATACTAGTATCAGTTGTAGATATAGATGCTGTTAATGTAGTACTTGTTATCTCTGATATTGCACCAGTGATTGTAACATTATTATCTGGATCATGCATACCATGATTGTCATGATAAACTCTGATCTTCTTCTGACCAGTTGCAAATGTAGGTGTAACTGTTACATAAGAGTTAGCAATAACTGAACTCTCTACAGCATCACCAGTATATGCACTACCACTAGTAGCATATACAGCAGTAATACCAGATGTACTTGTTAGAGTTTCACCATTAGTAAAGTCATCAGAAACATACTTAAATTTAATTGATGTCGCACTAACAACTTCTACAACTTCTGCTGTATTATTAGATGTTCCACCAGTAACTGTTTCACCTACTACCATTGTTCCTGACGCACTGCTAACTACTGCTGTTAAGAGTGTCTTGGAAGAAACCACTCTATTAACAATAGTTCCAGAATTGTCTTGACCAACTGCCCAACTACCACTAATATCTTTAATGGTTAATTTGACATTACCACCAGTGGTAACTTTAGAAATAGTACCTTCAGCAAGTGTCGTCTTCTGATAAATTCGAGCACCAACTGTATATGGTAAAGTAGTAGAATTTAATGTTAAATCTAACTCTGGTGTAAATGTTTCAATTGCATCAGTATCTAATTCAATAACACCATCATTACCCAAATCCATACTTGAGTTATTAAGAACTAATTTACCAGGTGTAACTGTATCAAATTTAGCTCTATAAAGATTAAATTTCAAATCTTCATACTGGTCTGCAGTCCACGTGGATGCGTTCTGTGATTTAAACAGAACACCAGCATAAGGTTGTTCTGATATAGTTCGATCTCCACTAATTTCTTGCTCACCCATTCTAGATATCCATACCTGATATTCATTAGAATCTGAGAACAATGCAAAACAATGTTCAATAGATTGTGGAATATAAACAGGTGCATGGAATGTAAACTTAGTTGCAACTGCTCCAGTTTCTGACGTTTGAACATCATCAGGTTCAATTGTAACATCAGAGAAAGGAAGAATAGATGTAGTTGGATATCCATTCTCCATAGTTCTAACCTGTATATTAATAGGTACTGTACTATCTTTCTTAAAGAAGAATACCTCAACACTGGTTATAAACATACCACCTTGTGCGTCAATCAAGAATGATTGTGCAAGTGGATCCCACCAACCAACTTGTCTCCTTTCAGTTCTAGTTGATTGAACAGTTCTTCTTTGTGTTCTTGTATCTCTTACTATTCTTGCATTTCTAACTGCAATAACGTTTCTACGAATCCTTCTTAGTGTACCTGTTGAAGTAAATTCAACTTCACCAGCAGATGCTACTGCTCCTGGTACTCTCGTATCAGTGCTTTCTGATGACATACGTAGAGTTCTTGTTCCTGTTCTCCAACGAGGATTGCTGTTTCTAACTGGAGCTGGAATAAAGAAGTTTCCTCTATACTTACCATACCTATCAGTAACATGTCTACGTCTTTGTACAACAGCACGTGCACCAGAAGTCGTACCAAGTAGAACTTCTCCTACTTTCATATTACCACGATATCTACCATTACGACCATTTCTTAATGCTAGTGCTGCAACGTTATGGTTAATAACATTAGTATTAGCAGAATATGAATCAGGTAATACACTATCATTATATGGATTATATGCAGTACCACTAGTACCTCTATACCAATTACTAGGTCTCAAACATTGGAACCTACACTTACTACTTAAACCTCTAATGGTTTCTCCAGGTTGGAAAGGTGTTGAGTTTGTTCTAGAGTCTGTACTAGGATTCTTAATAACCTCAATAATTTTAGGTGTAATCCAATTAGTAATTCTCTTCTTAGCAAAGAAACCCCAGAACCTTGTATTAGGTTTCAACCTAGTACCAGTAATTCTAATATTTCTAGACCTCATCCAGTTAATAGAAGTCTGTGCAACAACGCTGTCACCTAAATTACGACGATCAATCCTTGGAACAACTCTTGTTCTAACACCTCTTCTTATCTGACGATTTGTCGTTGTTGTGCGTGTTTCAGCAACAACAGCAAGACCCCTTCCCCACCTACTTCTTTGACGAGTTCTCCGTCTTCCTTGTGTAGTTGTTCTTGTACCTGTCCAGTTAGTTCTCCATGCTCTCCATTGTATAGGAGCAAATCCTCTTCTGTTAGCACCTAACCTTCTACGTGTAGCTTGGAAGTTTCCCTCAATTCTTGTTACTCTAGTTGGTAATCTTCTTATGTCTACCCAATCATCAGATTCAGGCAAAAGAACAAGGTTACCAATAAATGCAAAAACGTTGAATGGGTTTACATTCTCTACTCTAGAAGCATATGGTTGTTGTATATAAAGATCTTCAGTGTATGGAAGAGTCACTAAAGGTTTTGTTTCAGCATCATCATCACCATCTGCTGCAGTTTGATAAGTTACACCTGTTGAAAGTGTTTCATTAATTTCAAGAGGTACGTTAGTTGTGTAATGAGAAGCACGACAAATACCATCTTCAAAATCTAATGCTGCATTAAAGTCTTGGTTTTCTGTAGCAGATTTTCCATGATCTGTAAAGTCATCAACAATGAATCCATTCTTCAAACGATTCTTACCAGAAGAATCTAGAATCTCAGTATTCATCGTATCAGATTCTAATAAGTTCAAAGAAGTATAATATTCAACATTATCAATACGATTTTCAAGTTTACCGATATCACGCATTGTGTAACGTTTGTTATCGGATCTTTGATATTGAATATCTTCATCAGCATCAAAACCATATGGTGCATATGTTAGCGTTGCTAAATGCATACCAGTTTCAAGATCATCTGGTTCTTCTGGCTCTTCTGCAGATTTACCTGTAATAATCTCAAACTCTCCATCTTGATCGAGATAGATTTTATCTATTCTACCTATGTACCAAGTAAAGTCACATCTAAAATTGGAATCAACTTTTGGTAAATCAAATAATGTAGCAGAAGGACTTCCTGATGTTGGGAATACTCTTGACTTAAAGTCTAATGTAGAGCAATTAACATATGCTGGTGATGTAACAGTTCCACTTCCACTATAAAGATTCTTACAACCTGGACGGAAGTCTAAGAAATCTGGTAGGAATTTATCATCATGAATTTGAATATCTTTATAACTTATACCAGTATATGATCCACCTGCAAAATAATCACCAGTTGAAGAATGTGTGAAGTAATCAGCAATTACTAATACTTTACGTATAGGTGTTGCTGTACCTTTTGATTTCTTAATCCTAGATGTACCATACAGATAATTTGTTTGACCTGTTATTAGATCATATCTTTCTGTAATAACTTTAGATCCTAATACAACAGATCCTACAGCATCATTAATAATTCCAGTAATTGCTGTTCCACTACTATTAAATCCACTAACAGATTCACCAGATTGGAAAGTACCATCAATAATAACAACACTTAACTTAAGTGTACTTGAGTTAAAATCAACTACTCTTGCTTTAGCACCAGAGGTAACACCAGTAACTATAGTACCAGTATCAAAGAAAGTAGGTTCAACTAAAACTATAGAAGGTATTACAGGATCATTATCATTTTCTGATTCATAAATTGCATGAACCTTATATGCATCTACTAATCCTAAAGAAAGTTCATCATCTTGAATTCTAGTTCCATAAAGATTAGAATTAGTTAAACCATAGAGTTGCTTATCTAAATCTTCAGTAGTTTTATTTACTTTAAGGACAAACATCTTAGTAAGTGTTTTTGTCTTCTTAAGAGTAACGTTCTTAGAAATTGTTGCTGTAACCTTAACAGAAGTAATATTTGCTAAGTTAGCAAATGAAAGTGTAGCCTGATCTCCAGAAAGTGTTGTGTATCCAAGGTTACCTGAGTTACCTGCCCCAGTTAAAAGAGGAACCTGATCACCTACAGGATGTGCTGACCCACCTCCAGCTGCTAAAACAGTTACAGTAAGATTGTTATCACTAATAGCTTGGAACTGCTCATTCTCAGGTAAAGTAATTGAAAGTGCTCCAGTAGATACTGCTTGAGCATCAAAAGTTCTACGTACAATACATGACTCATCAGAAATACTAGCAATGTATGACTTAGGCATTGGACTGAATAAATCAGCATTTTCAATTCCTTCAATTCTTGCTCTATAACGAACAGCACTTGTATATACACCAGCACTAGGAGCAGCACCACCAGCACCAGGTGTTACATTAACAGTTTGAGCACCATAGTTGAAAATATTACCTACGTTTGCAGTTGCAAGGTTAGCAGGAGTTACTAGATCTACATCAACATATTTTGTATCAGAGAAATAAATTCTATCACCTGGTCTTAAATCAGCAGCAAAATTAGTTTGTGCACCAGTAATTTTCTCAGCAGAACCAGTAGCATCATAAGTGAATGTAGCACCTTCTATTGCTGATATATCTAAAAGTGTAAGGTCTGCTGTAAATTCAACGTTAGTAGTACTTTCATCTCTAGCAACAACTTGTCTTACATCTGAATACTGATATGCATGAACTTGAGCAATAGTATCTTTATCCAATCCATCAACTGTAATCATTTCACTAGATTGGAAATTACCATCTATTTGGTAAATATCAAAACTATCTGCAGAAGTAATAGCATCTACAATATATCCTCTAGCACCACTAGTGCCACCAACAATCAATGATCCAGCAGCAATTGTTTGTGCTGAACTCATTTTGATTCTAGTAAACAATTGCATATCAAAATAATGCAAACGATACTTATCATCAGCATTACCAAATGTGGCATCTGGATCATCTACATGTTCTAATGTAGCAACACGTGCCAATCCAATCTGAGATCCATTAGCAGATCCAGGTGTAGTATTAAATGAATCATACAATTCTATTGTTTGATATGCATTAGAAATAGAATCACCACTGCAATTCATAAATCCAAATACATTTTTAACATCTGTGTAGTTACCTAAGTTAAATGTAACTACTGAGTTATTTCTAGATAAAGTTTCCCTAGGTTTGAGTGCATCAACATAAGTTGGAGAAAGAGTAGAAACTCTATATCCTTTTACATATGCAGTACCTGGTCCAAATTCAAATGTATAATAATTTTCTGCAGCAGCATTTCCACTATCAGTAACTTCTCCAGCTTCATATACACCATCATTCTCACCATCATCAAGACATTCTCTAGCAGTTATGTCAAAATCTTGTACGACATAATCACCAGACTCTTCATAAGTTCTGACGGCAAATGTTCTTTCTAATTCATCATATGCACTACGATCAACTAATTGTTCAACACGATCTTTATTGATACGTAGTAATTCGATAAAGTCTTTATCAGCATCATCTGTAAGTAATTTCTTAATTAGGTTCGTTGTTATCCTGAACCTGTGAGAACCAGGAGCAGCATAATTAGATGTTCCTGCAGCGTTATCATTGAGTGATAAGTCATCTTCTGGGGTGACGATGCTTTCAAGTATTTCGAGTCCAACTCGATATGTTGGTTCGGTTCCATATTGATCAAGAAGAATATATTGGTAAGGTACGTCTACAAAGAAACCTCTAATAAAGTAAACGCCAGATTGTACATAAGCAACAGAACCTTGTTCTAATGCTCCTGTAGGTAATAATTGTGCAAAAGGTGATCCTACTTCAATTAGAGTAGTACCAAATGTAATTGCAGTATCTGTAATTAACTGCTCATTACTATCAAATGTTTTTGTTGTTGTCTCTGTTGTTGTATCTGAACCAGAAGTAATATACTTAACGTATAGGGTAATGTAACCTTTAGTAGAAGTAGTAGCATTAATACTATAAAGAACTTTCGCTTTTACACCAGTAGTAAGACCTTCAATAATTTTACCATCAAGTTGCGAACGATAATCTTCAACGTTAGCACCTAAGAAAGACTCTTGAAGTAATATACAATCAACATTTGTATCATAACCTATTTGACCAGGTATGACCATTGCTCCATCTTTAAAGAGATGTGATCCAACACCTTCAACCTGATTTTGCAGAACCGACTGCATTGTCGTAAGTTCACGTGCCTGTATTGGATAACCAGGTCGGAACAGCACTCGATAAAAATTCTTCGTTTTATCAAAGTCGTCGTAATACGGGGTGACGTTTAAGTTAGTATTTTGTGCCATTCTTTTAGAACTCGATTACGATTTTAATGTCTTCTACTTGGTCGTTTGCACGACTAATTGCTCTCCTATTATCTATGTAAACAACGTCACCGCTATTTGATTTAATCTCTGGTTTTGCATATCCAGTATTAAATTTCATACCCAAATCATATTCAGTACCATTAATTGTTCTAGAAGAAGAATTAGGAACTGTTGGAAATGCAACGTCGGGAGCACCAGCAGCACCTGAAGTGGCACCACTTATAACGTTTGATCCATCAAATTCATTCTGTGTACCAGTAACTTCAGGGAAGATACCATCAACAGCATTCTGATAATATTTCAAGACTTTCGTTGTAGCGTTCCAGGATACAACTCGTCCACGAGCAGTAACGTTTGTGCCACCAACAGTTCTAGTTTGAGTGATAATTTCATCGGGAACGTAGTTACCTTGGAATGTAGGGTTAAATATAACTGCTTTGCAAGCAGAAACTGTTAAGTCAGATATAAGTTCTTCAGTACCGAATTTCAGTGGGTTTGTAATTACACCGATACGACGATAATCATTATCAACTGGGAAGTCACCTGCACCCTCATTATAAGAGAGTTTAGCATTAATCATAACTCGGAAAGCACCAAGTTCAACAACAGAGTCACTTCCATGACCACCTGGAGGTGGAATGATTACGTCAACTTGACCACCAGTTCCTGTACCAACACCAGTTATACTACCAACAGAAATTTTACCGAAGGTATATCCAGTACCACCAGATGTAACAGTTGCAGATAGTATTTTACCACCATCAACAACGATAGAAACACGACCACCAGTACCATCACCATTAATAGCAACGTTATCATAAGTTCCGTTGTTATAACCAGATCCAGCAGCATTAATAACTACTGTATCAATCTCACCAGAAACAGCGTTTGTCTTTACTGCATCATTGGTAAAGACAGGCATATATTCGTTCGAGAAGAACTTAAGAACACTAGCAACAGGAATCGTGTACATATACTTCCAACGATAAGAATCACCAGTTGTAATAATAGATGTAGATGTTCCTGTTGGTTCAACCGTTGAAGGTTTTCCGTTAGGATCACTAGGTGAAGTTCCGTTATAGATGCACTTATAAACCTGATACTGAGAGTTTACAACGTAAAAATCAGAGTCATATAATTTAGTAGCACCAGAGGCAGCAGTCTTACTTGGAGAATAATCATGACGATACATGTCATAGGTGAAACCTAATCCACCAGTAGTTTGTTCTGGAGAAACCCAGTCAATTCGTCTAACGACTTGAACCGTATCAGAAGCGAGGACTCTCTTCAACGATATCATGTCATCGTAAGAATCAGCAAATTCATTAAATGAATCTACCGCTTGTGGTGGGGAATTTTCATTATCCCATGCTTGTGGTCTCCCAATGAAAAGATACGCACGATCTCTAGTTGCACCAGCAACTGCATCACTTTGCGTAGCATCGGGACCTTCTAAAGCTTTGATGAATTTTTTCGCGGAAAAAATTCTAAATTGATCAGTTAATAGAGCTGCCATGTCCTGTGACTAGTGTCCTCCTGTTTATTTATGCCTATTTCGAGCGAGCAGTTGTTTGATACTCAATACTCTTAATTCTATACTTAGCACCACCCGTTCCTTGAACGTCTTCTCCACCCATAATTGCATACGCTTTTGCACCAGAACCAGTGGTATCACCTGATGCATTTGAGAATGTTATGATGGGATGAAGCACATAAGAAGCATCAACGGCTTTATTAATTCCATATCCACCATTAGTTATAGTGATGGAACTAACTTGGTCACCTGCTGTTGTCATATTAACAGTTGCAGTTGCTTCAATGTCTCCTATATTTTCAATTGCTATACTTGGAGCAGCAGTGTAGTTGATACCAGAGTCCTGAACAAAGAAATCAACGATTGTTGTATTGTAAGAGAACTCATATAACAATCCACCAATACCAACATTGACATCACCTGTATTGTATGGAGTAACGTCTTTGACAGTTAAGATAGAATTATTATTATCCCAAGAAACTACTGTTGCTTTAACTCCAGAAATTTGTCCTGTTATAACTTCATTAACACCAAAGTTCAGTCCATTACCAACATTAGTATCTAATTGAAGTTTTAGAAGTGCTACATGTTCTACACCTTCACTCAATCCACCAGCAGTTAAAACTGTTGAATATTTAAATGGAATACTAGCATCTTTAATATTGTCACCAACTGCAAACAATGTAGTGTTTTGTCCACCTAGTTCTTCTTCAATACCATATAGTGAATTAAAAATTCCACCATCTAGTTTGATTTGATTATCATATCCTGTACCAGTATTTACAAGATCGGGGATACCATCTCCTGCTGCAGTTGGTAAAATATCTTGAAACTTACTATTAGGAAGAGAACCTAATGCAGGTGCAGTTAACAATGCAATAGAATCTCCAGCAGAAGTAAGAATTATATGTGGAAGTTGATTGGAATTAGTACTCTCGTATATACCAGCATCAAATTGAACAATAGCATCTTCAGTAGATGGTCTACCACCATCAATAAATGCTAATTCATCAACTTCAAAAGTAACTAATAATTCTCTTGTGTTAGCATTCCAATCATATACTTTTGCTATTTTATTATTTTCATTTTCTACTTTACGAATTACTCTATCACCTACATTAAATTGGTAAGTAGAAACTCCATCATTATCAATCTGTGAATCATCAAGAATAACTCTTTGGTCATAATTAAAATTGACACCTCTTGTCAAACCAGAGAATTTACCTGCTACTTTAGAAGTATAAGCAATGGTTTCTTTATTAACAATAAGAGATCCTGATCCTGGATATGCAGCAGTAGAATTTACAAATATGTCTGTAGCACTAGCATTTAAATCTGCAACAAGACCTGTTAAGTATATGATATTTGAATTATTTGCCTGTCTTGCTCTAGTCTTACGCTTAAGATTAACAAGTTTAGTAAAGACAATTTTAGGAGGAGATGTATATCCTGTTCCTGGATCTGTAACTGTAATACCAGAAATCTCACCTTGATTAATAGTTGCTATTGCTTTAGCACCAGAACCTCCACCACCAGTTATTAAAACAAATGGTGCCTCTTGATAGAACTCACCATCATTAACAATAGTAACACTAGTAACCTTTCCTAATGTATCAATTTCTGCAGCACCTTGAGCACCTTGTCCTCCACCACCTTCAAAGATGAGTGTTGGTGGTGTAGCATAATCTCTTCCAGCATTAATTAGTGAAAGACCTGTAATTGTTTGAACAGTAGGAGCACCTAGAGCACCAGTACCTTCTCCACCTAAAATATTTGCATTAGCAGCACCAAAATAATTATCACCTGTTTTAGTCATCTTAATGTAAGAGACTGTTCCAGTAGATGATAATACAACATCACCAGTTGCCTCTGTTGGGAAAGTACTAACAATAGCGGGTACAGAATTACCTTCAAATAAAGGAGTACTATAATAAGTAGGACCAATAGCATAAGGATATTGAGGATTACCACTACCATCCTCTGTCATATAATATGCATAAGTTCCATTTGGATATTCAGGAGTTGATGAAAACTTACCATTATGAGCATCTAAAGTGCGATTAGAAACAGTAGCATCCCAAATATAATCATCAGTTAAATCACCTAAAATATATCCTTCTTGTACAGTTCTAAATCCTTGACCAGCAGTTGTATATCCAAATACATACAGAGCATTAGGAGAATCTACTGCTACTTGCCATCTCATTTCTCTTGTAGTTGCTAAATTAAAACCACTCAAGTATGCAGTATAAGTTACTTGTGATCCATCAATCCAATACGTAATACCATTTCCTGTATAAAGTTTTGATGTATCTCCAATAGTAGGGGGTGCACCAACGTGCCAACCATCTTCAGTAGTAGAAACAAACATATGTTCGCTATCATTACTAGAATCATTCTGATTGAAAACGTATGTTTTTCCTCTCTTAAGAGTTAAGAATTGTGGAGCAGTACCATCGATTAAAAATTTACCATTAGCAATAGTTACAGCATAGGTAACAGTTGATGCAGTAACTACTTCGGGTCGATTACCAGCATTTTCTGCAGTTGTTTTTAATCTAAATCCAGATACTTCTCTAGCAACAGTACCATCTGCCTTATATCCGTAAGGTCCATATATCGGATATCCATCATAGGACATACCCAATATCTTAGAGTGACCATCTACATGTCTTGAATAATCAGGACCAGTAGCAAAGAAATCTGTAACATAATAATTATTTAATAAAGGAGTACTATCAATTGTTGAATCGAAAGTCATATATCCTTCATCACCTACATGTCCAGACATATATCGGTGATTAGCACAATGATAATATATCCTATTAGTTTCATCCGCATTCATTATGAATAGCGGTTGATATTCATTTTCGTAATCTGCAGAAGGTGCTGTACTTGCACCTGTACTATTATAATAAAGAGCTCCACCATTTAAAGTACCATCAGCAGTTGTACTGAATCTTATTGGATGAGTATTATTAGTAGAATCACTTTGATCCCAAACAATTAAAGAATTTCTTTTTACCTGAATATTTTCTGGTGCAAAGTAATATGTTCCTGGTATAAATGAACCAAAGTCTGCTGCATTAGTTCCAAACTCAATATAGAAAGCATTTAATGTTGTAGGTACTGCATTGATTTTAAAAGTAAATCCATTAGAACCTAAACAATTATCACCATTTACAAATACATCATTATTCTCTCCACCAACAACTTCTCTTAAATAAATTCTAATTACAATACCACTACCATCTCTTACTACCTTAGAAATTTCACCTCTTGCCATACCAGCAACTTGATCTACAATTCTACCAACTGAAATAGTGCCAAGAGATTCATTAACATCAGTTACTGATAACATGACGTTTCCAGTTTCTACTTTAGTCTTCCAAGTAAAAGGTCTTAATAATCCATTTTGCAATACACCATTCGTTAATGCAAATTCATCAATTGATCTACTAGATTGATAATATTGAACATTATTTTCAACAATAGTGTCATATACATTATTGCTCTTTACATAATTATACTTAACTGTATCAATTTCAAATCCTGGAAATACATTACCATCAGTACCCCATCCAGGAGTATGAAGTAATCCACCATTAGATAAAATACCTGTTACTTTATCACTTTGAAGTGTTCTTGTTCCTGGTTCAGGAACATCTTTACCACCTCTGTATATAAATTGTTGATTAAATGTCCTATCTACCAAAGCACCACCACTAGGTGCTCTCTCCGCTAACAATGGAGTTGGTTTCGGATGATTATCTGATACTATTGTTAATCTATCAGTTGTAGTTGCGAATGAACCAGTTGTACTTGAGTTTGGATGTCCTTGCCAAATAGTATTAACATCAAAAGATGCTACAACATTTGGAGTTTCCTCTTGAGGAACAATTTGTAATCTTAATGGATCGTATCCTTTTCCTCTAGTTAA
>Ga0163179_10001963_pt1 | contig 14454 bp, 13 predicted proteins | sample AtlANTMetagenome_FD_109643 | JGI IMG/M metagenome (GOLD analysis project Ga0163179, IMG submission 109643) | Marine eukaryotic phytoplankton communities from the Atlantic Ocean - Atlantic ANT 2 Metagenome | ecosystem: Environmental > Aquatic > Marine > Oceanic | place: North Atlantic Ocean...
AATTGATTACAAAAATCAAAATAAAATTAATGGCTATGTTGTAGGAATATCAGGCGGGATTGATTCTGCAGTTACCTCAACATTATGTGCTAAAACAGGATTACAGACCTTATGTCTTGATATGCCAATAAAACAAGAAATATCTCAACATTCTAGAGCCAAAAATCATATAAAATGGCTGAAAGAAAAATATAAGTCCGTAGATTCAAAATCTATTGATTTAACTAATATGCTTAAAGAATTTGAAAAAGTAGTTTCTAAAGAAAAAATTAGAGAGAACCAAAACCATGCTTTAGCAAATACAAGGGCAAGGCTTAGGATGTTAACATTATACTACTTTGCATCTCTCAATAATTATATAGTTGTTGGTACTGGCAATAAAGTAGAGGATTTTGCAATTGGATTTTTTACAAAATATGGAGATGGTGGAGTGGATATTAGTCCTATTGCAGATTTAACTAAAAGTGAAGTATATAAATTAGCTAAGCATCTTGAAATTGATAAAACAATAGTTAACGCTAATCCAACCGATGGATTATGGGATGATAACAGATCTGATGAACAGCAAATTGGGGCTAGCTACGATGAAATTGAATGGGTTATGGAACAAAAAAAGAATGGAAAAAATTCTGCTGATTTTAAAGGAAGAGTACGAGAAGTTTTTAAAATTTTTGAAGAACATCACTCTAATAATAAGCACAAAATGACTTCAATTCCTGTCTGCATAATCCCTGAAGAATTAAAATAAATTATATTACTCTATTTAATTTTTTTGAAAGACGTGTTTTAAGACTTGAATAATTAATAACATCTTCTAGAACTAATTTGTTATCTATATTTTCAGATATTTTGCCCTTAAATTCATTTAATTTTTTATCAATTAAAAAACAACGTAAATTAAGTATAGTCTCTATTACAAGTTGAGAAATTGATTTATTCTTGGGTTTTGGAAAAATACTATTTCTTTCCCAATCGTGTAACATATATTTTTCGTCATTCATCAATATATTGGTGATTTCAATTTCAATTTCTTTAGGCAATGTATTTAATAGTTTATCATTAGAAATTTCCTTATTCTCATTATAGGATTCAATAATCTTATAATAAATTTTTCTAAAATTTTCATTAGAGAACTCCATTTCATCTTCATGAAGATCCATATAGATTTTTTCAAATACCTTTGCACGACGAATAATAGGAGTCAATATTATTTTCCCATTTTCATCTTCTTTTTCAGTTTCATCTTCAAACTCTTCAATATTATTGCCATATAGTAATAAAATCTCTATTATTTTCTTCTCCAATTCATAGAGAATATTTGTTTCTCTCTTCGAATTTTCTGGCTTTACAATACTAAATGAATCAAAATTTTTTCTTGATTGCTTTATATTTTTTTTAAATGACTTTTTTTGAATTTGAGCTAGAGTACTATATAACACTTGTTCACTAATTCCCATTATAGATGAACATTCCTTTATATATATTTCCTTTTTTATTTGATCAGAAATTTTAGAAATACTTTCAACCATATTTCTAACAACAGCAGCTTTTTTTACTGGATCATTTTCAGCCTCATCAACTAATAAAGATGCTTTATACTTTATAAAGTCTTTTGAATTTTTGTTAAAAAATGTTTTTAATTCTTCTGTTTCTTTTGAATTTGCAAAACTATCAGGGTCCTCTCCCTCTGGCAAATTACATATTCTAACATTCATCCCCTGCTCCAAAATAATATCTATTCCCCTTAAGGCTGCACGAGAACCAGCACTATCACCATCAAATAAGACTGTAATATTCTTAGTTAATCTACTTACTAATCTAATCTGATTTTCTGTCAATGCTGTTCCAGAAGATGCAACAACATTTTTTATACCTTTCTGATAAAGCTTAATTACATCTGTATATCCTTCTACAAGCAAACAATTATCCTCTTTTACTATATTTTGTTTTGCCTGAAATATGCCATATAGAACCTTGCTTTTATAATAAATAAGACTTTCAGGGGAATTAATATATTTAGCAATATTCTTAGAAGATTTAAGTATTCTTCCTCCAAAACCTAAAACTCTGCCAGACATACTAAGAATGGGGAACATTACTCTTCCTTTAAATCTGTCTATATTCTTATCATCCTTAACTATAGTAAGTCCTGTTTTTTCTAAGAAATTTAATTTATAGCCTTTTTTTAAAGCTTCTTCAGAAAAATTATTTGAACTATTAAATGAATATCCTAAGTTATACTTTTCAATTACCTCATCTGAAAATTCTCTTTCCTTAAAATAAGATAAACCAATTGATTTACCTTCTTCAGATTTGCTTAAGTTATCTTGAAAATAATCTTTAGCATATTCAGTAATTAAAAACATACTTTCTCTTTCATTATCCTGTAATTTTTGCTCTGAAGTCTTTTGAGTTTCTTCTACTTCTATATTATATTTTTTTGCTAAATATTTAATTGCTTCAGGATATGTAAAATGCTCATGTTCCATAAGAAATGTAACTACAGTGCCGCCCTTTCCACTAGAGAAATCTTTCCATATTTGTTTTGCAGGAGAAACCATAAAGCTTGGCGTTCTTTCTTCAGAAAATGGACTTAATCCTTTATAATTTGAACCTGATTTTTTTAATTGAACAAAATCACCTATAACCTCCTCTACACGAGATGACTCAAATACATTTTCAATTGTTGATTTTGCTATCAATTAATTTAAATTATGGTTAATATTTTGACTTGTTAATGTAGCAATTAATTTAAACTTATTGATAAAAAAATTTAAAATAGTTATTAATTAATTTAAGAAGATTTATTTGCAAGCTGACCACAAGCAGCATCTATATCTTGTCCTCTTGATCTTCTAATAGTGACATTTATATTGTTTCTTTCAAGCATATTTTGATATAAATCAATACTATCTTTTGAGGCCTGTGAAAATCTATTATTATCGATAGAATTATATTGAATTATGTTTACTTTACTTGGAGCAAACTTACAAAAGTCTACTAGAGATTTTGCATCTTCAACAGTATCGTTTATTCCTTTCCAAATAACATATTCGTAAGTAATAATTTGCTTAGTTTTATTATACCAATATTTTAATGCTGATTTTAATTCCGATAAATTCATTTTTTCATTAAAAGGCATAATTGAAGTTCTGATATTATCAATGGCTGAGTGGAGTGATACAGCTAGTTTAAATTTTACATTTTCATCTGCCATCTTCTTTATTATTTTTGGCACACCTGATGTAGAAACTACAATTCTTCTTGGAGACATCCCTAATCCATTTTTTGAAGTTATCATATTTATAGATTTTATGACATTATTATAATTCATAAGTGGCTCTCCCATTCCCATAAAAACAATATTTGTTAATGATTTATTATAATATTCTTTACTCTGCTTACTTATTAATACTACTTGATCATAAATTTCATCAGGATTTAAATTCCTCATTCTTTTCAATCTTGAAGTAGCACAGAATTTACAATTTAAACTACATCCAACCTGAGATGATATACATGCAGTTATTCTATTTTTTGTGGGAATTAATACACATTCAACTATTAAATCATCAAATAACTTAATTGCATTCTTAATTGTACCATCTTTGCTTTTTTGAATTTTATATAACTCAATATGATTAATAACAAAATTTTCCTTCAAAACAGATCTAACTGATTTTGAAAGATTAGTCATTTGTTCAAAATTTAATGCAGACTTCTCCCATAACCATGAATAGACCTGATCTCCTCTATATTCTTGATAACCATTATCTGAAAAGAATTTTTTTATTTGATCAATAGATAATGATCTTATATCTTTTTTTGACATTTTAAAATAGCAACTTATACTTTTATATTATCAGCATCGCATCCCCATAACTATAAAAATTGTATTTTCCTTTTATTGCTTCAGCATATGCTTTTTTAAGAAAATCATCTCCTGCAAAAGCAGAAGCCATCATCAGCAGTGTTGATTTTGGCATATGAAAATTAGTTATCATAGAATTTGCAATAGTAAATTCATAAGGAGGAAAAATAAATTTATTTGTCCAACCATTATTGCTATTTAAAGTTCCGCTTGATGAAACTGAACTTTCAATAGCTCTCATAACAGTGGTTCCAACTGCACAAATTCTCCTTTTACCTTTTAATCCATTGTTAATAATTTTAGCTGCATTTTCTTGAACTATTACTCTCTCACTATCCATTTTATGTTTTGATAAATCTTCAACCTCAACAGGGGAAAATGAGCCTAGTCCAGTATGTAATGTAATTTCTGAAAATTTAATTCCTTTAATTTCTAGACGTTTTAATAAATGTTTTGAAAAATGCAAACCTGCAGTTGGAGCAGCAACAGCACCTTCGTTTTTTGCATATATTGTCTGATACCTATCTCTGTCTTCTGGTTCAACATCTCTTTTTATATATTTTGGTAAAGGTGTTTCCCCCAGGTCAAGTAATAATTTCCTAAATTCATCATAAGGTGTATCAGATAAAAATCTTAGGGTTCTTCCTCTTGAAGTTGTGTTATCTATAACTTCCGCAACTAATATTTCATCCTCCCCAAAATAAAGTTTATTTCCAATTCTTATTTTTCTTGCAGGATCAACTAGCACATCCCAAAGTCTTTGTTCACTATTTAATTCTCTTAGCAAAAAAACTTCTATTCTTGCTCCTGTCTTTTCTTTATTACCATATAACCTAGCAGGGAAAACTTTAGTATTATTTAAAATAATAACGTCTTCTTCATCAAAATAATCTATCATGTCTTTAAATAATTTATGATGAATAGATTGATCGGATCTGTCAAGAACCATTAATCTTGATTCATCCCTGTTTTTATTTGGATATTCTGCCAAAAGTTTTGTAGGCAATTCATAATTAAAAGCTGATAACTTCATAGGTTTTTTTTTAGAAAGGGCAAATATACAATCTCAAAAGTGGGGTTGTCAAGTAATTTAAGATTTAATTTAATTTTTTATTGGAATGATGTCTTTTGTGATCTCTTTTAGCTTTCATTTGCATCATAGTACTAAAAGATTGCTGTAAATCTACTCCAGTTTGATTCGCTAAACATAAAACAACAAATAAAACGTCTGCCAACTCCTGTCCAAGATCACTATTATCTGTCACTTTCATGCTTTGCTCGCCATATTCTCTTGATATAATTCTAGCAACTTCACCAACCTCTTCAGTAAGTTGAGCCATATTTGTTAGCTCGTTAAAATATCTTACTCCATGTTTATTTATCCAATTATCTACTTTCTGTTGTAATATTTTTATTTCCATAATTTTTAATTTTCTATTATTAAAGTAATTGGCCCATCATTTATAAGATCAACCATCATATTTGCTCCAAAAATTCCTGACTTCACCTTGTTATTAATTAATTTATCTAATTCTAAAATAAATGTTTTATAGAGTGGTTCAGCTATTTCTGGTCTAGCAGCATTTATGTAGCTAGGTCTGTTTCCTTTTTTTGTATCTGCATACAAAGTAAATTGACTTACTACTAAGACCTCTCCTTCTATCTGATTTATATTTTTATTCATTATAAGATTTTCATCATTAAAAATTCTAAGTTTTGCAACCTTATTGACTATTCTAATTATATTCTTCCCAGAATCTTTATTTGAAATACCTAGGAAAATTAAGATTCCATTATCAATAGAAGAAACAGTTTTATTTTCAACATTAACACTAGCACTTTTAACTCTTTGAATTACTAATTTCATTTCCTATTTATTATCTGTGTTTTAAATTATCACTCGTAATTATTTGCTTATAATTTTCATAACGAGAAAGAGCAATTTTATTTAAATCAACCATTTTTTTTATATAACAATCTGGCTCATTAATGTGTAGACAATTATTAAATTTACAATTATTCTTATTCGTTAAAAATTCAGGAAAAAAATCTCCAATTTCATTTTTATCAAAATTTACAATACCAAAGCCTTTTATTCCAGGTGTATCAATAACCCTAGCATCATGATCTATATCAAATAATTCAGCATAAGTTGTAGTGTGTTTCCCTTGGAGATGCTGAGTAGAAATATTTGCAGTTTTTAAATCTAATTTAGGCTCAATACAATTTATAATGCTAGTTTTTCCAGTACCTGAATGACCTCCAAACATAATTGTCTTATTCTTAATTAAAGGAACTATCTTATTAATGTTTAAATTTTCAGTAGCAGATATTTTAATGCATTTATAACCTATTTTAGTATAAATATTAATTAACTTTTCAATTTCTAATATTTGATTCTTACTATAGCTATCTATTTTATTAAACAAAAGGGCAGTATCAATAGAGTATGCATTAGAGGATATTAAAAACCTATCAATAAAATTTGTAGTTGTTATAGGATTATTTAGTGTAATAACTAAAAATAAAACATCAATATTAGCAGCTAATATGTGCGTCTGCCTAGACAAATTAACTGATTTTCTTAAAATATAATTTTTTCTTTCGCAAACATGATCTATAATTCCAGAATTAGACTTGCCATTGTTTTCTAAATCAAATTCAACAATATCTCCAACTGCTAATGGATTTGTACTCTGTAAATTATTCAACCGCAATTTCCCCTTAATCCTACATTGGTATTCTATCCCTTGTTTAGTTTTAACAGAATACCAACTTCCTGTTGATTTATATACAATTCCCTTCATTTATGCTAAAATTATGATTATTTATTTTATTATTTTTTTAAATTTCTTAATTTAATCTTATAATAAGAATTTATATATGTTCTAGAAAAAAACATTAAGATGTTTTTTTCTCAAGCCATTTTATTAGGTATGAAAGTATTTTTTTGGGACAATTGTTTAAGTTTTGAAGTCCAAGAAAAATATTATTTTTATTATTTATTAAGAATTTCATTCGATACCATAAGTAAGGCTTTTTATATGATCTAAAATACAGTAGTTGTAAATCTTTTTTCAAAAAGCAGTTCTTATTTTTAATCTCAATATGGTTAATGACTCCTTGAATTAAAAACTGTTTATTACTTCTAAATTTATATTGTAAGTGGTTTAAAACAAGATGAGTATTTTTTTTAAAAAAAGATTCAAATGTTGATTTTCTTAAAGGATGTGGCGTGTGTTTAAAGTTATAATACTTATTAAAACCCGCAATTTTAGCTGATAATTGCTGAGCAGTTTTATGCCCTATTTTTTTTCTTTTTCTTTTTTTAAAAAATTTATTCTCATCAAAATTTAACCACTTTCCTCTCAAAACTGGTTTCCCATCTATAAAGAAATCTTCAGGCTGCGTTTTGTTTATCAAAAAAAAATCGTCATTCAAGTAAATAAAGTGTTCTGCTAAATTTGGAATCCTGAACATCAAACATTCTATTGTTCTATTATTAAAGGTAGGAAGGTATTGTTCATAACCATCAAATATTGTTTTATGGTCTATTATAGAAATTTTATCATATTTTTTAGTCAATAATTGCTCTTTAAGAAATTTAGGTTTTTGATTGTCAGTAACTATAAAAATATTTCTTAAATAAGGGGCAAATTTTAATAATGAATTAACTGTAAACTTTATCTCATTAACTTGTAAGAAACGATTTTGAAAGTTTTTTGTTTTTCTAATTTCTTTATTTTCTAAAAAAGGAGTCATTTTTAATTGATGACTTTTATCATCACCATCAACCCATAAAATTACAGCATCAATTGGTTTTTGAGTTTGATTAGAATTCATCTTAATTAAAAAAATAAAGTTTAGAATTATTGCAAATTAAATGTCGTGATAGCTTTTCCATTTTTAATTTTTGGGAGTATAAAGAAATTGCCAATAATTTTATTATAATTATCTGGATAGAATTTTTTTCTTGCATCTGAAGGGTAAAAAGTCATCTCTCCAAAAATTGTTTTTCCATTAACTGAATAAAGATCAACTCTTACAAAAGGTAATTTTTCAGACAGAGTTCTTGCAATACGTGTCATTTCTTTTAGATTGGTTGGTTTTTTTATATTATATGAAATACTTTTATAATTCTTACTCTTTCCAAAAGGTAATAAATTAAAATCTAAATCAAAACATCCTTGTTTATGATCCTCTTCTCTATCAATATGAACATCTATAAACTTAGGCTCACCGTTAAAACAATAAAATTTATAGTCTACTAATGTCTCTTTGCCATTTTCTTTTAAAAAATGCTCAATTATGTATCTTGGTTTAAGATCTTTATAAGCCCATTCTTGACCCATTCTAAAGTACTGGTTTATTTTAATCCAGTTTTTTAGTTTTTTTGTTACTTGTTTCAAGTTAATTTTATTTTTATCTCGAACAATAATGTTATGTCCGCTAGAATGTGTCGCTTTTATTACAAATTTATTAGGCAAAATATCAAAAGGGATATCTTCAACTGTATTATATACCCCGTAAATTTCATTTAAGTACTGAATGCCAATTTTTTCTTTCACAAATGATCTTACTTCATATTTGTCAACTAATTGATTTAAGATTTTTGGGCGAAAAAAAACTTTGTACCACTCGATTTTAGCATTAAAATCTGTTGGATTATCTAGATTTAACTTTTTCTCTGAAAAATATTCATAATGAATTTTTACATACATTTTTGATGGCAAAAATCTCATTTTTCGAAGGGTTCTTAGATAAAATCTATGTAAAATATAATACATATTTTTAAATTAAATTTCTACTCAATTTTTCTTATAAAAGATAGGAATTTATTTACGTTTACAGCTCATTTTAATGATGAAAATAATTGTAGAGAATAATTTATTTCTTTGTTTAATAAAAAAATTATTTATTAAATTATATAGATTAGAAATAACCAATAATATAAATATTAAATATGGTTTAAAAATGGACTGAATATAGATTAAAATAATTTTATCATAATAAATTTTTTATCAATAAAAATATATACTTTTTCCTAAAATTATAACTTTACAAAATAATTAGAGATTTTAAAACACATTAGGTTATGAAAATTGTTATTCTTGCAGCAGGTATTGGGTCAAGGCTAGGTAACGCCTACCCTAAGCCATTAACTAAACTAAAAAATGGTAAAAGTATTATGAAAATGCAAATTGAAAATATTGTAAAAAAATATGATATAAATGATATTAATGTTGTAGTAGGTTATAAAAAAGATTTGATTATGGAATCTTTTCCCAAATTAAGTTATATTTATAATCCTTTATTTGACAGAACTAATACTTCTAAAAGCTTACTAAAAGCACTAAAAAAATATTCAGATGAATCAATACTTTGGTTTAATGGAGACGTTGTTTTTGATCAAAAAATTATGGATATACTAGATGAACATATAAGAGAAAAATCAACATTTGTTGCAGTAAATAAGAGTTTGGTCGGAGATGAAGAAGTTAAGTATACATTGAGTAACGGATATGTAAAAGAGCTTTCAAAGTCTGTTAAAAATGGATTAGGTGAAGCAGTTGGAATAAATTTTATTTCATCAGTTGATATAGAAAAATTTATAAGTCGGCTTGAAGAATGTAACGATAATGATTATTTTGAAAGAGGAATTGAATTATGTATAAAAAAAGACAATATTAATGTGAAAGCAATAGACATATCTATGTACAACTGTATTGAAATAGATTTTATCTCAGATTTAGATAATATTAATAAAATTCTATAGATTTGATTAGATGAATTTTGTTTTATTTTGTAAAAATAATTACGCATATGGAATTCTTGAGCCTATTACAAAAGTTCTTGAAAAAAGAAATCATAAATGGATATGGTATATCCACAATAAAAATATTAATAGCTTTCTATATAAATCAGAAAATTTTACTAATAATATTTCAGATATAATTAATTTTAAAAGTGATGTTATATTAGTCCCTGGAAATGAAGTCCCTCATTATTTAAGAGGATTAAAAACTCAAATATTTCATGGATTAGCAGGTGAAAAAAAAGGTCATTTTAAAATTAGAGATTATTTTGATTTATATCTTACTCAAGGGCCTTATTTTACAAAAAAATTTAATGAACTTAAGAGTATACATAAAAATTTTGAAGTTATTGAAACTGGTTGGTCAAAATTAGATTTGTATAACCAAAACAAAAATTCGTGTAATTTAGAAAAACAAAACATACTTAGAAAATATAAAAAAAAACATATCATAATCTATGCTCCAACATTTTCTCCGAAACTTACATCTGCCCCAAATTTATTATTCAAATTAAAATCTCTAATAGAAACTAACAAAAATTATCTATTGTTTATAAAATTTCATCCATTGATGGCAGAAAAATGGGTACACCTATATAAAAATTTAGCTAAAAACTCCAACAATATTATTTTTAAAGAAGAAAAAAATATAATTAAATTTTTACTAATGGCAGATATATTAATAAGTGACACATCCTCTGTTATTTATGAATTTTTACTTTTAGACAAGCCTGTTATAACGTTTAATAATATTTCTAAAACAATTCATTGGGAAAATTCTTGTAACTTCAATGATCTAGATTTTCTAATAAAAAATAACCTAGAAAATGATCCATATGCTAAGTATAGGAATCAAATATATAATGAATTCCATCCTTATTCTGATGGAAAATCATCTTTGAGAATGATAAAAGCTACAGAAATGTATATAAAAAAACATGGTATTCCTTCTAAAAGGAAATTGCCAATACACCGAAAATTAAAAATCTATAGCAAATTTGGAATACCAAAAATCAATAAATGGAAAAATTAACTGCATTGATTCCCGTTGGAAATGAGATACATAATATTAAAGAGGTAATTTCTTCTGTTAATTTTGCAGATGAAATTTTAGTAGTTGACAGCTATAGTAGCGATGGGACATATGAAGTTGCTAAAAAATATGCTACAAAAGTTATAAGAAGAGAGTATCAATATTCATCATCTCAAAAAAATTGGGCAATACCTCAAGCTAAATATAGTTGGGTTTTAATTATTGATGCAGATGAAAGAGTAACTTCAGAATTAAAAGATGAAATTCAAGAGATACTAAAAAATCCATCTAAGGAGTTTAATGCATATTCAATAGTAAGAAATAATCATTTTATGGGGGAAAAAGTATATTATTCTGGATGGAGAAATGATAAAGTAATTAGATTATTTAAAAAAGATTATTGTAAATATGAAGATAAATATGTTCACGCAAAACTTTTAGTAAATGGCAAGGTTTCTAAATTAGCAAATAAACTTTACCACGATACTTATACAACTATTGACAAACATATTGAAAAACTTAATAGATATGCTAGTTTACAAGCTAAAGATTATGAAAAAAATACATCAAAATTAACTCCATATCACTTCGTTATAAAACCAATCTGGACCTTCTTTAAACATTACATAATTCAAAGTGGATTTAGAGATGGTCTTATTGGATTAACTATTTCATATTTAAGAGGCTATTCTGTTTATATGAGGTATCTAAAATTATGGTTAATAAAAAAAAGAAAATAATTTATATACATTTATTTTAAATTGAAATTTTTATACCATTCAATTGCTCTTCTTTCAATTTCTGGCATTCTATCATTATCATTATTTCCTCCACATATTATACATACTACATTCTTATTAATTATTTTCTTAGAATATGAGTTTAATGCTGCTGTAGACATTGCTCCTGCTGGCTCAGCTATTATAGAATGATCTCTTTCTAAATCTAATATTGACTGACAAATCTCGCCTTCATGAATTAATATAAGATCATCTAAATATTTGTCGCAAAAATTAAAACTAATTTCTCCAACCTTTTTTACAGCAGCTCCATCTACAAATCCATCTATTAATTCTAATGTCGTATTCTTATTATTATTTATTGAAGTTCTCATTGCTGGAGCTCCCAAAGGCTCAATTCCAATTATTTTAGTTTTTGGAGAAAGTTGCTTAAAAACATTTATAGCTCCTGAAATTAGCCCTCCACCTCCAATTGGAATAAAAATATAGTCAATATCAAAATTTGCTTGATCAATAATTTCAAGAAATACAGTAGCCTGACCTTCAATTACTTTTAAATCATCAAATGGATGAATAAAAATTTTAGCGTTTTTTTTACAAAAACTTAATGCTTCAGTATAAGCTTGTCCAAAGTTATTCCCTACTAATTTGATTTTAATTTTGTCTCCACCAAATTTCTCTACTTGTTGAATTTTTTGCTTAGTTGTATGAATAGGCATAAAAACATTACCGTCTATATTTAACATTTTACATGCAAATGCAAAACCTTGAGCATGATTTCCAGCGCTTGCACAAACAATTCCTTTATTTCTGTCAGACTTTGATAATGATAATATTTTATTTAAGGCCCCCCTAATTTTAAATGATCTAACCTTTTGAAGATCTTCTCTTTTTAAATAAATATTTGCATTAAAATTTTCACTTAAATTTAAGTTTTTTTCTAAAGGAGATTTAATTACTACATCTGCAAGGGTATCACTTGCATTTTTTATTTCATTAATATTAATAAGTTGAATTGACACGCTAAAATAAATTTTTCATTTCTTTCATTGAAGATCTTAAAATTGATCCTATAAGTTCAACAGGATGATTGGCTGTTTCAGAATTAATTTTTTTTAATTGATCAATGTCAATTCTTGATGAATTAAATTTTATTCCGATTAATTCTCTTTCATAATTATCAACAATATTCTTTAATAATGGCATGCATGCATTTGAAAAAAGATAGCAGCCATATTCTGCAGTATCAGAAATTATTCGATTCATTTCATATAGTTTCTTTCTAGAAACTAAATTCGCAATTAAAGGAAGTTCATGTAATGATTCATAATATGCAGAAGCATCTTTTATCCCCGAATTAGTCATGGTCTCAAAAGATAATTCAACACCTGCCTTTATAAAAGCAATCATTGCAGTTCCATGATCAAAATATTCTTGAACAGAAATATCTTTTTGGGTTGATGAAGTTTTTTCAAACATAGTTTGTCCCGTTTCTTCTCTCCATTTTAATAAATCATAATCATCCTTATCCCAATCCAGCATCATTTTTTTTGAAAATTCTCCTGACATAATTTCTTGCATATGTTTCTTATATAGAGGAGTCATTATCTCTTTTAGTTCTTCTGAAAGTTCTGAAATCCTTAATTTTGCTGCATCAGAAATCATATCCATCATCTTAGTTAGACCTCCATGCTTTAATTGCTCAGTCATAACCTCCCATCCATTTTGGATTAATTTTGAAGCATAATTCTTATCAACCCCATCACTTGACATTTTATTAAATAACAATATTGATGCAGTTTGGAGCACTCCGCAAAGAATAGTTTGCTCACCCATTAAATCACTTTTTACTTCAGCAACAAAAGATGATTCTAATACTCCAGCTTTATGAGAACCTAACGCAAAGGCATATGCCTTAGCCTGAGCTAATCCTTTTTTTTGAGGATCATTTTCTTGGTGAACTGCAATTAGAGTTGGCACACCAAAACCTCTTTTATATTCTTCCCTTACTTCTGTACCAGGACATTTTGGAGCAACCATTATCACTGTTATATCTTCTCTGATTTTAACTCCTTCTTCTACAATATTAAAACCATGAGAATATGATAATGTTGATTTTTTTTTCATTAATGGCATTATAGAATTCACAACATTGGTGTGTTGTTTATCAGGAGTTAAATTCAATACTAAATCTGCTATTGGAATTAATTCGTCATATGTTCCTACATGAAAACCATTATTAGTTGCATTCTGAAATGATAAACGTTTCTTATCAATTGCTCCTTGTCTTAAGGCATATGAAATATCTAGGCCAGAATCACGCATATTAAGTCCTTGATTTAACCCCTGAGCTCCACAACCAATGACAACAATCTTTTTTCCTTTTAATTCTTCAATTGCTGAATCAAATTCATTTAGCTCCATGAATCTACATTTAGATAATTGAATTAGTTTTTCTTCTTCAGATAAAGTGTTAAAATAGTTTGACATGATGAGTTATTTATTTTTTAAATTTTGATAAAATTTCTGAAATCATCAAAGGCTCTTTTGTAACAGCTATTCTACCAGACCTAACAAATTGCATTATTCCATGTGAACTCAATTTTTTGTATAATTTATCTAATTCTTTTCTTCTTCCAGATTTTTCCAAAACAAAAAATTCATTATTCACAGTTACAATAATTGCATTACTTTCTTTAATTATATTTTGAATTTTTCTTTCGTCAAACAATAAGCTTGATTTAATTTTAAATAAACAAGACTCCTGATATATAGTTTCTTCATCTGTATGATAATAAGCTTTAATTACTTCAACTTGCTTATTGATTTGACCAATAATTTTTCTAATTGATTTTTCTGTATCATTAACTATAATAGTCCACCTGGAAACATCTTTAATTTCAGTCATTGAACTGTTAAGACTTTCTATATTAATATGCCTTCTTTGAAAGATAGCAGATATTCTATTTAACAAACCAATATTATTTTCTGTATA
>Ga0163179_10001966_pt1 | contig 14442 bp, 8 predicted proteins | sample AtlANTMetagenome_FD_109643 | JGI IMG/M metagenome (GOLD analysis project Ga0163179, IMG submission 109643) | Marine eukaryotic phytoplankton communities from the Atlantic Ocean - Atlantic ANT 2 Metagenome | ecosystem: Environmental > Aquatic > Marine > Oceanic | place: North Atlantic Ocean...
GAGGGTCAGATCACGGCAGAATACCTGGTATTGAGTGCCAACGGAGACAATGTCCGCAACCACGACGGTAGCATTCCCGGCCCCAAGGCGGGCGCTATCGAGATCACTCAGTCGCTTACCAATGACGTTGACTACTCTGCGAATGGCAATTTGGCCGGAATCCCGATCTTCGGACCGGCCATGCATCTATTGCGTGCATCCGCCGGCTTTGCAGACGGTCCTGACGGACTTCCGCTGGGACGCGCGATTCATCCCACCTCATTCGTTTTCTCACCCGCTTCTCCCGCTGACTTTAACGGCGACGGAGTTCTCAGCGCAGACGACATTGATTTACTTTGCGGAAAAATGGGGACTGAGGACGCCGAATTCGACCTTAATTCCGATGGCATCGTCGACGACTCAGATCGCGACATGATGGTCTTTGACTATCTAAACTCGACCTATGGAGATGCCAATCTGGACGGCATCTTTAACTCGTCCGATTTCGTCTACGTCTTCCAACGAGGAAAATACGAAGACCAGACCCCATCGAACGCGGGCTGGGCAGACGGCGACTGGAATTGCGACGGAAAATTCTCATCGCAAGATCTCGTACTCGCCCTTCGAACAGGCGATTATCGTGAGGTGGCCGCGATTTCGGCCGCCTTAGACGCCCTCGACGAATGGGAAGAGAAGCGTGAGCGAATTGTTCGCCGAGCTTAGGTGCAGGGTCACCGGCAAAAATGAGACGTGCCAAGCGCACCCGTTACGCAACCTAACGGAACAGTCCCTTCCAATCAAAGTCATTGGCAGTTCGCGGTGAGTTTTGGTCAAGTGATTCCAACGCTCCTCCCGCAGGCGTCAACTCAAGCGTTCCCGCACCGCTCGCCGATGAATCAGCCTCATCGATTTGCACAAATCGCAGTGCACTACGAGGCTCCTCTTCAGCTGGTGTCGGCCCATCTTCTGGCTCCGCTGGAGCCGGTTTTTTGGGTTCTACAACCGGTTCGCTCTCGGCTGGCCGCGGCACTTCTTCCATCTCTTCGGCGACCGTCGTCGGATGTCCTTGAATGATGCTTGATTCACCCTGGGGGACAATCCCTCGACTGATGACGCTCGGTCGTGTGTATCCGTAGTCAAAGTAGTAACTCGCGTCACGTCTTCTGGCTCGAATCAGAGCATCGAAATATCCCTTGGCAGGCCAGGGGCCTTCTTGGAGAGCCACTCCGCAGAAATCAATCAGCGACCCTTTGCGGAAGTGCACTTCAACAATCGACATGTTGTACTGTGTCAGCGATTGATAGAACTGAGTCTGTGCCTCCGCAGCACGACGCTGGGCATCCAGAAGGAAGTCAAGCGTGACGGTACCGGCTTCCAATTTGTTTTGCAGGACGTCCACCTGTCGATCGGCAGCGGCACGTTGCAGGAAAGCGGTCTGTGTGAGGGCAAAGTTCGCATCCAGTCGTTGTACCGCATCCGTGAGTGCATGCGACACTTCAAGTTCCATATCTTCCAATCGTGCCTTGGAGCGAGCCAGTTGCAACTGCTGGTGACGTACGGCAGATTGTTCAGCTCGGAAACCGATTGGCACTTGCACATCTAAACCAAATCGCCATTCTTGGAAGCGACCGTCGGTCAAACCTTCAAACGCGGTCGAACCGGGCTCAGGAAAATCCAATCCGTTGCGATTCGATTCCAACAAGTCATCTCCCAAGCCGACCCAACGGTAAAGTGCGACAAGATCAACTTGGGGAAGAAGATTGTTCTTCGAAGCGAGCAATTCAAGTTCACGCTGTTTTACCTGCCAATTTTGCCGGCGGATTTCACTACTTCTCGTAAGCGATTCTGCCAGGATCTCGGACCAATCAAATTGCACACGAGCAATCGTTGGCTCATCGGCCGGTCGGATGATACGCCCGTCGGTCGGTGCAATACCCATCAGGTATCGGACTTGGCGTTCCGCGATCAACAGGTCACGTTTCGCCTCTTCGACTCGTCCTCGGAAGAAGTAATACTGCTCACGGGACTGAGCTTCCTGTTCACCCGAAACTCCTTGTCCACCTTCTTCATAAATCGCGTTAATTCGTTTCCAGGTCAGCAGGGCACTGTTGCGACCAATCTTCGCGGTTTCAAGATTGCGATAGAAGAAATAAAGTTCCCAGTAAGCTCGCTCGACCGATGCAAGATGATTTCGCACCGACTGTTCGAATTGCACCAACGACACGTCGGTTCGAATTCGTGCTAAGAGCAGCGGGATCCGATTGATCTGAGTACCACTACCTCGCATCAAAGGATGTCGTGCTTCCGCTTCAAAGGAAGTCAACCATTCGCTCGCCAACACACGCAAAGGTCGATTGGAAGCATCGTAAGTCGAAATATTCCGGAACGACCACTGAGTTCCCGTAGCGGCTCGCTTCGTCAATTCGGATTCAAAATTGACATTATCCCGATCCAGGATACGCGCAAAAATGACTGCGGGATCAGAAGCATCGTCAACATTTTGTGGTCGGTCAGTGCGATCCCAGAACACACTCGTGTTCCATTGGGCATCGAACTGCGAGAGAGCAGACTCCACACCATTCGGTCCCGTTTCCTCAATGGCAGCATCAAAAATGGTCGGTGAAAAGTCGGCGTTGATCGTGAGATTCTCAGGGGGACCAGCAACCAGCTGCCCCACCTGTCGGGTTTGTCGAACTGCCGCAATCGAACGCATCACCTTGCTGTTTTGAAGAGAGATCGCAATCGCCTCTTCCAAAGTCAGATCCCAGGGAGTGCCGGTAGCGGTGTTGATCAAAGAAAACGGTTTGTGTGCGTCAGCGGCATCCGCCATCACCTCGGTTTCCACATCGGGGTATTCGAGGTTTGTCGCTTCATCGAGCAGATGAGACAGATCACCGTCTTCGTGAAGGAAAAACGGCTGTGTTGGTTGACACCCAGACAAAAGCACAAGGCCAATGAGTGTGTAAACCGTGGCAATATGAAGTCGCCGATCCATCAGATATTCGTCCTGCTTGGTTGCGTACCGCTGCGACAGCATCGATTCGGCCATGGGTAAACGGACCATGAGCGCTATCCGAGCGCAAATGATTTATCTATTCCCCCCCAGGCCGATGCTATCGTCTAAACCTGCTCGCGCAACTTCGAGACGAAACGATCGGCAAAATTGTTATCGACCCTACAATCGTTAAACTTTGAACTATCTGAAGAGTTTATGAGTCGGGATGCCAGCGTGCTGCCACTTGTTGATGGACCTCAAGCACGATCCAACTTGATCATGTCTGAAAACCAAGCCAAAAGGCACTCAACGTGCCCTCTTTTCGCAAGCCTGGGCGATCTGGGAGACGGTGGGAACTCCAACGGTTGCCAGCAACAAATGGCCCTCAGAATCGAATAATAACGATGCAGGAAGCGCATTCGCCCCCACTTGCTGTCGAATCAAAGACAGCAAGTGATCACGCTTCGGCGGCTCCAGATCGGACAACATCTCGTATGTCGGCTGGTACTCTTCGACGTAGGCCAGGATTTGCTCGCGAGTTTCGATTGGGTCAGAAGGGAGCCCCCATAGCTTGACGCCAGCTTCCTCGACTGCCGCAGAAAGCCGCTGGACTTGAGGCAAAAAACCCTTACAAGCATCGCACCAGGTGGCCGTTGTCATGACCAGATGAAAGGACGATGATTCCATCGCGGGGAGAATATCTGCAGCAAGCGGGCGAGTGGAGTTTGCAACAAACGCGGACACCTTGGCACGAGGGTAGGGCGAAATCACAAAAGATCGACCCTCACTGTCGGGTATCTCCCGAGCGGTCACCAATTGATTGACTTCGATGTTTTCAATCGAGGTCGTTTTCCCCGAGGGCCACAGAACCTCGAGCCGGTCGACCCGATCCGCATCGTTAAGGCCGATAATGAGGGTATCTGAATTCTGTGCTGCAAAACCCTCCCCGCAGCGGAAGGTACGACTGAGACGCATACCGGACAGCTCGAGTGTAGCACGCGCACCGTAGGCATCGGCTGCACTCCATTCAGGGCTGGGCTTGGGAGTGTGGTTGCCACCAGAAAAACGCAGCGCAATAAAACGGTGGTGTTTTGCATCGGTCAACGACATGCGGCTGCGATAAAGCTGAAACATGGGTTTATTGGCATTCACCAAGGCCATGTCGAGCCAACCATCGCGGTCGTAATCAAACCAAGCGAAGGAACGACCATCAGCGATACTATCGGCACCTGAGATTGCTGATTCGTCCGAGAATCCTTGGCCAGCCTGATTACGAAAAAAACAGTTCCGCTCGTGACCGCTAAAGGAGTGCCATCGCATTTCTCCGGACTCAAACTTCTCCTTACCTCGACTGTATCGAGTGGCCATACCGACATCGACCTGACCACGTAGTGGGTCAATTCTCCAAAGATCACTACGGCGAAATTCATCTTGGGCAAGTCCTGTGTCGGAGCGTACGACCGCACGCCAAAAATTGCTTCACAAATCGACCGTCGTCTCAAATTCCTGCGGCGCCGTATAGTATCCGCTCGCGACATAGAGATCTAACAGGCCGTCATTATCAAAGTCGACGAACTGACCTCCCCAAGCCCAACCGGCACGAGCAACCGGGAACGCCGGAGCTTGCAGGCCAGAAACAAGCTGAAAACGATCGGGCACCTGGTGAAACAGATAGTTCCCGGTGGCCAATCGTGATATCCGCGGATCAATTCCTTCGACAAGTCGCGTGATCCGTCGGCCCGCCTTGCTGTACATGTTGCTTACATACAGATCATCTCGGCCGTCGTTATCATAATCCCCCCAGGTAACTCCCATCGCAAAGCCGAGTTGATCAATTCCAACCCCGGCAGCAATATCTCGCCAACCGCCGGCACCATCATTTCGGAAAAGATGATCGGGCGCGAAGTCATTTGCAACATAAAGATCGACATCGCCATCTTGATCGTAATCCGACCAACTTGCCTGGAATGAATTCCGCCACCCCATTAACGGCTCTGAATGAGGTGCCACATCGAATCGACCGTCACCAAGATTAATCAACAACAGATTCGGCGGTCCGATCTGATTAATAAATGAACGATTTTCGCTTCGATGACGATCCTTAAGTTCTGCAGATTGGGCGGTAGTCAAATAGTTATGAATTCGATGATCGTCGTTTGACAGATCAGCATCGATCCGGTTACTGACGTCATCTTGATGGTAGGTCGAGAAATAAACATCAATGAGACCGTCGTTGTTGTAATCTGCGGCGCACACCGATGTGGCCTCAAACGGCAGCTCACAGGCGACCAGGGATGATCGATCGACAAACTTGCCGTCTTCATTGACGAGATACATGCTACGATCAAGACTTCGCGCAAGCATCACATCTTTGTCGCCATCGTTATCAAAGTCGACAAACACCGCTGCGTTGGATCGGCCTTCCACATCAAGTCCATAGTCTCGAGCGACCTCAACAAACGTGCCATCCCCGGAATTTCGCAGCAGGAGATTTTTCCCCCAACGGACGGTGATATAGAGATCGTCAAATCCATCCTGGTCAATATCCACAACAGCGACACCAGGATGGTGCGCCGTTGAGATCGGAAAAAATCGATCATCCGCAACTCCGCCCGGGAGTGAAGCACGACGCTGAGGGTAATAGTGTCGCGTCGCGTATTCCCAGTGTTTTGATTCGCGTAGTCGACGAAGTGTATTTCGGTCGGGTATCGCGCTCGCTATTTGATCCTCGAAATACAGTTCTTCCCGTTGAGACAAGGACAGATCTTTGAGTTGCCAGCCGGCAATCCGCCATCGCCCCTCGGCCGCGGCACTCAGGTCATGACGCCACTTGACCTGAATCTCCGCGCAGATCGCTGCCCACGCGGACTCCCGAAGACGCGCACGCCCGCGAAAAGAGAGATCCGTCTCGAACTTATCCAACTGACCGTCGACGAACCGACCATCGACAATGGCGAACTTCGCCGTTTCGAAATACCGAATCTCTTCGAACAAGGAGCTCCACAAACTCAGCGAATCATTGGTCGATGTCGTCCCAGGCGAAAGGGAAAATAAAATCGGTTTTGTCTGTCGTAAACGCCCTTTCCAATCTTCCGATCGGAAAATCACATCCCGAACTTCAACCGAGTCAGCGAACAACTCTCTCGCCCGATAATCCGGTAATTGAAGATTCGATACACTCTGATTAAGACCTGCGAGGGTTGGTGTTAATCGAAGGATTAACTCCTCACGGCCCACAATTTGTTCGATGGAACTAAGCTCTGGCTTGAATCCAACGGGTTCATCCTCGACGAACTCCGAATGGTTACGACCACATCCTGACAACGACAGGCAGAACGTGACACCGACAACAAAAAACAATGCGATACGAGCTGGCGCATGGACTTTCAGCATGCTCGGACTTTCAAACAGGTTAACCAAGACAATACAACCTTTGCTCATCACCTCAATATAACTTGCAGATCCAATGTAAGCATGGCTAGACAAACTCAATTTCCGGAACGCCCCAGGCGAAAAGCAATTTAACACCGCGGCCTAAAGTTACTGAACGACTCGCCCCCTGTCTGAGCAGACAGCGGCCAGGTTATTCAAGCGAGTTTGTTCAAAATTCAATCTCCCCATCAATCATCGGTTTCAAATTCTCTTGATTCCCCTCGCGGCAGGCGATTTTTGATATCGACGGGTGTTACCCTAGAGCCATCATCTCCGATGGAGAGTTTACCGATTTAACCGACGATGTTTGATGTTTCAGGTATCCCAAGTGTTTGAGCAACGCCAACTCCGTCCGCGCTGGCTGTTCTGTAGGGTCACGATGGTGATCAAGATCTTGTCGTGACCAACTTTGGATTGAATACCAAATACCACGCTTCGGTCGAACACCCGACTCGCATCTACGATGGAGATTTCGAAGGAATTGGACTGAATCACATCATTGAATCCGAGTACGAAGGTGAAAAGCTGTTTCCCGTACGAGGCAAAAGCTGTTCAACGAACGCGATGCCGTTTCTGAGCAAGAAATTTCAGACATATTCGGAATTCGGCATGGCCGAGTTGGACGAAATCTATACCGATGAATCTCTCGAGAAATCCTATCGGGTCGAGGTCAATACGCTCGAGCCAGGAGTGTTAATCAACAACGGCAAAGGCCATTTCGAATTCAGACCGCTCCCGCGCCGGGCCCAAATTGCTCCGTGTTTTGGATCGGCGTTTGAAGATGTCGATGCGGATGGCAACCTCGACCTGATCCTCATTCAGAATTTCTACCCAGCTCAACGAGAAACGGGCCAGCTGGACGGCGGCGTGAGCCTCTTGCTACAAGGTGACGGCCAGGGTGGCTTTGATCCGATCTGGCCCTCACAAAGTGGCCTAGTGGTACCCGGAGATGGCACCAGTCTCGCCCGAGCAGATCCGAATGGTTGATGGACGCAAGGACTTTCTGGTCGGCGTCAACAATGGTCCCTGGCAAGCCTTTGAAGCTTCGGGCCCTTCATCCAATCAATATTGTTTGATTCGTTTAAGAGGTCGCTCTGGGAATCTCGAATGCGTCGGCGCCAGACTCCGAATGCACTATTCGGATGGCAATCAGATCACGCGTGAAATTCGGGTCGGCGAGGGTTATCTAAGTCAACATTCAGCTTCCTTAGGCTTTCCGATGAAACCAACAAACCCTGCCACTCATCTGGAAATGCGCTGGCCGGACGGAACCTTTTCAGAGCATCCCATCAGCGGCTCATCAAGCGTCGAGATTCTCCAGGCTGAATAGCGGGCCTGTGAGACGATCGCCTCTCCCCAAAGGCAGTGGGATCCGGAAACAACACACGGCCGCTGCAGGTTTTCTAAAAATCGTTTTTTTCTTGCGGGACGCTTTGATCGGTGTTTAAACTGCCCCTCGATGGTACTCGGATCTGGATATCAATTGATCGATCGAATCCTAAATTCGAACCAGATAAACCGTACCAACCATCTCAAAACAATTCCTATTCCCAGGCGTCCAAACTAGAAAGGAATTCGGTGATGAGACATTCGGTATTACAGCGACGGACCGCATTCATGACCTTGGTCATTATGCTCGTCTATTCGACAACTCCTGCAAGCGCCATCGAGGTTGCTGGAGAGTTGTTCGTTGACTTGAATGCGTCAACCTTTAACACCGGTGACTCGACTTGGACGAATGCTGGAAGTTACGCGGACTTCGAAGCGATTGATGGACCGACTCGAATTGACTTACTCGATGCAACTCCGGCAATCGTATTCGACGGTACCACACAGGCTTTTGTGGGCGGATCATTAGAAGACCCCGAACCGGCGCCTGAGGGCTTAACCGGCTTTGATCCAACCCGGAGTATCGAAGTGTGGGCGTTGAATCCGAGCATCGCCAGCGAAGAAACACTCGTGTCCTGGGGCAAACGGGGTGGACCGGATGGCACGAACATGGCTTTCAATTACGGCGACCATGGAAATTTCGGTGCCGTAGGCCACTGGGGTGGCGGTGGTCCTGACCTAGGTTGGATCGACGATGATTTCACGCCTGGCGCTCCGGTCGCGAACCAATGGCACCATCTGACCTATACCTACGCTGGTGAAGATGATCCCTTGGCACGTGTCTATTCCGATGGTGAACTCTGGTACGAAGAAGACATGGGGAATTGGGGATTCTTGAATACCCATGAAGATCCTGCGATCGCTATTGCCTCTCAATGGGAATCTGACGGTTTCACGTTAACTGGCGGCCTGAAAGGTAGCTTGATGATCGGTCAGGTTCGCATCCACGATGGCGTGCTAAGCGATGCTCAGATTCTCTCGAATTACAATGCTGAAAAAGATAACTACATCAGTCCGGAACCGCCGAAACCGCCGGAACCGGCAGCAATTCCTGCGGGTCCAATCCATCGTTACAGCTTCAGCAACGACGCGAGTGCAGACGCGTCGGGTGCCGAGATCGTGGATTCGGTTGGCGGAGCCAATGGAGTGGTGCTCGGTGAAGGATCTTCATTAAGTGGGGATCAGTTAATCCTCGATGGCGGTCCGTCCGATTTCGCGGCCTACGTGGATTTTCCGAATGGACTGATCTCACCACTCACTGATGTGACGATTGAGTCCTGGGTCACGATTGAAGGCATTCAGAGTTGGTCACGAATCTTCGACTTCGGTAACAATTCTCCAGGAGGCGATGATGGAGAGCTGCTGGAGCCTGGCGATGATAACGGCGGTGAAACTCGGGGCCTCGATTATTTAATGCTTTCAGCATCCCGAGGTGACGATCAAAACCTTCACAGAGTTGATTTTCATGATGAGGATCCATTGGGTGGAGGCACGGTCACTATCGATTTCAGCGACCCCAAAGACCTTGGAGACGATCGGCATTACGCCGTGGTCCTTGACTCCGATGGCGATGAGCTGACGGGTGGGGGCACGCTTTCTGTCTACAGTGACGGAGTCTTGATGGGTAGCGCATCTACTTCGATTGCTCTCTCAAATGTTGACGATGTCAACAATTGGCTGGGACGGTCGAACTGGACGAATGACGCCAACTTCGAAGGCGCTTTCGATGAATTCCGCATCTATGACTATGCCCTGACCAACGACGAACTTCTTGGGAATTTCGAAGCGGGTCCAGACACGGTCAATACGGCTGCCAGCGTCCCTGGTGATTACAATGGCGACGGTGAAGTCAATGAAGCTGATATCAATCTCCAAGCACAGGAGATGAATAGTGCCGAAGTTCAACTCGACATCTTTGATGAAAACAATGACGGTGTCGTCAACGAAGTCGACCGATTGATCTGGGTCCAAGACCATCGACAAACGTGGATGGGCGACGCCGATTTAGACGGTTTGTTCTCCAGTGGTGACCTCGTAAAGGTCTTCACGGCGGGCCAATACAAAACCGGCGATGCGGCCTCCTGGGGAGAAGGTGATTGGAATGGTGATCTGTCCTTCGGCAGCGGAGACCTCGTGGCAGCCTTCACCGATGGCGGATATAAGGCAGGACCTCGGGCACCCGCGGCCGTTGTGCCAGAACCCTCGACCCTGACCTTGCTGCTGATGGTGGCCCTATCAGCGTTTGGCGTCTCCCGTCGCCGGCGTGAATAAGGCAAGGTACCCCGTCGATCTCGCCCGGTCATCGGGAATTCATGACAACGGTGAACAATAGCCGTCGGCCTTCAGGGGTCGGCGGCTTTTTTTAGAGCGACCTCAGATCCACCAGTTGTCCTCTGGGCCCAGCATTCACCACGGTCGTATCCTGAAGGCGTTCTGTCTTTTCCCAGCTTTCGTGAATGTGACCGCAAACCACAAGCTGAGGAGACTTGGCCAGAATGGTTTCTCTTACCGCGACACTCCCGAGACTATCGCCGGACGAGGAAATATCAACGACGCCCTTCGGGGGTGAGTGCGATACCAGCACTCCGCCGGCTGGACAATTCACCAACAATTCTCCCGCTTCCTGCTCCGAGAGATCATAACTCCAGGAACCAAAGGGGGTCTCTGGCACGGCGGCACCCAGGCCATAGAAATCGACTCCGTCAATGCTTACACCTGTTCCATGCAAAACATGAACTGCGGACCAACCGTGACAGGCCTGCTGCAGTTCTTCCAACGATTCGCTATTGCCCGGTACCAGAATCGTTGGCCTGGCAATCTCCTTTAACACATCAATGGTTTGCTCGATACCTCGCCGCAATTGTGCAAAATCGCCGGCTCCAATGATGACATCCGCATCCTCTGCTCGTAAGACGATCGACTGCGCCATTTCGACATGGCAATGCAGATCACTAAAAATCAAAAGCTTCATGCTACCTGGCTTCCAGTACGTCGTTGCGTGCATGCCGCGGTACTCGTCAGCGACGTAGTCGCCGATCGATTGCACAACATCTCAAACTGACTTCCGCTGGGCAAAGAACAATGTATCGGCAAAGCAATTACATCATGCCCCAACGTTTTCGCAACCACCATTCACAACCGAGCATCGCAACGAACACCATGAAGAAGGGCCAGGCATCCAAGGCAGTATCACCAAATCGCCACTTGGATTCGACTTCGACTTCCAACTCCGGGGGACGTTTTTCGATTTCCTCAATCAGAGTGGTTAATTGCTCAGGCGCTACTGTGCGTCCTCCTGCGTCCCGAGTGACGCGGGCCATGCGTTCCAACTGCGCTGGATTCGCTGCAGGGTCACTTAATTCCAAATCTCGATCCAACACTTGAAAACGGGCTGCCGTTTCACCGACTTCAGCACCGTCCACACGAGCCTTGATCTCGATTCGATATTCACCTACCGAAGCGGTATCGGTAAGCTCGGCACGCCATTCCTCTCCATCGGGCGCGAGTCGAATCGGAGTGCGACTGTTATCGGGCGCAACAAGTTCGGCTGTGACTGCGGCATCCATTAACGGATCTCCGGTTTCGCTGCGTAATCCCGCAAACATTTCCACGGTCTCATTCGGTCGGAAACGCCGTCGAGAAAGGCGCACCCAAACGTCCTGTCGCACAAGTTGATCTTTGTTTCCGAGCCACAACATCGCCTGCCGCCAAAAGCGACGATGTGCCTCCTGCTGTCCGTGGCTCCACCAAAGGTAGGTAGAATCGCCAGCAAACGCCAACACTCGACCGGCATCGTATTGCCAGGCGACCAGCATGGGTAAATCCTGATCGCTTTTGGCCAAGATCGTCGCTCGAGGTTTGACCTCCAGCCGATTGGCACCTTTAAGTGGACGCAATTGTCGCCACAGATTTTCGTTGCCCAGGTAGGTCACAAAATGATTCCCGGAGGGAACGATGTTCAACGGTCCGTCGACATGCTGGTCTTTTCGAACTTCGATATCGGGTCCAAATTCCTGTCGCTCGAATCGTCCCATCACAATCGGTAAGACGGGCTCCAATGGCGTATCGAAATAGCCACCGGGGCCGAAGGTATTCAATCCTCCGGTCATCATGAGGCCCTTGCCTTGTTCCACTTGCTCGGCGATGAAGGAGAGATTCTCAGGACCGAGTGCTGCTGCATCGACATCACCAATTAGAAACACATCATATGACTTCTCTTGCAGGACATCGCTGAGATCGATGGGCCAACTATCGCGTAACCGAGGATCAATCGGTCGAAAATCGAGTTGAATATCTGGAGACGTTGCCAGCGACCGCCGAATCATCTTCTGCTCAAAGCCGAGCAAATTCCCTTCCAAAAAGAGCACCTGCAGTCCGCCGTCGAGTGCCGTTAGAAATGCGATGGTTTGATTATTGTCAACAACTAACTCACCATCTTGCGGATCCGCCTTCACTGTGAGCTTATAGTCTCCTGGCTCCTGGGGCGAAAACACAAATTCAAACGGAACCAATGAATCGTCTTCGACCGCCGTCACGTCGATCGGCCCGAGTGTTTCGGTCTGGCCGTCCGGCTTAAGGACCTCGATGCGAACAGGAAGCGGACGATTGACGAAGCCCTGTACGCGCAGGGCACCTTGAATCGCAAGTTCGTTTTTCACGAAGACCGCGTATTGGTCGCGCAGATTCTCGATCGCCACATCCCGCGACTGCGATTGTTCGCGAGGTTTTCCGAACCCAATGGTATACAGCGGGCAATCCATGCGAGCCAACGTACGAGCGACTTGCTGCATATCGACCTTCGGCTCATAGACACGTTGTGCCCCATCACTCATCAGAATGACACCGGCTAAACGCTTGCCCGTCTCGCGTTGCAACATTTCTTCGAGTGCAGCGCCAATATCGGTTTCTTTTCCGGTCGGCGTGGCCGGCATTTGGACCTGCCCGCTTTCGATGTCCACCGAATTGATTCCATTCGAAAATCGGTAGGCACGGACTTCCAGTTCATCACCCAAACGGCTAAGGGGTTCGGCCGCAGAGTTCATCGTAGTCACCAATTCTTGCCAGCGCGACCGGCCTTGGGCACTGTCTTCGATATCCATGCTGCGACTCTCATCAAACAGGATCAAGAGCGTCGCCGACTGGGGCTCACTTGAAACACTGACTCGAGCAGGCCTTAGCATCGCAATCACTAACAGACCAATGAGGCAAGCTCGCAAGATAAGCAACCAGGTCTTACGGCGAGCCACCAGAGATATCGTGCTTGGACGAACGAAGATCAAAAGCAAGATCAGAATCGTGGCCAGAAAGGCCACCATCCAATAGCTCTCAAGAATCGGTTCGAAGGTCCAACGTGACATAGCAATCAATGGGAATAAAAACGATTGGCGAGAATAAATTCGAGTCCTAACACAAGCGCCAAGACGGGCAACAAGAACGGGTAGAATTCGCGTCCCATTCTGGCCTGGTCAATTTCGCGTACGACTTCGGAGCGTTCGCGTGCGAGACGAAACGCATCTTTGCCGAAGATCTGTTCGAGCTGTTCCGTGGTGATACGGTCCAACCGCGTTTCCTCTCCGGCCAAATTTACTGAAAAACCTCGGGGCGTTTCCGAGGCAAGGTCGATCTTGAGTCGGTAGATACCTGGCTCATCAGTAAAGGGCACGCGCAACTGGCCCTGCAACGAGGCAACATCTTGCCAATCTCCTCGAGGAGTCAACAGCGGCCACCGTTGAGAATCAGTCGATGGCGACATCACCTGAGCCACCTGGCCCGTCAAATAATTCAACGGAGCATCCTGACTTTGCACGAGGTACACAAAGAGCCGATCCAAGAGCATCAGATAAGGCCATGGATCGGTACTATTGAGCAACTGGTTCCATGGATCCCGCCCGGGACCATCGATTTCGGATACGGGTGTTGTCACCACAATGGCGCGACCCTTGCCCAAAAGTCGCTCGACAATTGCCGGCTTATTGTTGGAAAAGGGAAGAAGTACGGTTGTGCTTTCGGCCAAATCACCAAGTACCCAATGTCTGAAGATCGGCATCGAGTCCCAGGGAATTGATGAACGAGCATCGCTAAAGATGCGCAGCATCGGATGCTCGAAATCTCGAATCGTAAAGAACAGTCCTTCGTCGTCACGCCATTGCCGATCAATGGCACCTGGCATGACTTCCAGCGCAGCGTCGGAATTGAAACGAACGGCACTCTCGGCATTTCGCCCGAGAAAGATCGCCAGACCTCCACCTGCCTCAACATAATCCTTCAGCGTTTCCCACACAAACTCGTCTAGCGGTGGCGGATCTAGTAGAGCGACAGCGGCATAGTTGTCCAATCTTTCATTCTTGAATTGATTCGTGTCGACGACCTTGCAATCAAATTTGGCCCCCGCAAAGCCGGTCGGCGATAAAACAGCATTTAGCAAGTCACTCGTCACCCGATCATCGGATACGATCAAGACAGGCCAGGCGGAACGCACATGAACGGTGAAGAACTTGCGATTATCCAAGGGCAGGGCATCATCACCGACGATTTCGACATACCCGTGGTGGGTTCCGAAGGGGAGGGCGGGTAGCTGAAAATTGGTTGATGCTGGAATCCCCGGCTCAAGCTCCAGTTCAACGCGTCTTCGCACGCTTGTCTCAGGC
>Ga0163179_10001967_pt1 | contig 14440 bp, 13 predicted proteins | sample AtlANTMetagenome_FD_109643 | JGI IMG/M metagenome (GOLD analysis project Ga0163179, IMG submission 109643) | Marine eukaryotic phytoplankton communities from the Atlantic Ocean - Atlantic ANT 2 Metagenome | ecosystem: Environmental > Aquatic > Marine > Oceanic | place: North Atlantic Ocean...
AAGGAGGCCGAGGAGACAGAAGAGGGGGAGGTCCTGAAGACGGAAGTCAAGGAAGCCACGGGGATGATGCTCTTTGACATTGACCTGGGGCAGCCCTTGGAGCTTTCGACGACTACCTTGCTGGAAACCGGTCTCCCCGCGGGAATCCCCCAGGCCGAGGGCGCACCGGGCAAGATGCCGATCAAGTCTGTATCGGTGCAGAAACTGGTAGGGGTGGAGGAGCTCAAGAAGGAGGCTTCCGGGGGTAAGGATGACTCCCGAACGAAGCCCAAGGGCACGGTTCCTGCGGAGACCAAGGAAGAGAAAAAGGCTCGCCGTAAAGCCCGCAGGGCGAAGAAGCGTGAGGCGGAGGAGGCTAAACCCGAGTAAGAGAAACGCGGAGGGGCTCTGGAAGCCCGGGTTCCTAGAGAAGGTCCCGTTGTTCACCCTGTGGTGGCTCGGCCCCTATTTTCTGGTAGGCAGAAGGCATGGCTACCCGCCCCCGGGGCGTCCGCTTGAGAAAGCCCTGCATGATGAGGAATGGCTCATTGACCTCTTCAAGAGAAGAGGAGTCCTCTCCGACTGCCACAGCGAGGGAGCTCAGGCCCACCGGCCCTCCGTTGAACTTGTAGATGACGGTTTCAAGAATCCGTTTGTCCATTTCATCGAGGCCTTCCTGGTCAATTTCGATCATGGCGAGGGCCTTGGTAGCAGTTCCGGAATCGATCATCCCATCCGCCCTGACCTGGGCGTAGTCGCGAACCCATCTCAAAAGGTTGTTTGCCACTCGCGGAGTGCCCCTGGAACGGGAGGCAATTTCCCGGGCTCCACCGTCGTCGATCTTGATTTCAAGTAATCCGGCCGAACGCATGATGATAATACAGAGCTCTTCAAGGCTGTAGTAATCGAGTCGATTGACGAGGCCGAAGCGTGAGCGGAGGGGAGCGGTGAGCATGCCGGCCCGGGTGGTGGCGCCGACGAGGGTAAATTTCGGGAGGTTGAGCTGGATGGATCGGGCGGAGGGTCCGGAATCGATGATTATGTCGAGGCGGTAGTCCTCCATGGCAGGATAGAGATATTCCTCGATGGCAGGGTGGAGGCGGTGGATCTCATCGATGAAAAGGACGTCTCCCTTCTGCAGGTTGGTCAGGATACCAGCAAGGTCTCCGGCTTTTTCGATCTGGGGCCCTGAGGTGGTGTGGATGCTGGACTGGGCCGCACTCGCGATGATGTGTGCGAGGGTAGTTTTACCCAGTCCGGGAGGACCGGAGAGCAGGATGTGCTCAAGGACGTCACTTCGCTGGTGGGCGGCTTCCACCATTAACATGAGGCGCTCCGTGACTTTTTCCTGACCGTGGAACTCTTCGAATCCGGGCGGGCGCAGGGAGAGGTCGAAGGGAGGATCCGATTCCTTGTAAGCGTTGTCCTCCATGAATCCGTCTTGGTAGCCCCTCCAAGGGCAGGGTCTCACACCGTTTGGAGGACCGCAAGTGCGCTGAAATCCGGGCAAAAGGCCTGCAGAATAGGCTTTACAGGTATTCGATCCGCCCTAGAGTGCGCGTCCCTCCACGGGTGAGCCATGAAAGTTCTCTCCTCCCTTAATTCCCTCAAGCGACGTCATGCCGATTGCCAGATCGTGAAACGGCGGGGCACGCTTTACGTCATCAACAAGACCAATCCCAAGTTCAAGGCCCGGCAGGGATCAACTCGTGGAACGCGTCTGTCCAAGAAGGGGGTCAAATAAAAACAATCCCGGATTCCGGGATTGTTCCAGGATTACTCAGGCGGCTCAGGGCCGCCTTTCATGTTTTCGGAACGGGTGATGCGCTTGATAAGCTCCCCGGCTGCGAGAAGCCCGAAGGTCGCGGTAACATGGGCGACTGCGCCGAATCCAGCATCGCAGCGAAGGCCCGCGGGTTGCCCGGCAGGGCGTTCTCTGGAGATGCATCCGTCTTCCCCGGGATAGCGGACATTCTCCGGGGAAAAGATGGCGGTGATCCCGAATTTTTTCCGGGATCCTTCCCCGCCGGGAAACCCGTAATTTCCCCGGAGGTTCTTCCGGACCTGATGGAGTAGTGCATCATTGAAAGTACGGCTTAGATCTGCAATTTCGATCAGGCTGGCGTCGCAGCGTCCACCAGCTGCTCCACAGGTGATGACAGGGATCTTTCGCTGCGAGCACTCTGCCAGAAGAAGGCACTTGGGACGAACCGGATCAATGGCATCGATCACGCCGTCGAGAGGGCGATCGAGGATGAAATCCACGGTTTTATCCGTGAGGAAGCACTCCTCGGGGTGCAGGGTGCACAGGGGATTGATCTCCTCGATTCGTTTCGCCATCACCCGAACCTTGGACTGACCCACCGTGCTGGAAAGCGCGTGGAGCTGGCGGTTGGTATTGGTGATGCAGACGTCGTCCAGGTCGACCAGGGTTATTTCACCTATTCCGCTCCGGGCGAGGGCCTCGGCTGACCAGGAACCCACTCCCCCGATCCCGATAACGGCCACGTGTGCGCTGTGCAGGGAAGTCAGCCCGGATTCTCCATACAGCCGGGCCAGACCGGAGAAGCGGTCCTTGTAACCGTCGCTCATGGCGCGAATCCGCTCCGATGTTCCTAGACCCCGAGCAGATGGGTCCGCATGTTGTTTAGAATCTCCTTACAGCGGCCCCGGTTTCCACCACCAACTTCCGCAGTGGCCCAGCCGGTAAAACGGATTTCCTGAAGGGCTTTCCGAACATCCGGCCAGTCGACGTCGCCAGCCCCGATCTTGGAGAAACCGGCCTTCACTCCCCAGTCCTTGACGTCCAGCTTCACGATACGGTGCCCCAGGGCGCGGATCCATTCCGCGGGTTTTCCGTATTTCTGGTGGTTTCCGATATCGAAGTAGGATCCAACCCACGGGCTGTCGATATCATCGATGTATTTCACGAGTTTCGTGGCGGTCTGGTTGCTGGGTCCGTCATGATCGTAGAGGAAGCGGTTCCAGACGTTTTCGATGAGGATGTGTACTCCCAGTCGGGCCGCCAGCGGCAGGGCCTTGCGGATCTGCTCGATGGAGCGATCCCAGGCCTGCTGCTCACTGACCTTGGCGTTGACCACCGCGGGGACGAGAAGTACGGATGTTCCCCCGACGGAGTCACTTTCCCGGATAGCAGTGAGCAGGCCTTGGAGCCCCTTCTCCCGGACCTCGGCAGAAGGATCGGAGAGAGTGATGCCCCAGTGGATGGAATCGACCACGCCATGGGTTGGCAGACCGACTTTTTCGGAGGCCTTCCTGGCCTCTTCCTTGTTCTGCCCCCCGGGGGAGTCGAGTTCGACCCCGTCGTAGCCGAGTTCCTTCAGGAGACGAAATTTTTCTTCAAGGGTCTTGCCCTCACCGCACATGCCGCACTTCAACGAGAGCAGGATGGGATGCTTCCCCCCACCCTTGTGGTGATCAGCGGATACGCGACAAAGGCCAGCGGTAGCGGCAAGGGTTCCAGCGGTGAGGAAGCTGCGGCGATTTACAGGTTGCATGGGATTACTAGGGACCGGGGCGGAGTTCATTGCAAGCCGTGATCGCATTGTCCTGCAAGCCAGAGGGAGGCATGAATCTTCGAGTCGATCATGAGGCCCCGGTCTTCCTGCTCACTCAGCCATGCCGGGAGGAGTTCGATGGGAACGTGGTGGACACGGATGTCCTCGTTCCCGACTCCTCCCCCTGCCGCGACCTTCTGCAGGTTGGTGGCGAGGAAAAGATGGGTAATTTCCGAGGTCATTCCGGCTGAGGTCGGGCTGGAAAGCAGGAGTTCCATTGATTCGGCCTGGTAGCCGGTTTCTTCGAGGAGTTCTCTCCGGGCGGTGTCGGGCAGGGATTCGTCCCGATGTTCTTCCTCGTCTCCGATCAGACCTGCCGGGATTTCGATGACGGAGGCGTTCATGGGGCGCCTGAACTGCTCGACGAGAATCACTTCCTTCCGGGCAGTGAGGGCGAGGATCCCCACCACTCCTTCGGCATTTGGGCGCTCGGCGAATTCCCAGTCGTCGCGTTCGTAGAGGCCCAGGTAACGTCCTTCCACGATGGTTGTTATTTCTCCCATTTCCCTGTCTAACAATGAGCTTGGTCCGGACAAGGTTCATTTTTGCACATCTCCTGCACAGGAATGATCCAGTCGGGGAAGGAGGGTCAATCAGGATTAAGAAACGATGGCCAATTTGCGTAGAGTGCGGTAACAAGAGCAACTCATGAGCGGTCGATACGACTTTGATATCCCGGTCACCTTCCGGCATCGCATCCGGTTTACAAAGGATGCTTTTGCGGAGGAGAACCCGGTGATCGCTGATCTTCTGGAGGCAGAGCGTGAGCGCAAGGTCATTGTCTTTATCGAGAGCGAGATCGATCGGTTGTTTCCCGGCCTGCAGGACCAGATTCGCTCCTATCTCGCTGGACAGACGAACCTGAAGCTCACCGAGATCGTGACGATGGCGGGAGGGGAGGACTGCAAGATCAGCAAGACCCAGATCATGGACGGGATCGTTCCCATCGAGCGCAATGGGATTGACCGGCACTCCTACGTCTTCTGTATCGGTGGCGGTGCCTTCCTTGATGTCATCGGCCTGTCGGCAGCCACTGCGCACCGGGGGGTGCGCCTGGTCCGCTTCCCGACCACTACCCTGGCCCAGGATGACAGCGGGGTAGGTGTTAAGAACGGAATCAACGCCTTTGGAAAGAAGAACTTCATCGGAGCCTTCGCGGTTCCCTACGCGGTGGTGAATGATTTCCAGTTTCTCTACACTCAGGACGGGCATAACAATCGCAGTGGCTTGTCCGAGGCAGTCAAGGTAGCTCTCGTGAAGGATGGTGCTTTCTTTGACTGGTTGGAGGCCAATGTGGATTCCCTCAACGCCCTGGATCCTCCGGTCCTCGAGGAGGCGGTGGAGCGGTCCGCCATTCTGCATGCCAGACATATTGCCCTTGGGGGCGACCCATTCGAGACTGGGAGCAGCCGCCCTCTGGATTTCGGTCATTGGACTGCTCACAAGATGGAGCAGTTGACGGACTTCGAACTCAGCCATGCTGATGCGGTTTCGGTGGGAGTGGCTCTCGATACCCTCTACTCCGCCCGTTGTGGCTGGCTTCCGGAGGAAGATGCCTGGCGGGTAGTACGGGTTCTCCAGGGGCTGAAGTTGCCGGTGTGGCATGAGTCCCTGGAAATGAAGGACGAAAAGGGAAGGAGATTGGTCTATCGGGGGTTGGAGGAGTTTCGGGAGCACTTGGGCGGGGAACTGACAGTCCTCATGCTGGAAGCGGTAGGACGGGGTGTCGATCGGCACTCAGTCGACGAGCAAAAGCACGAGGCCTGCATGGAAGAGTTGAAGCAGGCGTCCCTTGGGGCTACGCCAGCATAGGAAAAGCTGGGCTTCGGGGGTTTGGATGAAACGTATTGCAGTACTCAATGTGGTGGGCCTCACCAAGGGACTGCTTGGTGAAAGGATGCCGCGGACAGGACAGTTTGCGAAGGGAGTTGAAGTAACCAGTTTCCCCCCCGCCTTTCCGGCGGTGACGACCACCGCGCAGGCGACCTACCTCACTGGCCGTGCCCCCGGGGATCATGGGATTGTAGGTAATGGCTGGTATGAAAGGGAGGATGCCGAGGTCCGTTTCTGGAAACAGAGCAATCACCTTGTCCACGGGGAAAAACTCTGGGAGGCAGTGAGAAGGGAGCGGGAGGGGTTTCGCTGTGCCAAGATGTTCTGGTGGTATAACATGTACTCCAGTGCAGACTGGTCTGTTACCCCTCGTCCGATCTATCCGGCAGATGGGAGAAAGATATTTGATGTCTACACGCATCCTTCCGGGTTGCGGGATGAGCTGGTAGGTCAGCTGGGAGAGTTTCCCTTTCCGAGTTTCTGGGGCCCCCGGGCGGGTTTTCCCAGTTCGCAATGGATTGCCGATTCGGCACGTTTGATCGAGGAACAGGAAGAACCGGATCTCAACCTGGTGTATCTCCCCCACCTTGATTACGGGCTGCAACGCTGGGGGCCCGAAGCGCCGGAGATGGGGGCGGAGTTCGAGGCGATTGACAGGCTTGTTGAGGAACTGATTTCTTTTTTCGTGAAACGGGGAGTAGAGGTTGTCCTCCTCTCAGAGTATGGGATTTCAAAAGTCCGGAAGCCGGTGCATCTCAACCGGGTCTTCCGGGATAAGGGCTGGCTCCAGATCAAGAATGAGCTTGGTCTCGAATTACTTGATGCGGGAGCTTCCCGTGCTTTTGCCGTAGCTGACCATCAGGTCGCCCATGTCTATGTCAGGGATGATTCCATCCGGAAGGATGTCCGGCGCGTTCTCGAGGCGACGGAAGGGGTGGCGGAGGTCCGGGAAAGCTGTTTTGGCGACGGGATCGGAGGACGAAGGGCAGGAGATTTCACTGCGGTTTCCTCACCCGAGGCCTGGTTCACCTATTATTACTGGATGGATGATATGCGTGCTCCTGACTTTGCACGGACCGTCGATATTCACCGCAAGCCTGGCTATGACCCGGCGGAACTCCATCTGGATCCTGCGCTCAGCCTGCCCCGGATCCGGGTAGCGTCATTCCTGATCCGGAAGAAGCTTGGGTTCCGGGCCCTGCTTCCGGTCATCCCCCTTGATGCCTCGCTCGTAGGAGGTTCGCATGGCCGGGATGATGTTCCGGAGGATGAGCAACCGGTTCTAGTGGGCCCGGGGGTGAGCTCGGTATCTTCTGCGGAGAAGGTATTCCATTATCTTAAGTCACGTTGCCTTTCATGAGAGAGCTTGGCTCTGAAGTCGACTCCTGCCGGAGGACCTTGAAATCATGGGAAGAAGCTGCGGCTTCTCTATAGCGGGGTCCTGCTCTTTCCGGGGAGCGCCCTGCTCTGGAGAATTCTTCACCTTCAGGCGGAGCGGATGGAGCAAAACCCTCAAGGCATGAGTTTCCCCGCTCCTTCTTGAGAAGGGACCTTACGAGAGGTCCGGCAGCTGGATCCGGGTGCTCTGACGCTTTTCAAAAAGAAGAGTTTCCCGATAGCCCGCTTCTACTGCCAGTCTCGTGGCCTTGCCAAAGTCCCGACCAACCTCCGCAGGGGCGTGAGCATCGGAATTGATAAGCAGGGGAATACCGGCTCTGCAAGCCAGGCTGAGAAAGTCGGCTGCAGGATACTGTTCTTCGCAGGGTTTGTGCCAGCCGGTGGTGTTCAGTTCGATAGCACAACCGGCTTCTGCGATGACTTCCACGGCTGGCTCGTAGAAGCGCCGGAGGTCACCCTCCGGGCGATGGCCGAACTTCTTGATGAGGTCTGGATGTCCAAGAAAATCGAAAAGTCCGCTGCGGGCCATGGAGGCATATTCCTTCCAGTAACGCGTCCAAGCCTCTTCCACTCCAACCTCAGACCATGACTCCAGAAGGCGGGGACTATCGAAATTCCAGTCTCCGAGGTAGTGGATTGATCCGATAAGGTAGTCCCAATCTGCGCGACCGGTAAGCTCCTCGATCCATTCCTGGCATCCCGGGAGCCAGTCGCACTCAAGTCCCAGCCGCACGGGGATTCGTCCCGCGGCATGGGCCCGGGCGGTATCAACCCACTCGAAGTAGGTGGGCAAATCACCGATAAGCATATGCCAATCGTCAAGTGGCTCTGGCTGGACAGGGGAGTGGCAGGACACGCCATATTCGATGAGGTCGGCTTCCAGGGCGGCCTCGATATAGTCTTGCGGCGTTCCCGTGGCATGGTGGCAGAGGGGAGTGTGAGTATGGTAGTCGGCCGGCATGCGAAATCTTTTACAGTCGGAGGAGTCTTTGGCGTTGTGGCTTTGGGAGAGGAATACTAGGTTTCAGGTGCGGCGCAAGAGCAGGCCCATGTCAGAGTCCAGCGACCAAGCACAGTTTTCGGAGGCCCATACCTTCACCGGGTCCCTTATTCCCAAGCTCCAGAGGCATCCCAAGCGGATCGTATTTACGGATGGCGCAGATGAACGTGTTCTGCGAGTAGCGGCCCGGATGGTGAAGGACGAGGTCGGCATCCCGATTCTTCTGGGAGATCGGGAGCGGATTGTGTCTTTGGCCAGGGAGCATGGAATAGGGCTGGAGTTCGTAAAGGTCCTTGAGCCGGAAAAGGCGGGTGATTTTGATGTTTTCTGTGAGTTCCTGCAGCGAACCGAGCATGTTCGGGGTGTTGAGGTCTCCAATGCGGCAGAGATTCTCCGACAGCCTGCATATTTCGGAGCCATGATGATTCAGTATGGGCAGGCGGATGGACTGGTGGGAGGCAACCTCAGTTACCCTTCGTCAATCTTTCGTTCGCTTCTTCATCTTGTGAAGCCTGTCCCGACTGTGCCGAGAGTCTTCTCGGTGGCTATTCTTTCTGCGCCTCACCTCGCGCACTTCGGACGGGAAGGAATACTTTTTCTCGCCGATTGCGGACTTAATGAAGAGCTCTCCAGTGAGCAACTGGCAGCAATCGCGGTGGAGACCGGGAACCTGGCCCGGATCTATTTTGGACGACGTCCCAGGGTTGCCCTGCTCAGTCACTCGACCAAGGGATCAGCTTCCACCTCCTCGGGGCGTGAAGTGCTGGCCGCTACTGAAATTGCTCGTCAGCAGGTGCATCCGGATGAAATTGAAATCGACGGAGAACTGCAGGCGGATGCGGCGCTCGATCCGATGGCATCGGAAATCAAGCTCCCTAATGCGGAGTTCAAGCAGGCTGCCGATGTTCTGGTCTTCCCGAATCTTGATGCGGCCAATATTACGCTGAAGCTACTAACGCATGTGGGGGGAGCCCAAGCCTATGGGCAGTTTATTCTCGGATTAACCCGACCTGCGGCTCAGGTGTCGAGGACGATGGACGCCGATGGAATTTACGGAACCGCCCTGGTGGTCGGGGTGGAGGCGATAAAATATCACGAACTCTACCCGCAGGGTGAGGCCTAGATTCATCGGGGATCTCGCACGATAGATTCTTTTTCGATCCAGTTGGAGATCTCCTGGAAAAGCTCCTCTCTCGTATTATCAGAGAAGGGTTCATGGAGAGCCTCAGGAAATTCTCGAAGAGTAAGACGGGGCAGGGAGGCACTTTCGAGCAGGGCATGAAGGTGTTCTGGCGGGCAAACAGGATCGAGAAGACCCTGGGTAATCAGGATTGGAATCCGGGGCGGAGCGCTTCTGATGGTGCTTCGCATCCATTCAGCAGACCTGATCATCGAGTATCCCCAGCTGACAGATACCCGGGAGTGAATGTGTTGGGAATCCCCGCTCTTTCGCGAGTGGTCGGGTTGCCGGCTGCACTTTGCATGGTTGACGCCAGTGGATATCGTGAAACGGGGGAAGATGCGGGCTAACAGTCTGGCGAGGGGGATAAGGGCAGGATTCTGATTAGCATCTGGCCTCACGAGTGGAGAACTTATCCAGGAGAAGTCGTAGAGGTCAGGGTTCAGCAGAATCTCGCGGAGAGTCATCAGGCCACCTGCTGAGTGCCCGAGAATACCGGAGGGGGCCTCATCATCCTTCACCAGTTCCCGGCAACGTTTCCGGTTGGAGGCAGCGATCTGGTCAACGATTTCAAACCCGGGGACGTGTCCCCGGGTGCCGTGGGACTGTCCGTGTCCGGGAAAGTCGGTAGCAACGCAGACGATTCCTTTCTGCCAGAAGGGCTGAAGGAATTTTCCATAGCGTTCGGAAAAATCACCCTGGCCGTGAAAGTGGAAGGCGCTGCCCCGGATCGGGGTTCCCGCTTCGGGGCGGAAGATGTGCCGTCGGAGACGGCAGCCGCTCAGTTTCAGATCCTCCTTACAGTAAATCATGTGTCACACTGCAGCGAGAGAAGGAGTTCCCCGATGAGATCAGCATCCTTGCTGCGGTCCTGCTGGGTGAACGCGAGGTGAAGGTTGCGGAGGATGCGAAGAAGAATGTCACGCATGGTACAGGGGCCCTCGATGGCTCGCCGGGAGTCGGGAGTAAGCACGGCAGAATTACGGCGTATCTCTTCCACCGCAATGAGGCGCCCGCGCCCAAAGCAATCAACGAGGTGGGGATCTCCTTCCACCGAGATCCATGCCAGGAAGTGAGCAGGAAAATTACAGCCTCCTATTGAAAGATTGAGGCGGTGTGCAACCAGCATGGCGAGGACTGCTAGGCCGATGGGATTCCCCTTCCGGTTCATCATGATCCAGAGAAGGTCCGCGTTGGAGGGATGATAGAAGCCCTCCTGGTCTCCCCGGAAGCGTCCGGATCCAAAGAGAAAGTTACAGAGAGAGCGCTCATCCCGGTGGGCTTCGTTGAGAACAGCTTCGTCAGAAACCTGGTCAATAGCATCCGGAAGAGAAGGGCGCAGGGAGGTGCCATCGTGAAGCAGCTCGCTGAGAAGACGAAGGAGAAGTTCAAAAGTTTCCCAGTCCGGGGCGGTTTCGTCGAGGCCATGCTGGGGAATAGCCCATTGGTGTCGAATCTGTCGTCGTCGTCCCGGAGCCAGTAAATCGCTGAGACGGGTGCGATCCTCCTCGGCCAGGGTTATTCCCAGTCGATCGAGTTCCGTGCTCACATCACCCCGGCAGCCTTCGAACCGTTCGCAGATGATCTTGCGCACCGCAGGATCATCGTCATCGAGTAGCTTAATCAGATGAGGGAGCTCGTTCTCAACATGCATCACTAATATAGCCGTTGATGCGGGAAGGCGCCCTTTACCAAGGCATACCTGCCTGGCCAGCAGGCGAGGAATGGTGCGCGATGCTGGATTTGAACCAGCGACATCTAGCGTGTCGAGCTAGCGCTCTACCACTGAGCTAATCGCGCGTCGGGGGACCGGGGCAAGATGGATGGGGTACCGCGAGGGTGCAAGGAAGATTTATCAGGGCGTGCCAGGGTCTGAACTGAGCGCTATATCGGAAAGTCGGCCTCTGACTGTTGAGGCAGGGGGATATTGATCAAGCGATATAGAAAAAAGAGGGACGCCGTTTCCGACGTCCCTCTTGTGCGAAATGGTTGTTAGTCTGCCGACTTTAGCGCTTCTTTCTACTCGCCGCCTTACGCTTGGCAGCCTTCTTGGCAGGCTTAGCTTTAGCGGCCTTCTTGGCAGGCTTGGCTTTAGCGGCCTTCTTGGCAGGCTTGCGTTTGGCAGCCTTCTTCTTGGCGGCCTTCTTGGCAGGCTTGCGCTTGGCCGCCTTCTTCTTGGCGGCCTTCTTCGCAGGCTTACGCTTTGCAGCCTTCTTCTTGGCGGCCTTCTTGGCAGGCTTGCGCTTGGCCGCCTTCTTCTTGGCGGCCTTCTTCGCAGGCTTGCGCTTGGCAGCCTTCTTGGCTGGCTTGCGCTTGGCCGCCTTCTTGGCGGGCTTACGCTTTGCAGCTTTCTTCGCAGGCTTGCGCTTGGCAGCCTTCGTGGCAGGTTTCCGCTTTGCAGCGGCTTTTCTTTTTGTGGTCTTCTTCTTTGCAGCCATGGCTCTATGCTGTTTGAGTTCGCCCTCAACGGCGGTTGTCTCCTCTGGTGTCAAAGCACCGTTGGAGAGTAGATGTAGAATAGCGCGACCAATGCTCCCTCCGAAAGCGTTTAAGAGAAAATCTTTTGCAAGTGGAGAGACTATACTTTCTTGACTTTTAGTTGGTTTGTAGATGTACAATCGACCTTCACGCGTTGCTTCTACCAGCTCCTTGCGCTCCAAGCTTTGCAACACGGAGAGGATTGTTGTGTAGGCGCGTTCTTTTTCATCAGGGATAGTTTCCCTTACGAAGGCGACCGTGGAAGGTCCTGCTGAATACAAAACGGAGAGCACTTGCAGCTCGAGACGGGAAGGACGAGATGGGGTTTTCATATTTCTATGGAGAATCTCCAAGCAGCACGCAAAGGGAAAGACAAGCACTCAAACAAGGGTGGCCTTTCCTCAGCGGTAGTGTTTCCTCCCTTTTTTTCAGGCATTTCCGTCCTAACAGAAAATTTCAGGAGAATCGACAGAAGGCAGCCGGAGGCATCTCCCTCCACGGTAAGAATCTCTTTCCAGGACGAGATGATCCGTGAGGGCGTTAGTAGTTTCAACGCCTCAGGGAATGAGCTTCACCCGGGGTCTGCTGAGCTCCGGGTTGATTGACTGCAGGGTGGACCAGAGCTTCTTTTCGGAAGGATGACCACTGAAAAGAACGGAACCATCGACCTTGAGAACGGTAATGGTGGGAAGTTCCAGAACACGGAGTTTACGGGCAAGAGATTCCCGGGAGTTATCAACAATCCAGACTTCAGCTGTTTCGGCGGTAATAGCTGCGCGGAATTTTTTCGCTTCGGCCAGAGCTTCCTTGCCTGGTTCAATTAGCACCGAAGCGACCGGAATGCCGTGGGAGCTGAGCTCTTTTACCATGGCGAGGAAGTCCGGAAGATGATCTTCCGACTCGGTGCTCCAAGGAGACCAGAAATGAATGACAAGGTGATCGGATTGTCGGGCAAGAACTTGAAGAGCTACCTTTTGACCGTCTTTCTGCCTCATGAAGCTTCGATCGAAGTCAATCCTGAGCTTGGCGAGAGCCTGGTCACGGCGTAGTCGGTCGATGTGTGGAGCAAAGGCGGTGGCCTGTCGGGGACTGAGCCAGAAGGCTTCGGTGATGTGGGTCTTGAAGCGCTTCGCATCTCCTTTCTCAAGTGCCTCGAGGGCGGAGCAGTATTCAATGATGGAGAAGAATTCCTCAGCTACACTGAAGATGATGGAGTCATCGATGCGGAATGAAGGTTTCTGTTTCTCCAGGACCGGACCGAGTGCTGCCACTGCGGAAAAGTCTTCCTGATCTACCAGGAAGAGGAAGTGGGCTTCCAGGATCGCCTGCTCGGGGATCCCGGATTTCCGCGCGGAGGCAATCGCCTGATCCAGCTCTTTCCGGGTTTCGGACTCGAAGAGTGCTTGGATCAGTTGCTCCTCATCCCCCCCGGGAGGAGCGTCCTGGGCAATACCGGACAGGGGCAGGAAGCCGATTATAATGGCAAGTCCAGCGGGAAGGAAGCCGGTGGCGGAAACGCGAGTCAATTGTTGCTCGGGATCTGGAGTGTTCGTCCTGTCTGAATATTGGTTCCGGAGATTCCGTTGGCGGCCTGGATTGCCTCGATGGTTGTGCCATAACGCTTGGAGAGTCCCCAGAGGGAATCGCCCTTCGCGACGGTATGGGGAACGGTGTTTCCGTTCGGGGCCGCGCCGGGAGGGACACCTGGAAAGGAGGGGACCGGCGCAGGGGTAGCTCCAGGCAGGGGCGGAATGGGTGCAGGTGCAGGAGGTGCGTTATGGACGCTGGGAAGTGGCTGATAAGGCGCGCCCTCAGGCCCGGCTCCGGGGACTCCAAAATCGTCTACCTGTCCGTAGGGAGATTGTCCGGCAGCCTGAGCGTCCTTCAATTTCTTGTATTCTGCGTAGTCAGGATCCAGTGCGGTGCACGATGCGAACACGATAGAAAATCCAATGGCGGAGTAGTGTGTCATCCTCATGGGCAGGGAGATTAAGCTATTAGTTAGGAAAAACGAAATAAATTTTGCAGCTTTTCTAGCATATGAAACGGTGTCGGAGCCCTGCTTTGTTCAATTCTCGATCCTGAAGAAGCTTCGCACCGTGTTCTCGGTATGGGCTGCAAATTGCTCGAGTGCCTCGGAGCGGGCTTCCGAAATGCACCTTGCGGTGCAGAGGGAATGAGCTGGTTCGCAGCGTTTACCTCTATGTGGGACCGGAGCGAGGTAGGGGGAATCGGTCTCTACCATGATGCGGCCGGCCGGGGTCCTGATGGCGGCATCGAGAACCTCGGTGGCGTTCTTGAAGGTAGCGATCCCGGTGAAGGAGACGAGGCCCCCGAGATCCAGGACCCGTTTGGCCTGGGAGAAAGGGCCGGGGAAGCAGTGGAAGACGGCTTGCAGGATGCTTGCAAAAGGTTCGTAAAGGGTGAGGGCATCATCAAATGAAGCATTGCCGCTTTGATCGCGGGTATGGATAACGACGTTCAGTCCCAGTTCGGCTGCAAGTTCGAAATGTTGCTGCAGGAAATCACGCTGCCGCTGATGATAATCATCCTCGGCCCAGCCCGGAGGAGGGGGATGATAGTAGTCGAGCCCTGTTTCACCGATAGCGGCTACCCTTGGATGCCTGGCGAATTCGCGAAGTTCCGGGAGATACTCATCCGGGGTCTCATGAACATCACAGGGGTGAATTCCTACACAGGCGAATACCTGAGGAAAGCTTTCGGCGAGCTCCAGATTCCGGGGAATGTCTCCAAGGGTGGTCGCGAGGGTGATCAAGCGCTTCACGCCGGCTTCCCGGGCCCGGTCGAGAAGGGATGGAATTTCCTCGGCCGGGAACTTATGGGATGCAAGGTGGCAATGGCTGTCGGTGAGCATCAGAATTGGGAGGCCGGAGCAACCAGCTATTCCTGCAGGATGGTTTCTCCCCGGTAGAGACAGGCGTAGGGAATGAAGAGGAGAGCGGTGATGAACATCAGGATGGTGAAGAACCAGTA
>Ga0163179_10001968_pt1 | contig 14440 bp, 16 predicted proteins | sample AtlANTMetagenome_FD_109643 | JGI IMG/M metagenome (GOLD analysis project Ga0163179, IMG submission 109643) | Marine eukaryotic phytoplankton communities from the Atlantic Ocean - Atlantic ANT 2 Metagenome | ecosystem: Environmental > Aquatic > Marine > Oceanic | place: North Atlantic Ocean...
AGGTAATGATATCAAGGACAAGGTAAATGTAATAAAACGAAGACAGATGTTTCGTCCCTTTGCACCATCGGTGTTGGAAGAGCACGCACACGAAATATTTGATATGCCAGTTAGAAAATCTCAGTTCATGCAGTTTACGGCACCTTGTAAGTTTCCTAAAAAGTATCCAGCAATATGTCACATTGATAATACCTCAAGGGTTCAAACTGTCAGTAAAGAAGATAATCCTGGTTATTATAATTTGATAAAAAGATTCTATGAAAAGACTGGATGTCCTATGGTTTTAAATACATCATTAAATATAAAAGGTAAACCAATAGTAAACTCCTATCACGATGGTATCGAGTTTGAGAAAAAGTATGGTGTAAAAGTCTTCTAATGATAAACAAAAAAAGAGAGTGGGAGAAAAATAAAAGTAAAGGGTATGCACATGCCGTACTTGATAATTTTTTAGACGAGGAAACCTGTTTAAAACTCTATGAAGAATGTATTAGTGCCCCCAAAGGTGGTTGGACTGTATTCACGAGGGCAGGTTCTCGGATGGAAGAGTTCAACGATTTAATATCTTGTCCCACAGCACATCAAGTTACTTACGAAATTATGCACTCAGGTGAGATGTTGTATGATTTAGAACAGATGACTGGCATTAGTGGATTACTACCTGACCCTCACCTTGTTGGTGCGGGATTCTCTATTTTTAGGAATGGTTCTCATCTTGGAGCACACTATGATTTCAATTGGAATGATAGATTAAGACTTCACAGAAAACTAACATCATTACTATTCCTAACACCCGATTGGAAAGAGGAATGGGGAGGTCATCATGAAATATGGGATGGAAATCCTGAAAAGGATAAAAACGCTAAAAAAACACACTCACATTCCCCACGATTCAACAGATTTTTTATCGATGAAAATGTTGTAAGAGGACCTTATCATTCTGTTAGAAAGGTTAATTGTCCCTCTGATGTCAAAGGTCGTTGTGCTATAAGATTTTTTTATTATATTAGTAGTAGTGATTATGACCCAAACGACCCACCACACAAAAGTATCTACACAACTAATGAATACACACATAGTAAATTATACGAAGAGGAAATAACCACATCACACTTTGTAGGGCAGGGTGGTGAAACATATGACTGATTTATTTGATTTAAAAATAGATACTAAATTTTTTGATAAATTTATTTTTCACAATAGTAAACCAGAATGTATGAATGTGAAGTTGTTTAATGACTTGATAAATCACGAAGAACATATAGACTATGATGATGATAAAATCCACATTTGGTATGTTCGTAATGACGATGGGTTACCTGATTTTATATACAACAATGATGAAGAAAAAATAAAAAAGGTTCTACCAAAAGATATTATCCAAGATATTAATCAAGGAAGATTAAAGTTACTATTTGGAACAGATAGTGAGTGGGAATACGATGGTTTTTGGATGGAAGTATTCAAATATGTCAAAGAGGTCGGAATCAAAAAAGACAAAATTAATTTGATGACTTCAAATTTCAACACAAACTTGAATGACTATAACACACATTCATTTAAATTCTCTTCGATTTCAGATATAAGGTACGATTTAGGCTTGTTTTGGAAAGATAAATACGGAGATAAATTTCCTTATACAGATAAATTTTTAGAGGAATTGATTATATCTGATAAATCAAAAAAATTTATTTGTATGAATGCACACTACAATGAACATCGACATTATGTGGTGTATAAACTTTTAGAAAAAAAATTATTTGATTTAGGTCATGTATCATTCACTCTTGGTCAAGGTGCAAATTATGTTGAACACTCCAAAGATAGAATGATTATGGAATGGAATAGAATGATTGATAGTGGTGATTTTCAAATACAAGACTATGATTTATCAGTTCAAATGTTGAATGACTTACCATTTTTTATAAAAGAATTTGGACTTGAAAATCCGAAAGATTTTTGGAAAGAAGAGATGAAGATTCAAAATAATTTTTTAAATAAAATTACACCAAGTATAAGACCTTGGATGATTAGGGACATTGATTTGATAAAAGATACATACTTTTGTGTTGGTGTTGAAACTCAAGTCAATTCAGATAATGGTAATTTTGGTAATTTTTCTGAAAAGGTTATGATAGGTTGGATAACTCAACCAACGATAATAGTAGGAACAGCAGGTATACTATCCCACTTGAAAAGTTTAGGGTTTGAAAGTTTCTCAGATATGTTTGATGAATCTTACGATGAAATATTAGATACCGATAAAAGACTTAATAAGGTAATGGAAGAGGTTGAAAGAGTTTGTAAGTTAGACGAAAATGAACTCAAGTCAATTTACAAAGATTTATTACCAAAGGTGGTTCATAATCAGAAAAAAATATTTCAATATGATACCATAACTGATTGGTTTAATTTACTGAGTACTTTTTATGAAAGTTGAAAATATTTTCTTCCACTCAACTTCTAATTTTTTGTTTGTATTACGAGATTTTTTTGATGTTGATATATTAAGGTCTAAGCAAACAAAAATAACCTCAAGTGATAATATCGGTGAGTTAGGTATATATGAAGATTCATTTAGAGTTAAAAAAACTTGGTATCAAATTTGGAATAAAAAAAATTTACCAAATCAAATAAAAAAATTCTCTCAAGTAATTTTTCCACCTCAGATTAGAAAGTTACAGAATACTAAGTGTAATGTTCCATGGCATCAAGATTGGATGTATTTATCAAAAAAAATAATGCCAGAAAAACCACACGAAGATTTTTGTGTTTGTTTTATACCATTCAACGATAATCCTTCAGAATATCCAACTGTAGAATTTGTTAATAATCCCAAACAAATAAAACTAAAACATAAACAAAAGTTTGAATCAAAATTTAACTCATTCTTTTTGGATGATGAATTTTATAATATTTATTCATTTGATTTGAATTTTGGTGATGCTATTATATTTGGAAATCATGTGGTTCATAGAACTTGTGTGAAAGAAAATGATAAAGATGGGAGGCTATCTCAAGAGTTTCGTATAACGACAGAGGAATCAAGACTGAATGGAAAAGATTACTATGATTTGAATAGTAATAAACTTGATATTTATTTTAAAGATAAGGATTAATTTTGTTAGAATTTATTAAAAATGTAAAACCAAATTTTGATATAGAATCGGTTTCACTCAAAATCAATCGTTTAAAACTTGATAATAGAAATCATCCTGAAAACAAGGCCATCAAAGGATTGGATAGAGTAGCTAGTACTCAAAATAAAGTTTGGGATGAAGATTTACCTAAAGAGGTAATCGATTATATCACAGAGATTGGTTTTGATAGAGAGAGTTATTCCGCAAATGTAAATGTACAGAGGCCAGGTCAGATGGCACCTCTACATAGGGATAATCATCAGCATGCAAGTAAAAAATTAAATAGACATCAAGATGAGTTTGAAAGAGTGTTGGTGTTTTTAACAGATTGGTCTATTGGACAAGTTTTTGGTTGTGAAGAAAAAAGTATTACAAAATGGAAAAGTGGAGATTGTTATACATTTGAAACGAGTGACCAACATTTTTCTGCAAACACTGGTGTATCAGATAAATACACAATTGTAATATCGGTTTTAAAGGATAATATTTGACTTTTATTTTTGAGGATTTAAATAAACCTAATGGTGTAGACGGAACAGTAGAATTTGGATTGATATATTATGAGTATGAAAATTCAGCTGTACTTCAAAGTGTGCACAAATTTAATTCTGATAAATGTTATTACTTGGTTGAATCACTTGGTGGTGTAAGGTCAATACTCGATAATCCATTTACTAATACGATGAGTAAAAAAACAATCAAATTAATTCAAGAAGGTAAATGCATCCTAATTATAAGTTCTATGGCAGAAGGTAATTTAGAAAATCAAGATTTAATAAGACTTCATGAAATCTTAACAAAAATTAGTATTCCATTAAAAAGTGTTTATTTCATCCAAAGTAATTACAATCTTAAAAAACAATACGATAGTATATTTCAATCCTCTGATAAAATAAATTTGATTATGACCGAACATAAGTTAGAATCCGCAGTAGAGGGTTTTAAGGATTTAAATAATAATAATTGGAACTACGAAGATTATCCACAACGACCATCTTTGAACACATGGGATGAGGTCGAAAAAATAAAAGACTCATTTCGAAAACATTTTTTTCTGTCATACAATAAAACTTTGAGACCAGATAGGGTGGCTCTTTTATCATTACTATATAAACATAACTTGATTAAAGAGGGTTTGGTAAGTATTGGTTCGAAGGATTTTGGTTCTATTGGAAAACAAACATGGCCTGAACAATTTGATTTTATCAAAGATAATCAAGATGAAGTGCAAGAATGGTCGAGACAACTTCAAAAATTACAACCATTGAGTATAGATGGGGAACCAAATGTTGAAAAATTAGATGAGGGAAAGTATAAAGGACTAAATGTTTGTGGGTATACCTACGGAGAACAATTTAGAAAAGTTTATTTTATGTTGGTAACTGAGGATGTATTTAATTCTGAATCAATGTTCTTTAGTCAGACCACATATAAACCGATAGTTTGCTTGACTCCATTCATAATGTTTGGTAGTCCTCACATGATGAAAACTTTAAGGGAAGTACAAGGTTTCAAAACATTCTCACCTTGGATAGATGAGTCTTATGATGATGAAGAAAATCATGAAAAAAGATTAATGATGATTGTAGATGAGGTCAATAGATTGTGTCAATCAAAGCAAAAAATCCACGAAATGTATTACGAAATGAAAGATGTTTTAATCCATAACAAAAAACATCTGTTGAATTATAAATTTAGTGACTTTGATAAGATAAGGGCAGTAATATGAACTTAAAAAATTCACGGCCTGTTCCGAACTCTGATGTGTATAAATTCATTCAATCCTCAATAAAATCTGCTGATATATACGATTTAAAAAGTATTCCTAAGTATTGTGAGAGATATGTAGATTGGATTTTAAAATCTAAAAATAACATCACTAACTTAGATAGGTTTAAATCAAAACAGTTTGTTCATGGGACTTCTCAATCATTTGATTTTTTTTATCTATCAAATCACAATAAAAGAATGAGGACATTTAAGGGTGATTTTTTATATCACCAATTATCTTGGAGGCATAATCTTGATTGGAAACATATTGAGGATGACGAGATAAGAAAAAATGATGCTGTAATTTTTTCACTTCCATTTTCTGATTCAGGTGATATTCATCCATTGACTAATAACATATTAGACAAATGTGATGAATTGAAAGTTCCAGTATTTTTGGATTGTGCATACATGATAATAGCCCGTGATATAACTTTTGATTTTGATAGACCATGTATTCAAGGTATTTCATTTAGCATGAGTAAGGGTTTCTATGGTGCTGAAAAATTAAGGATTGGTTTAAGGTTGACTCGTGAGTATAAAGACGACCAAGTCGAGGTTTTTAATTCAATGCAAATGTTAAACACTATAGGGGTTCATGTTGGCCTTGAAATTATGAATCATTATGAGTTTGATTACAATAACAATCAATACAAAGACAGACAAATAGAAATTTGTAAAGAGTTAAAAATCAACCCATCTAAATGTGTATTGTTTGGAAATGCCAGTCCCAATCACAACGAATATGGTTCTTACGATAGGGGAACAAGTTGGAGAAGAGTTTGTATTTCCTCGTTGTTGGGTGATATGAAAGATTTACATTACATTTAGAACACTTTTTTTTAGTACAATGATATTTATATTTAAATATGATAATCCAACAAACGGAGATTTTCAATGGGATATAGTGATACACTATTAAACGCATCAACAACAGCTTCAATAGCACTTGAAGAATTAACACATTCATCAGGTTCATGGGGATGGAGTGATTGGCAAGGTTTACAAGCTAACTTACAAGTAGCAGGTGGATATAAGAAATATTTTTCTCTTCCATCAGGTTCAACCTCAAGTGATACTACTAATTGGTGTACTCAAGGAGACCTATCAACTTGGGTTAATCATAACGCAGACTTAGCTTTAGCAGGTAACAATACTGGATGGTGGTCAACCACAGTATCTCACTCACTTGAAACATTTCATTCAGCAAGTTCTTGGCAGAACTCAGCAGCATTAACTCTGAATCAATGGACATCAAGTTTTGGACCTTCTGATTTATCAGCAGTTCCAATTTACGATCCTGAATAAAGTCAAGTAAAATGTAAAACAAGTCCTGTGTGGTGAACTGGGAGATTAAAAACCCAAAGACCTAACCAACCACACAGAAGGACTATAAACACGGAGGCACTTTTAATTAAGTGTCCTCTTTTTAAGAGGATTTTTTGTTTTATGGAACAGGTTAAATATGTTTACGCAATAGGTTGTAGTTATACTGGTGGTACAGGCTTAGAAAATTGGAAAGATAGATTTAGTTATCAACTATCACAGCGATTGGAAGCTGAGGAAGTTAATGAAGGTATGGGTGGAGGCTCCAACCTAAGAATCTTCAGAAAAGTTATAGATTGGGTTTCAATCAATCCTGAAAAACTGAAACACACATTATTCTTAGTCCAATGGACTTATGCAGGTAGAAACGAACTTTGGTATTGTGGGCCCACACCTGATGGTGAAGGTAATATTCAATCAGAAGAGGATTTTATCAAAGAGTATGATCCTGATGATTCTTGGCAAGGAGCTTGGTATAACGCTCATTATGGACACGATGGTTATACCGACTGGAATGTTTTAAGAAAAGATGGAAAGGAAATAAATGCTTTTTATCTACCAAATACGCCCATATTGTCAGAAATCTTATGTAGATACATTATTTCTTTACAGAACATTTTTCAAAATAATAGTTGTAAATATATTATGTTTCAAGGTCATATGGCACGACACGATGACAATAATGATGTGGTTGGTGAGATATTTTTCAATAGTAAGTTGGGAAAAGTTATTGACAAAAAAAATTGGATAGCTGAATATGGATTGAGAGACTATTGTCAGGCGTCAAATAACTTGACTGATTGTGAACATGCTGATTCAAAGGGTAATAAAAATTGGACGGATCTCTTACATTCCAAGTATGAGGAGTTATATTTATGAGAATTTTAATTACGGGCGTAACTGGTTTCGTAGGTAGTCACATGGTTGATTATCTTTTGAAGAATCTATCTGATGTTGAGATTTTTGCCACAAGAAGGTGGAGAAGTAAAGAGGATAACATTCATCATCTGTTTGGTAATAAACAAATTGATTTTTCAGAAGTTGATTTATTGGACAGAGGAAGTCTTCAAAGATATATCAGAATATCAAAACCTGATATAGTTTATCATTTTGCAGCTCAGAGTTTTCCTGAATCAAGTTTTTTAACACCTGTAAGTACCTTGACAACCAACATAATCGGAACAACAAATCTTTTGGAAGAGTTGAGAATAGCCAAGGAGGATGGAGTTTGTAATCCAATTATATTAAGCTGTTCATCGTCAGAAGTCTACGGAATTCCTACTAAAGATGAAGTACCTATCACAGAAGAAAATTATATCAGGCCTGCAAATCCATATTCCATTTCCAAAGTAGGTCACGACTTGATGTCACAATACTACCATAAAGCTTTTGATATGAAGGTCATCATAACAAGAATGTTTTCACATGAAGGTAAGAGAAGAGGAAAAAGATTTGCACTATCGTCCTTTGCACATCAAATCGTACAGAATGAAAAAGGATACGGAGATGGATTTATCAGGCATGGAAACCTCGATTCCGTCAGAACATACAACCACATAAACGATGCCGTACATGCTTATTGGTTGGCTGTAAATAAATGTGATTATGGAGATGTGTATAACATTGGTGGAGATGAAACCTGTACAATTGGACAAGCGTTGGATAAATTAATCTCAAAGTCAACTATGTCAGATTTAAAAAAGAAGGTAGATAAATCAAGAATAAGACCAACCGATATTACCTTACAGATTCCAAGTAGTGAAAAGTTTAGAAAAAAGACTGGGTGGGAACCCACAAGGGGATTAGATGATATATGTGATGATTTGTTAAATTATTGGAGAGGAGTTTTATAATGTTTGATGGTATTGTGGAAGTTAATAATAAAAAGATTAGGTTAATTTTTCCTCATAAATGTGGTTCTGGTACATTTGGTAATTTAATAGAGCAGGGATACTTCGATGTTGATGTAATAGCACTTGATGAGAAAGAAATTCCTACCGATGAAATTCATGTGTATGGTAGGAATCCATACAAGAAAACAATATCGAGTTTTTTTCAAATGCAGCTCATGAATGGGAATCAAAATGAATATTCTGAGAAATCAGCACCTGAAAAGGTCGATGAATTCAGAGATTTTGTTCGTGAAACCAAAAAGGTATGGGAAGAATATGGTGTTATTTGGAATAGTACAGAAAGATTCGAAGGTAAAGATTATTTAGGAATACACTACAATCATATAGTTCCAACCACGGTTGATATATTTGGTTGTGTTTGGAGTCAAGATGGTTATTATGACCCTATGAAAATAGAAGAATACATGAATCAGATAAAAAATAAAATGACTTTCTTACAACTTGAAGATGTAAGAAATAATTTTGCACTTAAAGATTATTGGAAAATCTCGTCAGATTCGTTTAAAGCATTTGATGACTTCAATCATTATTTGGAAAAGTATAAATCAATGGAACAGAACACAGAACAAGAAAGACATCAACATCATGCATATTACAATAGTACAAATATGATTAGAAAAAATGCACCTTACTATATTTTTTACGATGAGGAAACCATGATGTCAGTAAATTCGATGTTTGACTTGGATTTTAAGTTTTTCAATTATCCTAAGTGTGAATCAATACAAGATATAAGGAACTTTACAGACGAGTCTAAGAATGAGTAATTTTGATTTTAAAGTTCAGACCTCAGAAATACTGAAAGATGTAAAGACTTTCGAGCCAGATCCTTGGTTTGATTACAGAGGAGAGATGTGGACATTTTGGGAGAAGGAAAAAGAAATATTACCACAAGGACACGAATGGAAGATATCAAAATTCACAAGGTCTCATAAAAATGTTTTGAGGGGACTTCATGGAGATGATGTGACATGGAAGCACATTTCCTGTGTTTGGGGTGAGATTTACCTTGTTGTGGTGGATAATCGGCCAGAATCCGAAACCTATCTGAAATGGGATGGTTTTATTATATCCGAAAGGAATCACAAGAGTGTTTTAGTTCCACCAAAGTTTTTGAATGGTCACTTATGTTTGACAGAAGAATGTTTATTTCATTACACACAATCCTATCCTAATGATTATGTGGATTGGATGAATCAAGATACGATGAAATGGAACGATGAAAGAGTTAAAATTAATTGGCCTGTTGATAATCCTATTTTAAATTGGAGAGATAAATGATTGATAAACAATTTTTAATTGACTTCGAGACCGAGGTTAAAGAAAGGTATGAGAGTGGTGAAATAAAGGCACCTGTTCATCTTTCCTCTAATAACGAAGATGAGCTGATTAAAATTTTTGAAGATGTAGGTGAAGATGATTGGGTTTTTAGTAGTTGGAGAAATCATTACCATGCCTTGTTACATGGAATTCCAAGAGATACATTGATGGACTTAATTGTTCGAGGAAAAAGTATGAGTGTATATTCAGATAAACCAAAATTCTATTCATCCTCGATTGTCGGTGGAACAATACCGATAGCACTTGGAGTCGCCCAATCTATAAAAATTAAAAATGACAAAAATAAGGTTTGGTGTTTTGTTGGTGATATGACATTTGAAAGTGGAATATTTCATGAATGTTATAAGTACGCTAGAAATTTTGACTTACCACTACAATTTGTGGTCGAGGACAATAATCTTTCCACGAATACGCCAGTAGATGAGACTTGGGGTAGGAAGCAAGAAATACCAAGTGATATAATTTATTATAAATATAAAAGTGATTATCCACATCACGGAACAGGAAATTGGGTGTTATTCTAATGAAGTATAAAGATGAACTTATAAGAAGTATGGAATGGCTAGGAGAAAAAGATGATACAATCTTTCTTGGTCAATCCGTAAAATATAGTGGTAACGCCATTTACAACACACTAAGAACATTAGATGATTCTATGAAGATAGAAACTCCTGTATTTGAAGAGGTACAGATGGGTATGAGTACTGGTATGGCCATGGACGGATTGGTTCCAATAAGTTGTTTTCCACGATTTGATTTTTTAATGAGATGTATGGATTCTTTAGTAAATCACTTAGATAAAATGCAGGTCATGACGGAAAATACTTTTAAACCAAAGGTAATCATGAGAACCTCAATCGGTTCGACCAATCCTCTGAATGGTGGTGTTCAACATACACAAGATTACACAAAAATATTCAAAGATATATTGACTGAAGTCAATGTTATATTATTAAATGAACCTGTAGAAATTTTCCCAACATTTCAAGATGCTTATGAAAATGATGGGTCTTCTCTAATAATTGAATGGGGTGATTATTACAATGAAAAATAAAAATGTTTTAGTAACTGGGGCCTCAGGTATGATTGGTCATGTGGTTGTTGATAAACTTATCAAAAAGGGTTATAATGTAAGGGCTACGGATATACAATACAATGTAATTACAGAGGATGTCTTTACGAACTACGATAGGAATCAATTTGAGTTCAAAATGTGTGATTTGAGAAACTTTGAAGATTGTAAAGATTTGGTAAGGGGGATGGATATAGTCTATCATGTGGCAGGTATCAAAGGTAATCCACAAACTGCAAAAACAAAACCATCTCGATATTTTGTCCCATTGTTACAATTCAACACAAATATGATGGAAGCTGCAAGATTAGAAGGTGTAGATTGGTATCTATACACAAGTTCGGTTGGTGTGTATAGACAAGATGATGTGTTGGAAGAGGATAGTGTTTGGAAAACATTTCCAACCGAAAATGATACTTATCCAGCTTGGGCAAAGAGAATGGGTGAATTACAGGCTCATTCATACGAAGTTGAATTCAATTGGAAAAATTATTCAATCGTTAGACCTGCAAATGTATATGGCCCATATGACAACTTCGGAGAACACTCAATGGTGATACCATCTTTGATAAAAAAGGCAGACGAAAATGATGTTTTGAATGTATGGGGTGATGGTTCTCCTATAAGAGATTTTATCTATTCTGAGGATGTTGCTGATGGTATGATACACATGGTAGAGAACAAGATAAACTCACCTGTAAATCTTGCAAGTGGTAATGGTGTGACAATTCGTGAGATAGCAGAAATAGTTGCAAAGTATTTCGATAGGAAAATCGTATGGGATAAGGATAAACCTATGGGTGATATGAAAAGAATATTAAGTACAGAGAGAGCGGAAAGTTTTGGATTTAAGACCAGCACATCATTTGAAGAGGGAATAATCAAAACAATCGAGTGGTATTTAGAAACATGATATTTGGATATGAAAAATTAAATGATAATGGAGACCCTATAGAAAATTGTTTAGATTTTGTATCTAATAGTTGGAAAATATGTGATTGTCACAATTACTTCTGTGGAATGTTCCAAAAGGTAAAACATGACTTCATACAAAAAACGAAATCAGGTGAGTTTCAAGTAAATACACCGCTTAAGTTTAAGTTAATAAAAAATATTAAGGATGAAAAGTATTTTTATGTGGTAAATATAAAAGAGTTCGCATCGGCGGTAGGAGTAGATAGAGTAAGTGGTGTAGAACTTGATAATCATGTATTCGAATATATGAATGAGACGGCATTAAATCACTGCCGTAAGAATCAATGTAAGATTATTATAAATTATGGATATGAAGGGTTTGGTAGTGATATCAACGATTCAATTTTAAGTCCAACATTACTAACAAAGCTACATAAAATTCTTAATGAATATAATCTACCACATGATAATATTATTTATCTTGATGGGAATACCTTTATCGATAACAAAGATTTGGATACTAAGGTAAATTTTTTTTCATATGAATATTGTGCATTAGATTGGGAAAGATACACTTCGATGCATCCATCAATGACTTATCATGGAAATAAGAGGTCAATTAAAAATTTAAAAAAGTTTGAAAAAACAAAGGATGTGATAAGAAATAAACATTTTTTATCATTTAATAGATTACCAAAGCAACATAGGTTTGATTTTGTATTGAGTTTATTTAAAAATAGGATACTTGATAAGGGATATGTTTCGTTTCCAAAGAAGAATACATTTTGGAAATTTGAAACATACTATCAAGATTTAAAACCATATGAATTAAAATTTTTTGATGTGTTACCATTAACAATTGATGATATCGATTTAGAAGAAAAGAAATGGTCATTCGAACTAACCAATAATAATTTTTATTTAGATTCGTATTTTCAAGTTGTAAATGAAAATCAATTTACAAGTTTAGATGACCAAATACAATTTTCAGAAAAGGTTTGGAAGCCAATTACAAACTTTCAACCATTTATAATACTTGGAGATCAGTCTATGTTAAGACAATTAAGAGTTTGGGGATTTCATACCTTTGAACCATTTATCGATGAGAGTTACGATAATGAACTTGATAAAGACAAAAGATTTGATATGGTAATTTCACAAGTAAAGAAATTATGTGAAATGCCAATAGAAGAAATTGATGAGTGGTATTGGTCAATAGAAGATAAGATTAAACACAATTACTATCATTTTTATAATCAATTTAGTAGAAAACAAAGAGATAAACTCTATAAAAAGTTAAAGGAGACATTATGAAAGTTGGTTTTATAGGTTTGGGTAAGTTAGGATTACCTTGTGCTTTAGCAGTTGAATCAAGAGGTCATCAGGTCATCGGATATGACCCATCCGAGCAAGTTGAACAAATAATAGATTCTAAACAACTTCAGTATCAAGAAATATGGGCACAAGACTACCTTGAAAAATCCAAAATACAAATACGACCCATTGAGGATGTGGTGAAACATTCTGAAATTATTTTTGTACCAATTCAAACACCACACGGAGAAAAGTTCGAAGGTTCAACAAGAATACCTGATGAAAGAGACGATTTTGATTATTCATTTTTAAAGAAAGGATTGGTGGATTTATCAGATGAGATTGAAAAACAAGGTGATGATAAAATTGTTATTGTGATATCTACGGTTTTGCCTGGCACAATCAGAAGAGAAATAATGCCACTATTAGGAAAACACACAAAACTTTGTTACAATCCATTCTTTATTGCCATGGGTACGACCATGAGGGACTTTCTTAAACCTGAGATTGTATTATTTGGAGTTGATGACCATGTGGCAGCACAGAAGGCGAAAAAGTTTTATCGTACTCTACATCATCAACCATTTTACGAAACCACGATTGAAAATGCCGAACTTATCAAAGTAGTGTATAATACTTTTATTGGAACCAAGTTAGCATTTGTCAATACGATAATGGAGATGTGTCATCATTTACCAAATACGAATGTGGATGATGTAACAAACGCACTTAAAATGTGTGATGATAGAATTATCTCGGATAGATATTTAAGTGGTGGTATGGGAGATGGTGGTGGTTGTCATCCAAGAGATAATATAGCATTAAGTTGGTTAAGTGATAAGTTAGGTGTTAGTTTTAATTGGTTTGACAATATAATGAAACAAAGAGAGATACAAACTGAATGGTTTGCCAGTTTGATAGAAAAGTATAAAGAGGATAGGACAATTTGTATACTTGGTCAATCATTTAAGCCAGAAACAAACATAATGACAGGTAGCCCATCTATCCTATTAAAAAATATTTTGGAAGAACGCGGACATCAAGTAGATATGTGGGATCCATATGTGGATGAGCCAGGACATATTTACTACATGGATGATAGTGATAATGAGACCGAGTCTCATTTATATTTTATTGGTACGAAACATCCTGAATTTACAAGTTTTTCTTTTAGAAAAGGTTCATTAATTATAGACCCATGGCGTTATATACCAGATGTTGAGGGATGTGAGGTGATTAGAATCGGAGATAGGTTGTGAAAAACATATCAGACCTTCGTGGAACTACCCAAGAAGAAAATTCAAATGAGGAAAAATTAGTAAAAAAGATTGACCTCTTACCAAATGAAGAATTGTTATACAACCTTCCTTTATTTTTATCACCAAAATTACTATCGAGAATATTGTTTTTCAATGAGATGTACAAGAAGATAATCAATCATCATGGCGTCATAATGGAATTTGGTGTGAGATGGGGGCCGATATTAAATCTATTTCAATCACTTCGAGGTATTTATGAACCTTTCAACAGACATAGAAAGATTATTGGATTCGATACATTTGAAGGATTTACGGAAGTAACTGATTATGATAAAATTTCAAAGAAAGGTGATTTTGCCGTTACAGAAGGATACGAAGAACATCTTGAAG
>Ga0163179_10001969_pt1 | contig 14432 bp, 14 predicted proteins | sample AtlANTMetagenome_FD_109643 | JGI IMG/M metagenome (GOLD analysis project Ga0163179, IMG submission 109643) | Marine eukaryotic phytoplankton communities from the Atlantic Ocean - Atlantic ANT 2 Metagenome | ecosystem: Environmental > Aquatic > Marine > Oceanic | place: North Atlantic Ocean...
ATTTTCTCCAGCATTCATTCTGAATAGTATCAAATAAATTATAACTGGCGTGAGGATTAGTGATCTCATATTGATTGATCCTATAATGGATATTAGGTATTCACAATTTCGAATTGAGTAATGCGCGTTGAATTCATCAAATACTGAAAACAGATAAAATTATTTTAAGAATAAATCTGTAAACTAATCAAGATACGCTATGATCCTTTCGGGGGTGGCGCTATAGTTTGACCTGTTACGAAATCTGCTACAACTACGGATTGCTTGATGTCATTATTGCCATTACTGATATTGTTTGCCCAACGAATAATTCTTCTGATAACTGGTCTAGTATCCCATTTTATATGGCTTACTGAAGGAGTGCACCATTCAAAGTTGGGATCATTGTCAGTACAAATTAATGAAACATCTTTAGGCACTCTAAGGCCAATTGAAGATAAGTGTTGGAGTGCAGCTGTATACATGAATGCTTCATCTGCAATAATTGCTGTGGGTGGAGTGATTTTAAAAAGTGAATTTAGAATCTTATTATATCCTTCTTTAGTTTCTTCCCATTCAGGTAAGTTAAATTCGCTAGTCTTGATTCCGGATTTCTCTAGTTCTGCCAACATTGCAGATACCACTGGAGTAGGATCTGGTGAGCGTAGGTGTTTACGACAAAGTAGTGAGATTCGTTGATGGCCGAGCCCTACAAGGTGCTTGGTGGCTTTTATGATTGCGGTAGATTTTTTTGGCGATATTGCAGCTATTGGCACATCAAGATAATGACCAAAAAGCGCAAATGTATGTATGTTTTGTGACGAAAACCATTGTAATACTTCTCTGGAGGCTGCATTTACAATCCATGCGTCAGCTTTATTTTTTTTTATAAAGCGGGAGATTTTTTTAATATCCATCCCTAAACCCATGAGACACTTATCAGTGAAGAAAGGTTGGTGCCCATTGTCTTCAAGTAAGTTTTTTAGCTCAATAATGTAGTTTACATTTTCATCACTTTTTTCAATAGGTAAGATGGCGATCCTTAAGCATTTATTTTCTGTCCCAGTAATTGACTTGTTATTTAATGTTCTGCTTTTTCTTGTTCCATTATTTATCAAGATCCGTTTTTTCTCTAATATTTGCAGGGCTGATTCCATCGTCTTATGATTGACCCCTAGCTTCTTCGATAATTTAATCGCGCCGGGAAATTCAGCCGCAAAGTGACCTGATTTTATTTCAGTAAGAAGATGGTCTGCGACTTGTTCAGCGGCGGATAAGAGTCTTAGTTGGTGCACACTTTAATTAACCCCTAAAAGGGTTCAGTAGTCTAACTTATAGTTGAGTATACTTGTTCCCTTATGGGGTATAGTTCAAAGAATGGTAAGTTTTATAAAACCTTGTAACTTTAATTAATATTAAAAGAAGATATGAATATTAATACTATCCTGATTTTTTTTCTTTTAGTGTTTTTTAATAATGAGTATTCCTTATTAAGAGGAAATCAGGAGATTCAATTGAATGTTAATTATAGTCGATTAATAGGAGAATATTCAATCTCATTGGAGGGTGATTTAACTGGCTCTGATTCATGGGTTCTCCAGTCTTCCAACGATTTAAATAATTGGGAAGATCTGGATTCTTTTAAAGAAAATAATATTGTCAGGGTGCCTATGCGATTCCCTTTGAAGGCACGATATTTCAGAGCAAGAAAGGGAGAAATGGTTGTTCCATATCTAGATGACTTTATTAAACATAAACAAATATGGTCTGATGCTAACTTAAATGATTATGTGATGGAGATAAATTGGGGGGTTTCCTGGTTCTTCTGGCATGGGTTAGTTACAGTTCAAAATAATAAAGTGATTAGTGCAGAAGCTATTGACTCTAACTGGTTTGAACCACCACAGCAAAGAACAGTTGATGAGTGGTTTAATCATTTACGGTATTACATTGATAATCGAGCCGACCAGATTGACGTTATTTATGACAAAGAACTTGGTTATACGAAGTCAGTTTATATAGACTTCGAAAGAATGTTGGCAGATGAGGAGCAGAATTGGAGAATAATTCGGGTAACACCTAAATAATTGGTTATGAAAAATAAATCAATTGCTTCATCTTCATTGAAGTTTTTTTCTGTTCTACTTCTTGTGATTATAGCGCTAGTTTTTTATAAATATAACTTATCTCTTAGAAACAACTTAGTAATAATTAATCAAGGATCCAATATCTGGACTAATGTGAAAATTAGCGCAGGAGGTGAGGATTTTTATTTTGATGAAATCACTAATGGTGAGTCCAAGAGATTACGCTTTTATAGTAAAAGTGAAGACGGAGGAAGTTTTGAAGGTGTCCTCAACAAAGTTAATTACAAGAAAAGTGGTATTTCTTATTTCACTCCTAATATGAGCACGAAAGATAAAATTATATTAAGTGATGACGGTAGAATTAATGTCATGCCTTTCCCTGAAGGTTAATAGGTTCTGAAAGTATTACATAAATTTCACGTTTATGTTATTGATAGTAATTGTGGTTTTGTTATCAACATGGTTTAAAGATTAAACTAAAGATTAAACTAAAGATTAAACTAAAGATTAAACTAAAGATTAAACTAAAGATTAAACCAACTGATGAAAAATTTAATTGTTCTAACAGCTATACTGAGTGGATTAACAAACATTGGCCTTGCTGATGACCATGTGAAAACAGAAAACAAAAAAGAACCTTCAATCTATGTGGTGCGACATATTGAAGTTGAAGTGGAAAAAGCAAAGGAATTTGAGGATGCAGTTGCAGAGAAAACTCAAAAGTATAACCGTTCTGAAGGTTCAGATTTATGGTTTACTTATAAGGTGTTAACAGGGCCTAGGACGGGTCAATACGCGAGACTCTTTGGAGTGTCTTCGTGGGCAGATCTTGATAAGAAAAATACAAGTAATACTGTCAATATTCCTCGTGACAATGAGGAAAGCGCATACTGGCTTGAGAATATTACCCCTCTACAAAAAAACGCTAATGCACCAGCAGAAGTTTGGCTCACCATTCCAGGAACTAAGTACAATAACCTAGGCGAAGGTGAGCAAGCAAGATACGGTGCTCTTTATAAATGGAAAATGAAGCCTGGTATGTATCAAAAAAAGACGATACATGAAACAAAGATGTCTGAAGCGCTTGCGGCTAGTGGGTTAAAGTTTCAAGGGCAAGTGATGCGTTTTGATTCAGGGGGGGATTATATGGCTTTTGGGCGTTGGATTGGCTTTAACACTTGGGAAGAGTTTGGTAAGTTTCGTGAGTGGGGAAGTTTAGGAAAAATTTATGAAGCTAAGCATGGTGAGGGGACTTGGGTAAAGTACCTTGAAGGCTGGAATGCGATACATCAAGATGGAGGAGAAACAGAAACCGAGTACCTTGAATACTTAGAAGATTTAAGTTCAATTGAGCTTAAAAAATAATCTCCCAAAAAACAGATTATAAATTATTTCAAAAGGGCGAGGAAATATCCCTCGCCTTTTTTTTGTTTCAATTGGTATAACGAACGTTTTACTTGGAATTAATTTGTTAGTTTTCCTTCAATTCACCTTGAATGAAAATATTTTTGAATTCATTAAAATAAATTTAAGGCGAATGTTTTCTCCTTTGAATTGTTTTAAGCTGTTTCGTTCATTCCATTCTGGATTAAGTCTAATGTTGTCATATCCTCGATAAGTTTTACTTGATGCTACTGTATTTCCATCTTGATCAAGCATTTCTATTTTAATGTATCCATTTAATGAACTGGTATTTACTTCGAGAGACTCTCCATCAAAAACAAAGGGTTTTGTGATTATGGTTCCTTCTTCATTTTTTGCCTTAAGAAAAAAGAATCCATCTAGTCTTAGTTTAGCTAATGCTAACCTGGCATCCCATTTTCTTGCTCCCCACCGTTCATTCGTCGCCAAGTAATAGATCCAGTGCTCGTTATTTTTTGTGATTATATTTGATGGAGGTCTAGCGCAGTCTTTATCAAATGCGCCATCTCCTCCTCGAGGAATTAGTGGTTTTCTTGGGTATGCCGCTAGCGAGAAGTCATAATTCACGGCATCCCTAGATGGAGACATGTAGAATTCCCATACCCCATTTTCATGTCTTGTATGGAAATCTTGTTCGCCCTCTGGAACGGGACGATTTGTAGCCGCTAAAATATCAGTTAAGGCAAACCAAATGCCTTCATAGTACCACATCGGAAAAGTATGAATTTGGTAAACTGGTATATTTGTTCCATCTATTACACTTTTATCTGGATCTTCAAGAGTAAAAGTTTTCAGGGTTTTCCATGCTTTAGGGTGGTTCATTAAATCATTTTCTTTTGTGTGCTCCATTATTCTTACACCTCGTAATTCGCCTACCCCTCCACCAGCAGCAAAATCTTGTCTGCAGTGTAGAAGATATTTTTTGGTAATTGGATTCCAATGAATTTGATTATTTGTGTCCGCGGCACGGCCTGTAACGGGATATCCTTCATTGTAAAAGCTCCAATTTATTCCATCAGATGAATACCCAAGTCTTGTCCGTCCATCTTGTCCTCCCATATTAGGATAGAAGGCAATTTTGTATTTCTCCTTGTGGCCAAATGGTAGGCTCGGATCGATTGTGACCGTGATCCCATCCACGCCAAGATCCAATAGATCTATTTTTTTATTTTGCCTGAGAATAGGTAAACGCTCTTTCCAATTGATTAAATTACTTTTGCCGTTTTTGGAAATAAGAGGTTTTGTCCACTTTATACCATCAATTGACTCGGCGTATGCAATGCCACTTCCGGGGCGCTTGCTTGACATGTACCAAAGACGAAATTTCTTTTTGTCTTCATCCCAATGGGGTGAAAAAAACCAGCAAAAACAGGACTCTCCGAATTCATAGCCGGCACCTCCATCCGGTCCATCGTGGACCTTTCCAGTTTGAAAATCTGTTGGAAGTGTAGGTTCCATTACGACTCCATGTTTCGTTGCTTGGCCAACTTCAAGAGTCAAGTTTTGGGTCTCTTCAATTATATAGTTATCAAACAGTAATTGTTTTTGCTTTCCAATTTTGAGCGCATTCTCACCTTTTAGAGGCAACGATAAAGTGATCAGGATTACAAGAAAGCAGCAGGGTAATTTTGACATTTCTAAGATTAATAATTATTTGCTTATAGATACGATAAAATAATAAAAAAAGGCACTGAAAATTCAGTGCCTTTAATTTGTTAAAATAAGGTTATATACCGGCGGTTTTTATTTTTTCTTAGCAGCGGCTTTTTTTCTAGCAGCTTCTTGTGCTGCCTTTTTCTTGGCAGGAGCTTTTTTTGATTCTGTTTTTTTCTTAGCGGCGGCTTTTTTTCTAGCAGCTTCTTGTGCTGTCTTTTTCTTGGCAGGAGCTTTTTTTGATTCTGCTTTTTTCTTAGCAGCGGCTTTTTTTCTAGCAGCCTCTTGTGCTGCCTTTTTCTTGGCAGGAGCTTTTTTTGATTCTGCTTTTTTCTTAGCAGCGGCTTTTTTTCTAGCAGCTTCTTGTGCTGCCTTTTTCTTTGCAGTAGCTTGGTTAGTCTTTTTTTTGCTAGTTGTATTATTAGTTTTTTTCTGTGTCTCTGCGATCTTTTTGGCTTCAGCTTTTCTTCTCTCTAGGTATGCAAGTTTTTCCTTGGCTTCCTTTTCCGTTATCTTACCGGCCTTTAGAGCTGCTTGAATTTCTTGTTCAACACTCTTTTCATGATGATCGGCATTCGATGGAGTAATGGCGATAGCCAGAAGGAGAGTGAGAAATAATGAAGTTATTTTTTTCATGGTTAATGATTATTGAGTTTTCAAGAATGAAATAGATTGATATTCACTAATGTCATAGTTCATAAAGATATTACATCTCAATATGAAGTTTTTTCGGTTACATATCTTGTTTTTGTTATTCATCCATCATAATGCCAGTTCGACTGGAAAACCCAATGTCATTTTTATAGCTATCGATGATATGAATGATTGGATTTCGTTACTCGATGAGAAGTCTCCAATTAAGACACCCAACATCAGAAGACTTGCAAATAAGGGCATGCTTTTTACAAGCGCTTATTGCCCGTCACCTGCTTGTAATCCTTCAAGAGTATCAGTTTTAACAGGACTCCGCCCCTCCACTACAGGGGTATATGGAAATAATAGTGATTGGCGCAAAGCTCTACCTGATAGGAAAACTATTTTTCAGAAGTTCAAAGATGCTGGGTATCAAGTAAATGGGGCAGGAAAAATATTTCATCATAAGATGAATGGAGCCTTCCATGATGAATTATCGTTTCATGATTTTTTTCATATGAGGAAGCAGAAGCACCCAAAGAAAAAACTTAATAAAGCTCCAGAATATGGATCGATTCGAACTGATTGGGGGGTATTCCCCAATAACGAAGAGGACTCGATTGATTTCCAAACTATTAATTATTGTATTGATAAGATTAAAGAAAAAAAGGACGGCAATGATAAACCGTTATTTTTGGCTTGTGGGATATACAGACCGCACTCTCCATTTTATGCGCCTGAAAAATATCACTCCATGGTTGGAGAGGTGGGGCTTCCTTTAAAAAAAAGTGATGATCTCCAAGATTTGCCCTCTGGCGCTCATGAATTGCATAAAAGAACTAAATGGTTTTGGGATGGTATGAGTAAATTGGAATCAAAGATCCCAGGATCTTATGATAAATTCATAAAGTCGTATGCAGCATGCTGTGCATTTGCAGATGCTCAGGTTGGAAGGCTGCTTGATGAGATAGAGCGTAGTTTGCCTGAGGATGAAACGATTATTGTTTTATGGTCGGATCATGGGTTTCACCTTGGAGAAAAAAACCACATTGAAAAATTTATGTTATGGGAAAAAACTACTCATGTACCATTTATAATGGTAGTGCCAGGAATGACTAAGCCTGGGTCTGAATGTTCAGTGCCAATTGATCTTACTGTACTTTACCCAACCTTACTTGAGGTTTGCTCTTTACCTGTTAAGGAGAAATGTGACAACAAGAGTATTACTGAATTATTAATGGGTAAAAATAATTGGGAAAGCCCAGCGTTAATGACATATATGAAAGCTAATCATGCAGTAAGAAGTGAAAGGTGGCGCTACATAAGATACTCTGATGGTTCTGAAGAGCTTTATGACCATGATAGAGACCCTAACGAGTGGATTAATGTAGCTAATGAGACCAATAATTTAGCGGTGATAGAAGAGCATCGCAAGTGGTTGCCTCTGAATGAAAAAAAACAAGTCCCCAACCTTACAAGGTAGGTATATAGCTTATTTTGTTTCTTGATTATAATATAGATTAGATGAGATGCTTTAATTTATGAGGAATTATATATTTACAGTTTTGCTTCTTTTATTTCTTTCTAATTGTGGAAAGAAAAAAAATGAGGAAGTTGCTCAAAATCTAACTAATCAAGTAGAGGACAATACTGCTCCGTCTAATTCTAATTCATCTTATAAATTAAATATTGAGCCATCTTTAGAGCCAGAAGTAGGGCTGACTGACGCAGTTGCCGGAGAAGATAATGAAATATCTAAAGATGATCTATTACCTGAAGTCAAAGAGTTGCTCAATAAGGCTTTAGCAGGAGATGCAGATGCACAACTTTTCCTTGGTCAGCGATATCAAGAAGGCAATGGAGTAGACGAAAATAAAGAAGAGGCCATTAAGTGGCTTAAGCTATCTGCAGAGCAAGGAAATGTTTATGCACCATACATTCTTAAAAAGATGGAGGAATCGGCTGCTGATTAAAAAATTACAGATTTATACAAAGGTTCTTGGGTTGGCACGCAAATAGCTACGATCACTAGTAGCAATCTGAGTTCGTAATTGTAGAAATTTTGTGGGAGTTTCATCTACTTTTACGCCAGATTGCTTTTTTATTCTTTCTGAATTTTGCGTGTTAAGACTAAAGTCTATTCATGACAAAATTTTTTTACAGTGTTTCCCTTATTATCTTAACTTTTAATGCTTCATTATTTTCTGACGAACATTCAGAAGTGAAAAAAGAGCTTGGTTTCATCGACTTATTTAATGGAAAAGATCTTTCAAATTGGGTTGATGTTAATACTTCGCCTGAGACCTGGAAAGTAAAGGACGAAATTTTAATTTGTAGCGGGCAACCAATTGGTGTGATGAGGTCTAAGAAACAGTATGAAAATTTCATACTAGTAATAGAGTGGAAGCATATGGAAGCCGGCGGAAACTCTGGAATTTTTCTATGGAGTGACGCAATACCAAAGGGCAGGCTTCCAAAGGGGATGGAGGTGCAAATGCTTGAGCTCGAGTGGCCGTACATTAACAAAAAAAGAAATGGTGAACCTAATCACCTAGGTTATGTCAGCGGGGAGCTATTTGGTGCGGGCGGGATGAAAGCCATTCCTGAAAACCCTCGTGGAAATAGAAGTATGTCATATGAAATGCGTTGCAAAGGAAAAGGGGAGTGGAATCGGTACGTAGTTGTAGCAGTAGACGGCACAGTAAAGCTTTCAATTAACGGAAAGTTTGTTAATGGTATTAGGGAGGCTGACCTCAGAAAGGGATATTTATGTTTAGAATCAGAGGGTGCCGAGATCCATTTTCGAAAAATTCAAATTATGGAACTTCCTGGTGGTCGTGCTAAAGAATTAGGAATGTCACTACAAGGTGAGTAGATTAATGATTTAGGAAATTTTAGAATAAATAACAAAGTGATTTAATCTCAATAATCTCTATGAAAAGACTTGTGCCAATAATTTTACCTTTTCTTTTATTAACCCTTACTCAATTTGCTAGAGAAGCGAAAAAGGATCATAGGAGTTCATTTGACTGGTCTAGTGTTAATACACAATCAGATCAGGCAGAATACATTTTGAAGGAAATTAAGAAATGGCATAGTGAAGATCCAGTGGATAAGGGAAAAAAATTAAGAGTGGTATATTTTTATCCTAAAGACAGAAAGCCTCTCGCTAATCATATCGAAAGATGGGACAAGATCATGGAAGATATTCAAGAATTCTTTTCCACGGAGATGAGAAAACTTGGTTACGAGAAAAGTAAGCTTTCGTTAGAGAAACAAAATGGAAAAATCAAGCTCCATGAAGTTAGAGGAATTGCTAATGACGATGGAACTTACTCATATAAATCAGGTAACAGAATCTATAACGAGGTTTCCAAGGAGTTAGCCAAGAAAGGAATCATTGCTAAAGATGAAACGCTTCTAATAGTCTGCGGTCTATCAAAAACAGATGGCAAAAAAGTACAAATATATTCTCCTTATTATGGAATGGGAGCCAATCAAAATAAGGGTATATGCTTTGTTGCGGATTCAGATTGGTTAAATATAGATGGATTGAAAGTGGATAAAACGAACACTAAAATTCAGGTAAAAGAGCATAGAGGGTACGAGCCATTTACTTTGGCTAGGTTCAATACAACTTATATTGGTGGGACAATACATGAGCTTGGGCATGGTCTTTCACTGCCTCATAATTTAGCAACTAAATTGGAATCCAGTAACGGAACAGCTTTGATGGGTGCAGGAAATTATACCTATCGACAGGAGTGGAGAGAAGAGGGAAAGGGATCTTTTCTTACTAATGCTCATGCTATTCGGTTGCTGACACATCCTGTTTTTAGCGGAACATCAAAAGCAGCAACTTTAAATCCGAAACTTTCAATTGGGGATATGAACATTAAGTATTTTGATGATAATCTTCATTTGAGAGGTCAAATAAGTTCCAGTATTCCAGCTGTTGCAATGATCGCTTACAATGATGGAGAAAATAAGGGGCAAAAAAAATATCAGGTAAATAACGATTATGACGCCACCACATGGACTTCTGTCCTTAGTCCTGACAATGAATTTTGGATTAAGATAGGTGACCTTAAAGAGGGCAAACATCAGATTCGTTTAGTGAGTGTGCATGCTAATGGAGCAACCACTACCCATCGTATTCACTATTCAATAATAGATGGCAAGCCAAAGCTTGATCGGGCTAATAAAGAAATTAAGGGTTTCTTGTCATCCTAAATAATATTCTATATATGAAAGATAAAACCAAATTACTGATCACTCTTGAAGAATTACTTAAGAAAGATTTTTCATTAGATGAAAAAATAAAAAAAGCGCTTAAATTAATCTTTGAGGCTTTTGAAGCCAAAAATTGTACTTTTCATAGAGCTGATTCAGGTGATTCTTTTCTCCATCTCGTAGATCAGATTGGCCTTCCAGAAAAGATTGCTCAAATAGCCTCTAAAATTCCTATCGGAAAAGGCATGGCTGGAATATGCGCTGAGAGAAAAGAAGCTGTAACAATGTGTAATTTACAAAAAGACGAAAGTGGAGTTGCTCGTCCCGCAGCTAAAGACACAAAAGTTGAGGGTGCTGTTGTCGTTCCGCTTATAAATAAAGAGGGGAAAGTCATTGCTACTCTTGGGATTGGGAAAAGTGGAGAATATGATTATTCTGATGACGAAATAGTTTCACTTGAAAAATGTGCCCAACTTTTGATGGAAAAGCTTTCTCAATAAAAATTAATCTCTATTAGCTTTAAAAATTGAGTATCCTGTATATTCTAGATCATTAAAATCATGAAAAAATTATTACTTACTTTAATTACTTGTTGTGCCTTCGTTGTAAATGCTCAGGCATCTCTTGGAGAGATGATGAAAGAAAATGGAATCGATTGGATTTTAGGATCATGGAAAGCTGAGCAGGATGGGAATGCGGTGACTTTGTCCTATAAATGGTCAGTCGAAGGACACGTTATTTCAAGTCATCTTAAAATGGGAAGCAATGAAACATACGCTTTAATAGGTATTAACCCAAAGAGTGGTAAGGTTGAACATCTAGGTTTCAATAATAAAGGCGACAAAACTACTGGTGAGTGGATGCCTTTTGGCGACTTACCAATGCTGAAAGTTAAATCCATTAATGAATCAGCAGAAGAGAGAAGCATGGCGGTTGCCTTTAAGAAAGTTGATGATGAAACAATAGAGTTGCAGATCTACTCTGTTGATGACTCTGGTAACGTGGCATCGTCCTCTGATTATACGTTTGAGATGAAGAAAAACTAAGTAATACAAATCTCTTAAATCTTTGCAAATTGCCGTACTTTAATAAAGTGCGGCAATTTTTTTGTGTCCTCATTTAAGAAAATACTTATTATTAAAATAGAGCCTTTGGTTGCTTATTAATTTATGGAGAGTAATAAATTCGAAATCTTTAGAGTATGATAATTTTTTTTAAATATACTTTATCTGTAAAAATTTTAGGTGTTCTTATTTTTTTAAATTTACATTCAGGGCTCACTGAGGTTAAGGCAAAAGACCATAATGTTCTATTGATAGCTATCGACGATTTGAATGATTGGGTAGGGTGTATGAATACAAATACTGCAGCCCGTACACCTAATATAGATAGGCTATCCAAAAGAGGTGTTCTTTTTACAAATGCTCATTGTCAGGCTCCAATATGTAATCCTTCTAGAACTAGTTTAATGCTCGGTCTTCGCCCATCATCTACTGGGATTTATGTTAATAATCCATGGTTCAGGTCCCTGGAAACGACGAGGTCCCGAATGACGATGACTCAATATTTTAGGAAATTTGGTTATAGGACTATGTCGGCTGGAAAGATTTTTCATGGATCCAAGGTTGATAAGCTATCATTTGAAAATTATGGGCCCCGTCCTGGCCAGATTTCAGAGAAGGACAAAAGAATACAAAAGGATTCGCCGAGTAAAACTAGGTTATGGGATTTCGGACCTCAAAATTATGATGAGAAAGATCATACTGATTATCAGGTTTCTTCATGGTGTTTGGAACAATTGAAAGATGAAGATGAAAAGCCTTTTTTTATGGCTGTGGGGTTTTATCGGCCGCATGTACCAATGTTTGCTCCGGAAGCGTACTTCAAATCAAGGCCATTGGATAAAGTTGTTCTTCCATCTGTAAAAGCAGATGATAGAAAAGACTTACCTTTAGCTGCTCTTGATCTCATTCATAATACTTTGCCGCCGAGTCATGATTGGTTTGTTAAATCCGGAAAATGGAAAGAGGCAGTTCAGGCTTACCACGCTTGTGTAACTTACACTGATCGCCAGGTTGGTAGGATTCTGGATGCACTGGATAGTAGTATTTACAGTAAAAATACTATTGTTATCCTTTTCTCGGATCATGGTTTTCATCTTGGTGAAAAGCAGATGTGGGCAAAGCGCTCTTTATGGGAGAGGTCGACAAGAGTTCCTTTGATAGTTTCACTTCCGGATGGGCTCCAGGGTAAGCGATGTTCAAAACCCGTAGAGTTGCTCAGTATTTACCCAACACTTGTAGAAGCTTGCGGGTTACCGGCTATCGATGATCTAGACGGTGTGAGCATTAAGCCTCTTCTTGATGACCCTTCTCGAGAGTGGAGGTTCCCTGCTTTGACAACATTCAAAAAGGGAAATCATTCTGTGCGTAGTGAGAGATATCGCTATATTCAATATTTTGATGGGTCCGAGGAATTTTATGATCATATGAATGATCCTGAAGAATGGGTGAATTTATCTTCTGATGATCGTTATGAATCATTGATAAAGAAGCATGCGAATATGCTAAAAGAAACCTTAAGAAAGAATGAAAATAAAACCTCTAAAAAATCTTAAAATATATATTTACTACATAACGGCATCATTTGCCTTAGTAACATTATTACATTCTGCTGAGCGGCCTAATATTTTGTTCGCTTTTGCTGATGATTGGGGCAGACATGCATCTGTTTATGCAGAAGTAGATGGTGAGGGTACTGTTAATGATGCTGTTAATACACCGAACTTTGATGCCATATCAAAAACTGGGGTATTGTTTAATAACGCTTTTGTTAATGCTCCATCTTGTACGCCATGCAGAAGCTCTATTCTATCGGGGCAACATTTTTGGAGAACAAAAAGAGGGGCCATTTTGCAAGGTGCAGTCTGGGACTCTAAAATTCCTACATGGCCTCTTCTTTTGGAAGAGAACGGGTACCATATAGGTTTTACCTGGAAGGTATGGTCGCCAGGAACTCCTGCAGATGCGCCATATGGAGGGAGAAAAAATTCCTATCAAAAGAACGGATCTAGTTTCAATGGGTTTTCCCAAACTGTTACCAAATTAATGGCCAATGGTAAAAGTTTGCTCGAGTCCAAGTCAGTGATGAAGGAGCAAGTACTTTCTAACTTTCGGGATATGTTGAAGAATAATTCAAAAGGAAAGCCGTTTACTTATTGGTTTGGCCCTACAAATGTTCATAGGAAGTGGATAAAAGGCTCAGGGAAAAAGCTCTGGAATATTGACCCTGATTTATTGAAAGGAAAGCTTCCACCTTTTCTACCTGATGTGCATGAGGTCCGCCAAGACTTTTCAGATTATTTGGGTGAGGCTTGTGCTTTTGATATGGCCTTAGGAGTACTTATTTCAGAACTTAAAAGAATAGGGGAATTCGAGAATACATTGATCGTTATCTCTGGAGATCACGGTCCTGCAGGTTTTCCTCATGGAAAATGTAATTTATATGATTTTGGAACAAGGGTGGCACTTTCAGTTAGTGGGCCAGGTGTTAAAGGAGGTCGAGTAGTGGATGATTTTGTAAGCCTACCTGATTTGGCTGCGACGTTTCTTGAGGCAGCAAAAGTAAAGAAACCTGGAGTAATGACAAGTAAATCAATCTGGCCAACTCTAAAGTCTGATAATGAGAAGTTAGTCGATGTATCAAGAAATTATGTGCTTACAGGTCGTGAAAGGCATGTTGCTAGAGCTCGTGCAGGTCAGCTTCCATACCCGCAAAGGGCGATTAGAAGTAAAGAGTTTCTTTATATAATTAATTATAAACCTGATAGGTATCCATTGGGTGACCATTATGGGTTAGATGGAAAAAACGAACCCGACTTAAATAAACTTACAAATAATACTTTTATAACCATACCAGACGAAGATGCTGGACCAACTAAGGCTTGGATTGTGACCAATAGAAAAAATCCTAAGGTCAAATTTTTCTTTGATCATGCATATGGTAAGAGACCAAAAGAAGAGTTGTACGATCTATCAAAGGACCCACACCAAATGAATAATGTTTCAAATAAAGAAGAATATAAAGAAACGGTAATTGAACTTCGTAACAAGCTAACGGGGCTTTTAGAAAAAACTAAAGATCCAAGATTAATAGAGGATGGCGCTTTTTTTGAGAAACCTCCGATGGCAGGACCTTTAAGATAATAGATGATACTATATGTTAGAAATAATTTATACCGCTTTAATCCAATCGACAGTGATTTTAAAAGGACCTTCTTTCTTATCAGCAATGATTAAACCAAATCTCTGAATTGATTTTGGATTAAATTTCATTTTAGGTAAATTCCAACCTCTAAAACTAGCTTTCAAATTTTCAAAAGGAATGAAAATTTCAGACCATTCTCCAGAAGTTGTTTCAAACTCA
>Ga0163179_10001970_pt1 | contig 14428 bp, 7 predicted proteins | sample AtlANTMetagenome_FD_109643 | JGI IMG/M metagenome (GOLD analysis project Ga0163179, IMG submission 109643) | Marine eukaryotic phytoplankton communities from the Atlantic Ocean - Atlantic ANT 2 Metagenome | ecosystem: Environmental > Aquatic > Marine > Oceanic | place: North Atlantic Ocean...
TCGATTGCCTCCCGCAACGCACCGACCGGAGTTTCAAGGCGAGGGACGCCCTCTGACTTTTCTTCACGCCAAACAGCAGGGATCAACCAACCGTCGACTCCATGAGTGACGTATTCATTCATGGGCGCGAAATCATTTGTGATGGTTGGCATCCCTAGCGCGATCGCCTCACTGTGATGCAGACCCAGTCCTTCCCATCTCGTTGGTGCCAGACACACATCAGTAGAGGCCATGAGGCGGTAATGTTCTTCCGCCGGAAGGTCATCGATGATAACTCGGATTCGGCGATCCATTCGCTCTGCCTTCATCGCCAGTTTTTTGCCGCGATTCGGATGTTGGGCTTTGATGACCAAACGTGCTCGAGGGTCGGAGACGCCTCGAAAGGCTCGAATCACTTCCGCCGTCGGTTTTCGTTGTGTGAGATAGCCGCCGGGATAGAAAAAACGCACTTCGTCGTCGTTGCGTTCAGGCTTGGGGAAGTCAACCAGTTCGGTTGGGCAGCCCCATCGCACGCGTGGGCTGTCGATTCCAAAGGATTGATAACGAAGTCTTTCGGCTTCGGTTAACGAGTAGATCGTGTCGAACGCTTGCCTGGCTGCCGGGACGTCGTCTAGACCGAAATCCTCCCAGACGAAACGTCCAATCGTCTGAATGCCTTGACAGCGAAGCATTAAGATTTCGGAGAACTGCAGGTTTTGGTCGAACAAGATCGTGTCCAGGCGATTTTCAGCAGCCCATTTGAGGTACTCATCGCCTGGGATCAGGAAACGTGAGGCAGTCGTGATTCGCTCTTGTTGCCAGATATCCGTACGGTCGATGAACGTTGGCTTGACGAATGAGGATTTTGTGGGTCTTGCCAGAATGTGTGATTCAATGCCGGCTTCCTCAATAATCGCTCGTAGTTCTCGGCTAACAATGGCTTGTCCACGATTGAACCAGTAAGTGACGATGCCGATTCGTCGCTTGTTATCGGATGAAAGGATCGGCGTTTCGCTTCGCAAAATATCGTTGCTATTTTGTTGCACGACATCGTCGTATGCGGACCATGCCACCGCGTCACGGAGGTCCTCATCGGAAACCAGCATTTCGTCAGGAGCGTCGAAATTTCGGCTGAAGTGGGGGAATGGTAGATATTGTTCTTCGACTGGAGTGTTATCGTGCCATTGGCACCATGAGTCACGATATTTTTTGCGGATCGGGGAGACTCCGTTCCAGAAAGTTACCCCGTGCTCTGCATTGTTCGTGAGGCTCCCCGCGACATCGAGGCAGAGCATCGTGATCTTCTTGATCTCCCGGAAATTTGACCCAAGGTGATTCGAAACACGCCTCAACATCTCACTATCACCGCCAAAGCGAACACCGTCCCAATAGCCCAAACGGGACTCGAGGACTTCTCGATCGATCAGCAGCGAAATCATCGCTTTTCTCGCCATGCCATCGTAGCTGTATCCACCAATTTTGCTGGGAAATGAGAATTTGGCATCATCATCGATGCGCAGCATGTATGCGATTGTCGCTGAACATTCCGAATTGCGGAGAATGGGACTCATCTGATCGGCAATCCGTGTGGGTACCGCAATGTCATCCGCATCGTGTCCGGTAATGTAGCGGCCGGTGGCCACCTGCAACCCTCTGTTTTTGGACACATAAGGTCCAACATTCTTGGCGTTTCGTAAGACCCGTATCCGGGTTTCGCCTGCCGCTAACCTCGCCGCAATCTCCGCTGTCCTGTCTGTGCTGCAGTCGTCGACAATGATCAATTCAAGGTTCTTCCAGCTTTGATCAAGAATCGATTGCGCCGCCTTTTCAATCGTCTCTTCGGCATTAAAGGCTGGCATGATGACCGTCACCTTTTCAGGCGAAGGCACAGGGGCTACGGATTCAAATTGCATTCGATAGAAACGAGCCTCAGGCCCCTCGCGAAGCGTCAGTCTGGGAAGATGATGACAGGCGGCCCAGTCATTCATCTCAACTAACCACTCGTCGTCGGATTGAGCGCTGAGGGCGCGAAATAATTCGGTCGCACCAGTGGGAGCGTCATCACCGAGAATGGTCATCGCCCGCTCAGGAACCTGAGAATGATGAGCAAGGTAAGCGTCGCGAATCCGTCGTTTTCTTCGAGACGGCAAGAGACTCGCAAGTGACCATTTCCAATTTTGGTTGGGTTTGGCAATCCGACGAACAAGAGCAGCGAGAGACAATACCGGCAACAAGAGGATGAATGAGGGAATCGCTAGCAGACGAAGAAACCGATTCTCCTTTTTCAACTCATGAACTCGCTTCGTCAATCTTACAATCGGTAGTGATTGTTTGGACTGTTTGGAGGCGTTTTTGGCAGTCGCATTGTGTCGTTCACCAAACAGGTTTAGGCTCTGCTCGATATTGCCAGTCGCGTTGATGCGACGTGCGAATTCGGGGAACTGGGTTGGGATGTCGTCCAGGTTGATCGTCATCTTGTGCGATTTGTCTCGCAAGAAACAACGAATGTTCTCGTTGATGGTCCGCACAAGCTCCGCGGCCGTTTCCTCATTCGGAAGTTCATGGCGCAAGATTCCCTGATCGAATCCATGGATCAGTGAGCCATGACTGTGCCAGCGGCGATCGTAGCTTTCAGCGACTTGCTGTTCGTCTCTTATCAGGTGGACATAAAAGGCATCGTCGCCAAATTTGTCCTGAAGTCTCCCCAAGAACCAGGCCAATCGGTTGTCGACCTCAATATGGTGGTCCTGGAACTCGACGCGGGCCTCTCCGGTCTGCCGATGACGTGTTTCATGACCGCTCGTGTAATTGGTGAAATGTTCGCACGCTTTGGCGAAACTGACGGATCCACAGCGACCGGTACACAAAACAAAAACGTTTCGAAAACGAATCGGTGCTGGTCCGTGATCTGCAAGTGAATCGGCTCGGTCGTTATGCGGTAACGGTTCTCTCGAGGTATTCTGGATCAAGGCATCGTTCTCCATCTGAATTGGCCGAAGGCTCTAGGCCGCTGTCGGCAGAGAGTCGGTGACAACCTCCCCGAAGAGTTTTCGATACGGTTCGCTCCTTTGCATCAAATCTTCATGCCGACCGGCGTGAGCCACTCGGCCGTTTTCGAGCACGTAGATTCGGTTGGCCCGCTCAATGGTTGATCGGCGATGAGCGATCACCATGGTCGTGCGACCCTGCATTAGCTTCTTCAAAGCGATTTGGATATCGCGTTCCGTTTCGGAGTCGAGCGCGGAAGTGGCTTCGTCAAGCAATAGGAGTGGAGCGTCCTTCAGCACAGCACGAGCGATTGCCAAACGCTGCGCCTGGCCACCGGATAAGGTCGCATGTCGTTCGGCGACCTCCGTGTCGAAGCCTTGTGGTAATGCCATGATAAAGTCATAGGCAGATGCTACCTTTGCCGCAGAGACGATGTCGGCGTGAGTCGCCTGAGGGGATCCCATGCGAATGTTTTCAGCAATTGTACCGCTGAAGAGTGTTGTGTTCTGACTGACGACTGCCATGAGTCGTCGAACGTTGGAGGGCTCCAGTTCGCCAATGTCGATGCCGTTGATGCTGATGCTGCCTTGCTGAGGCTCATAAAACCGTTGTAACAATGAAAAGAGTGTCGACTTGCCAGCGCCAGACGGACCGACGAGGGCAACAATCTCGCCTGGGTTCACATCAAGTGATATGTCTCGAAGCACCTCCCCGTGACCATAGCCAAAGGAGAGATCGGACACATTGAGTTCAACACCATGGTCGCAAGCGGGAACAGGATGATCGCCGCTTGGTTCCTCGAGAGGTAGATCCAATACGTTATACATTTTGCGGGCGCGGCTCAGGCAACGGCTTAAATTCACTCGCTCTCGAACGAGTTTCTTAGCAGGTTCATACGCTAACAATAACGCCGTCAAAAAAGCCATGAATTCGCCGGGAGTGCTGCCGACCTGGATCGTCTGCCAACCTGCATAAATGATCATGCCCCCAATCACAATCCCGCCGAGGGTCTCCATTAATGGGCTGGTAAGTTTTCCCACTCGAGCCAGCGAATTACCTCTCGCCTCGACTTCAGCGACCGCCTCGTTCAATCGAGTTCGCATCACGGACTCCAAGTTGAACGATTTGACGGTGCCAATTCCCTGGCATGTCTCTTGAACGGCGGATATGCCGGCCTCGATGCCATGGAATTCGGAGTTTGTCAGTTGACGTACCTTCTGAATGATGTGGTGAATCGAAAACACCAGCAATGGACCGGCGAGGATTGCGATTACACTCAGCTTTGGATTGGTGACGACCATCACGATGACAAGGCCGACAAGCGTCAAGAAGTTGCGAGCGATCCCCGTTGTCATTAGGGTCAATGCCGAAGTGGCCGCGCGTGAACCGTTACTGAATCTCGCCACGATTTTGCTGGAATGAGCCTGCGAGAAAAAGTCCATTCTCGCACTCAGAATCTTGTCAAACATCCGCCGTTTGAGTGACGCTGCGATGCCATTACTGATCCGCGCCATGATCAAAGCTTGAGCGTAGTCCGCGAACCCTTTCATAATCGATAAGCCCATCACCGTGGCGGCAATGAGCCACACCGCCTGCAGATTGCGGTCGACAAAAATGTCGTTGATCACACTTCGCATTAACCAGGCTAATCCCGCGGTCGAGGCAGCGACGATGCCCATCGCGAGAATCGCCAATGCGAACATCCCACGATGTCCCTTCGTTTCGGCAAGCAAGCGTCGGACGATCGGAGTCTTCGATTGATTTGGCCCGTCCAGGAAATCGTCGATCTTCGATTTGACGTGGCCTGTCACCATCTCCGAACTGCGGTCGTACAACTTCGATCGATACCCGAACATCCCCATCATTCGTCCGGCTGACCAGCCCAGCGATCGGAACGCGATGGTGAGCGAAGCAAGGCCGTGGATTGGGCACAACAGAAGAAAACAACTCAATAGGAACCGGCTGAGAGCGCTGAGTGTCGTGGTGATCGCGACCTTCGGAGTTACACCACCATACTTCATATGGAAGTGAGTTGCCGATTGTGACGCTCCGCGGAAAAACTGGTAACGCAACGTTAGACGATCTGGGGTAATCGTCTCATATGCAATCGCATCAGGACACCAGGCCGTTTTGCCACCTGCGGCTATCGTCGCTTTGAAAAAGGCGGTGTCCGAACCGCCCGTGATGACCATGTCGGTGTTGAAGCGAAGGCCTGATTGCTTCAGCCAATGCAAATCACCCATCCAGTTTCCGGTGGCGATGTGCGGCCTTCCACCCCGCTCCCAAGTTCGTAAGGCGGCGGCGTGTTTCCGCCCCTGTCGAGCAATTAAACTGGCATTGATCAGCTTTTTCCAGAGACCCACCTCGGAAACGGTACGACCAACCTTGACCGGACCACCCAAAAGATTCGACCCTGTACGTCGCCAATTTTCGATTAGCTTGCTGAGCCACTGACGATCCGGATACTCGTCGTCGTCAATGAAGCACAGTAGATCCGCTCCATATTTTAGTGACTCGTCGATCGCGCGATTCCGCGCGAAGGGAATACCTGCATTTGGTTCGACGACGTAGCGAAGATCCGGAAAACGCTCCTGGTAACGTTCGACCACACTGCGTGCGGGACCGCCCTTCGCATTGTCGACGATCAAAAGAATTGTCTGGGAACCCTGCGGAAAATCAATCTCTGCGAAGGAATGGAAAAAATCCTCCAGCATATCGTTCCGCTGATAGGTCAAAACGGCGACGACAACGGTTGGCGACGATTTGTCTGGAAGAGATGTTGTGTCGGTGGCGGGGATCGACATCGATTAAGTTTCCTACTTCGTCAATACATCGAGGCTGTTGATGGTTGAAGGAACCGTTTCGAGCAGCCGTTCGGTTGGGTCGCTGGGGCGTTTGGGGAAGATTGAGGGTTGTGATCGGAGGGGACCGCTAGCTTCACTGTGCTAGCTCTACAGAGCGGGCCGAATCTCCTACAAATCGAATAACCCATTTGCGACATTCGGCCAAGACCAATCCCGGAAAAGCAGCAGTGGAAAGGGCTCGCTAGCAGACTGATATCGGGGCAAATTCGAAAGGTGGAAGACCGCTGATGTGCGTTGAATCGTAGACAACCCTTTGTTAACCTTCGCGCGATGAGATGGAGTTTATCGCTCATGCTGCCATCTATGTCGCAACTCTAGTTCGCCGGGCGTTTAGGACTTGGGCTCAACACATCGCTCGATTTGTCAATGGAAGAGGATGACCGTGATTAATTACGTACCCGATGATTCCTTTGTTACGGCAAAGCCTGAAGGTGGACGATCGACCTTGCTTGATCGTATCGATGCGAGTGCTATCAAGGGCGCTCCCTTTCCTTATGTTGTCATCGAGGATGCGTTGGCAGTTGATGAGTATCGAGAATTGGAGGCAGCTTTGCCGCCGATCGAAGTATTGCCGGAAAAATACCGTGAATGCAATAATCGGCGAGTCGATTTGATCTCGAGCAGTGGACGAGCTGAATTGCCCATTGAACAGATCACCGAGCAGTGGTCGCGTTTTCTTCAGGACCATGCATCGGAGCGATTCGTCGACCAGCTTGTTTCTTTGTTTGGGGAGCATATCGCAGCGAGTTCGTCGCGATTTTATCAGGAGATTCTGGGGCCATCTTGGAAGCGTTCTCTTTACGATCCCAAGAAACGTGACGGGGGCAAACAGTTTCGATGGATGCAACCCTGGCTTTCGTTGAGTAAAACGAATTGGCTCAATGATTTTGCTAATCCGCAATCGCTACAAGTGACCGGGAGGGCAACGCTGGCCTTGAACACGCCTGTGATTCGGCAGACGTCAGTGCGTGGACCGCATGTCGATTCGAGACATAAGTGTTACGTTGGTTTGTTTTATTTGCGGCACCCTGATGATCAAAGCACAGGGGGCGACTTGGAGTTGTTTCGTTGGAAGTCCGGCAAACCACGCACCCGGTGGGCCTCGAAGATTTCTGACAATGAGTTGGAATTGATCGAGACCGTACCTTATCGCCCTAATACCTACGTTCTCTTTTTGAACACTGACGACGCGATCCATGGAGTCACCATCCGTTCCAAATCGAAGGTTCCACGATATCTTTGCGTGACTTCAGGTTGGTTCGCATCCGCGCCTGAACGTATTGTGGGCCCTTCTTTTACTGGGCAAGGGAATGGGGTTTATGAAAAATAAAGTGGTTGGGATCGGCTTGTCCAAAACAGGAACCACGACACTTCGTGAAGTTTTTAGAGTGTTGGGTTTTGAGTATGTTGGATTCGATGGTGAACTGACGAACGCCGTGCTCGACGGTGAGACACGTTCGGCACTCGAAGTTTTCGACCAGTACCAGGCAGCAGCAAATTTTCCGTGGGCGTTGATGTATCGGGAAATCGATGCTGCCTTCTCCAGTACTCGCTTTGTGCTTACTGTCAGGCGTGATTCGCAAACGTGGCTCAAGAGTTTGCATAGCCAAGCGAAAAAGCGACCGAATTCAGCTTATCGTGAACGGATCTACGGTTGTCGGAATCTGCGCGGACATGAGGATCGGCTCCTCAAGTATTACGAGAACCATAATCAGCAGGTACGAGATTATTTTTCAAGGCGGCCAAAAGCGTTGCTCGAACTGTGTTGGGAAACAGGGGCTGGCTGGCATGAGTTATGTGAGTTTTTGGAGGTGCCGATTCCGATGGCGCCTTTTCCACATGCCAATCGCTCGCCGTTGATCAAAAAGCCGGTGTTCCGGCGCATGCTTTCAACGTTCGGTAAGCGAAAATCTGCGTGAGCAACCCATCGGGGTACTGAGAAAGACAGAGCACGGTGAAAAATAAGTTTGCTCGATTTTTCGCGGCGATGGGGCGAGGGCCAGCGTTACCGAAGTGAATGATGCTCTCCGCGCAGTGGCGTAGCCAATCGAGAGAATGGAAGTGATTCTGCTTGGTTTTGCGGGAGATTCGTGCGAGACTCCAGGAAATCACTTGTCAAACTTGTCGGGCGCACTAACAAGAACCAGCGTGGTATTCTTTCTTCTGCCCACTGACTAAATCCAAGGCCAAATACAAGGATCGTCGAGATGCGAATTGTAGCACCCATTTTTCTGCTTCTGTCGCTCAACCTGGTCATTGTCGCCGATGAGGGGTGGAATCAATTCCGCGGATCCGTGGGTGGGAGATTGCCAGTCGTCGAGCACCCGCTTGAATGGGCTGAGGATTCTAACATTGCCTGGGCAGTGCCGATGAAAGGCAGTGGTTGGTCTTCGCCACTCGTATTAGGTGATCGCATCTATCTGACCTCGGCTGTATCCGAAGGTGGGGATCGTCCCAAAGGCATGGCTGCCGGCGTTGCGAGTATGCGGTCTTTCCGTAATGCAAAACCAGATAAACATGATTTCAATGTCAGTTGCTACGACCTCAATACTGGCGAAGAACTTTGGAGCAAAACCGTGGGGGAAATGGTGCCGCCCGTTGTGCACCCGTCGAATACCTACGCGACGGAATCTCCTGCCACCGATGGCGAACGCATCATTACTCTGTTTGCTACGACGGGGACACTGGTTGGATGGGACCCTGACGGGAATGAATTGTGGAGGCAGGAGCTTGGAAACTACAAGTCCGGGAATGGGTTTGGCACCGGAAGTTCTTTGGCGATTCTAGATAATCGAGTCTTTGTTCAGTTCGATAACGATGAGAACTCCTTCGTCGCCGCTTACAACACGGAGACTGGAGAACAGCTTTGGCGCAATGACCGTCCGGGGAAGACGAGTTGGAGCACGCCAATGATCTGGGAGCATTCGGGTCGAAAGGAATTGGTTACTTGTGGATCTGATGTCGTGACCGCTTATGACCCGGCCGACGGGACTGTGGTCTGGCAGTTGTCGGGGATGAAGTCAGGCTTCAGTGGCTCGCCTGCGATCGATGCCGACCGCATCTACTTTGGAACGAGTGGACCGATGAGTGCCGGTCCACTGGTCGCCGTCAAAGCAGGGACCGAGGGCGAGATCGAATTGGATCGTAATTTCGAATCCGAGAAGGTTGCCTGGTCCCGCACCAGGTCGGGGCCGGGAATGGCGTCGCCGGTTGTCGCAAATGGACATCTCTTTATCACCGGATCAAGTGGGATCCTGAATTGCTACGATACAGAAACCGGCGAACGAGTCTACAAGAAGCGAGTTTCTGATATGAAGACGGTCGTCGCGTCTCTCTGGGCGGATGAAGAGCGTGTCTTTATTCTCGACGAAAACGGGACGACGCATGTCATTGCTGCCGGTCCAGAATTCAACGTACTCGGTACGAATCAAATCGACGATCTCGTATGGTCCACTCCAACAGTTGCCGGCGATTCTCTGATCATTCGCGGAGTTGAAAAGCTCTATTGCATTCGCCAATAAGGGAGGCTTGCGCAAGTCTGGGATCGATTGGCTGGCTCTCTAAGCCGACGAATTGGAGCTTCAAGATGAATGCCCGAGCCCCTTCGGAGCCTATTGATTTTGTACTAGGTCGCAAGGTTCGCTTGCATTCACTTAACCTTCTGAGCGAGAATCCTCCTCTCTAGGAAGCCACTAGGCAACAGGTTCTATCGTATTTCGGCTGATCCCAATTGATTTCCAAATAAGTGGAGTGGGATGACGAACAGAAAAGATACCAGGATTTTTTCCCGGTGATGTAGTTTCTTATTTGATGGAATGTTGCTTGGCTGTGTTTTTCTGTTTTTTGCACCAACCTTTGATTTGAATAGGCTCTGATTCCTTGAGGGAAGACTCGAGCTTGTCAAGCTAGGTTGATGCTGCCGGGGGGAATAACGATGGCGATTCTTGTTATGGGATTCATTCTTGCAATTCCGGTCTCATTTATTCTGCTGGTGATTCTTGCCTGTCTGAATTCTGGGCCTCTAGCCGTCGTGTTGCGAAGCTTAGCGAGCATCGTTGGTTTAGCCATGATGTGCTTTTTTGTTTTTGGCTATTTGGCCAGTTATGAAATCGATGATTCATCAGGATTGCCTTTTCGTCTGGTCTACGGTTTGTTTTTTCTACTGGTTTCCTCTGCAATTATTTTTGTATGGATTCCGCGCAGGAAGGCGGCTGAAATCCAGGAGGATTCGAGCCCAGCTCTTTCCGAAAATGAACTCTCTTAACTTTGCCATGTAACAGCCCCCGAAGCCATGCCAAGCCTTTCTTTCGTGTCGCCAACTGCTCGCTGCGATGAATATTCGATCGGAGTGATTGTTTCGGTGAACAACTGTCAGTTCAAAATCCTCGTATGTGTTGCGCTCATTGTTGGAATCTCTTTTGGCGAAGTATCGGCTCAACCGCCTCCCCCGAATTTGACGGCCAAGAAGATCGCTTATTTTGATTTGGGTGAGGTCCGCCAACGTCTACCTGCACAGCCGAAGCAGGCGACTATATCGAATCGAAAAAATCAGCGCAAACTTTTTGAAAGATTGGGGGACTTACAACGCGAGGCAGCATTGGATGAAATTGTCGAACGATATGCTCACCAGCCGCAGGCAGAGTCGTTCATACTCGACGCATGGGGGAGTGCTATTTCGGGGTGGATGAATGTTGATCCTGAAGGTGCCTCGTCTGCGCTCCTGCAACTTGCAAGGGGAACGGTCGATCTGACCGACTCTGCTCATTCGCGTGCAAGTGTTCGGTGGAAGGACTTTGAGATTGTTACGGCAGGAGACTTTGGCTTTATCCCGATACAACAGATTTTTAGCCGGGGAATCCGTGCTGCAACTGAGGTTGATTCCGAGTTAGGGATGAGGCTTTTAAGCAACAGCGACCTGTTAGGCGACAAAGTTTATCGGTTATTGAACGATTACACCGAATCACTTGGGCAAGACACTGATTGGCTTCAGCTCGAGCAAGAGTTAAATCGATTGTTAGATGAGCGCGGGCGCCCAGATTACGGAGACACTTATGATGTGGTGACGTCGGCGATTAGTCATGGTTGGGCCCGATGGGATTTGGATGCGGCACTTCAGTGGTTGATTGGCAGAACGGACAACGACCGGATTAAGAAACAAAATCAGGCACTTTCGGTACTGTGGTATCTTGAAGCTGACCCCTCCGTGGTAATTGATTGGCTTGAAGAGAATCGGCGTCCTGAGTCGATCGTCGACGCGAATCCTGTTTTACGGCTGCAGTTCGAACAGCAAATAATCGATGTCACCAATGCTGTTGGAGGCTCCAACTTCATCCATGACCATTTTGATGCGATGCTTGCCTTTGGGCAGGGAAACGTTTTCAACCTTGATGATTTTCAGTTTGTCCCAACCTCCCGTATCTGGTATCGCGATCGGCCCGGTAATATCCTTGCCATCGATTTCGAGATGGAACTTTCCACCTTGTTTGTTGGAGGCGACCGGCATCGTTACCGAGTATTTACCGGCCTTGCGAATGTCGGCGCTGTACCACAGCCACTCTCCCGCTTTGGTCCATCCGAGTCCATGTCCATTTGAGGCGTCACTACGCTTTTCAATATCAACCTGAGTCGGTTCACGATAATCTGCGCCGAGGTTCTTCTCGTCGACGTCGTAATAGGCGACGCCAGCTTTGCCGAGGTCGAAGTGTTCCGCCTCGATTTTGCCTGGAATTACAGGCAGCTTGTTTCCAAAGGGTTTGGTTTCACCTAGAACCGTTGAGAGTAGGCCGATGCTCATCAGCATGGCGAGCGGCAGTTGGACGAACGACATGTATCTTCTCTCCAAGTCAGGGGTAGTTTATAGGATGGATGTCTCGTGATTCTAACAATTCTTCATGGCATGTGTTTTGTGAATTCTCGCTCTCATCGAAATGCCAATGAGACTGATGTTGCGTATTGATCTCAAATAGATCGAATCGGAATTGCAGATATTCTGTCACAAGAGTCGGCAATGCGGTTTGCCGCACTTTGCAGTCTCGAATAACAATTTTCCGAAACTTGTCTGCATTAGAACAACCAGGAAATCGATTCGTGTCGATGGTTCAAATTCCATTTGTTGTCCCGTTTTACCGGTTGAAACAATCAGCTGGGGGGAGGCTCTGAACCTCGGATAGAAATGAATCGAAATGCCCACGCAACGCAGGGAATTAACACAATTCTGCGGAGGAACTGGGCTAGATTTCGAGCAGAGAATTAGAGCTTCGAAAGCAGGGGATATTAGATTCAATCGTGATCGAATTCTCCGCTATCCGTTGCCCGATACCGTCAATCTTCATGGAATTTAACTTTGATCGAGGAATCGTCGTTGTAGTTGATGGCATCGACTTGAGCTGGCTATGCACGGATCCGTTTGTTGTATCGTAAAAAAGTTTGTGGATGTCGCCCACGGAGAAGCAGCCTGGTCTGCGATCTTGGAACGGTCGGGCCATACAGGGCTCGTGTTGTCTCCAATTGCGAATTATCCTGACGAAGCGGTTCTCGAAATCCTGACGGCGGCTTGCGGCTTACTCGACTGTGAACGCGACGAATTGCTTGTCCAGATTGGACGTTATGCGGCAGGTGAGCTGGTCGCAATCGCCAGCAACATGATTCATCCTGATTGGAAGTCATTTGAATTGCTCGCTAACGTCGAGTCATTGATTCACCGGACAGTGCGGATCAAATCGACGGGAGCCGAGCCTGCTAGGATTCAGGCCTTTCGTCTCGATGATTCGACGCTCCAAGTGGTCTACTCTTCTCGTCGAGGTTTGTGTGCGCTTGCCGATGGGATTCTACGCGGACTGGGTCCTGTCTTCGACGAGTCCATCGATGTGCAGCATGTGACTTGTGTGAATCGAGGTGATCCATTCTGTACATTTGAGTTGAAACGGATTCACAATGAATCCGAGACAACATCGGAGCACGCAGATAACGCGGGAAATGAGAAGAATGTTGACGCACCATTCACTGAAATCACTCAAGTCATCGACTTGATCGAAGGGGTCAATGATGCTCGCGTCGACGAATTGACGTCGGCGATTAACATGCAAAGTCAGTGTCTCGGATCCGGCTCTGGTTCGGTGCGATCTCAAACCAATTTAAATGCCAATAACTCAGGAAGTATTCCCCATCCAAAGCGGATTGATCGATACTTGGTCAATGAGGTGCTAGGAGTCGGTGGAATGGGAGTTGTCTATCAAGCCACTGACGAGGTATTGAAGCGGAAGGTTGCCATCAAGACACTGAAGTCCGTCGCGATTGAGCAGCAACTGACGGACCAATTTCTGGAGGAAGCCAGGGCGATGGCAAGAGTGTCGCATGAGAACGTAATACGCATCTTTGATGTTGGTTTGTTCTCGAAGCGTCCCTATTTCGTGATGGAGTACCTTTCCGGGACGCCTCTTTCTCATGCATTAGCTCGACGGCGATTCGACTTTGATGAAGCCTGTCGGCTCTTTGAGCAGATCCTTAGCGGGATGCATGCCGTTCATCGCATTGGTCTGGTTCATCGCGACATCAATCCTGACAATGTCATGTTGAGTACGGATGCGAGTAAATGTTACCTGCTCGATTTTGGGTTAGCGGATCAATTGTCCCCACGGCAAACTGCTGAAACGAAGCTCAGTGGTACCCCTGGGTATATCGCGCCCGAACGGTTGCGAGGTTATCCGGCCGATTACCGGAGTGATTATTTCAGTCTTGGTTGTGTGGCCTATGAAATGTTTTGCGGGTTGCGAGTGAATTCGATTGAAAAGATGGATTCGGACGAGTTGAATTGGAATGGGGCCATGCCCCTACTTCGTCAATTGATTTCTGGTTTGCTCGAGTCAGATCCCGAAAAACGGATTGTCGATTCTCGCGAGATCCGCGACATACTCGCGATGGCACGAGTGACGCGACCCGTCACTGACGAAGTGCATGACAATCACGACCAAAAGAAACCTGCCTCGCCGCGAGTCGAGCGCTAGTCCGCATTGGCTTGTGCCAGTTTCTCGAGCCAGAATTTTCTTGCGTGGAGATGCCACTCTAAGACGCTGGTCAACTCCTCTTGATCCGTGAGATTCGAATTGACCTTGGTGATTCTTTCATTGACCCAGTCAAGAAAGAACTCTGCTGAGCGTTTGCTGATTCGGTGAGTCGTGTCTGAGCTTTCGATATACCAGGGAGCTGTTGATGCGAAACGAAATGTCTCCGCAACGTCTGTCATGGCACGCACCAAAATCCATCCTGGTTCCCGGATCTCAATCTGCGTGTCAAGCTTCTGGTCGAGCATATCGTTGCAAGGGATACTCTTAGTGATTCGCCCATTCTGGATGATTTCAATGCGTGAAATCGGATCGTTCGAGGTGACTTCAATGTTCAGTTTGACGGTCAAGGGCCTTTGTTTGATTTGCAGGGATCGGCCAGGCCAGGACCCATTGGCTTTCACTCGCAAAAGTGGACCGTTCGTGACAAAACAACGACCTTGCTCAAGCGCGGAGAACCATCGGTGTCGAGAAAGCGTTTGATCGCCGAGATGAACATAGACGCGGTTGTAACCGACTGGGTTTCGTAGGACGCCA
>Ga0163179_10001972_pt1 | contig 14418 bp, 10 predicted proteins | sample AtlANTMetagenome_FD_109643 | JGI IMG/M metagenome (GOLD analysis project Ga0163179, IMG submission 109643) | Marine eukaryotic phytoplankton communities from the Atlantic Ocean - Atlantic ANT 2 Metagenome | ecosystem: Environmental > Aquatic > Marine > Oceanic | place: North Atlantic Ocean...
ATCATTGGAATTATCTTGTTTCCATTTCGAGATCCGTTTTTCCCTGACCTATCAAAAATAAAAATATCTTTTACTCCATCTAGATTTAAGTCAATTTCAGAAAATTGACAAAAGTTCATTCCTCCAGTCCAAGGATTTAATAGCGAGCTGGATTCTTCTGAGTTTTCTAAAATTATAACATCGTTATTTTGAATAAAGTTGACTTGTGTATTAACTCTTGAAAAAAAGAAAAATATTATGATAATTATTAGAACATTAGCTTTTTTCATAATACACAAACTTACGACAAATAAATTTCCATAATTTAACAAATGTGAATTATTGTTTTTTTTCTCATATAATAATGAGTTTTTTTAAATTTTAATCATATATTTGCGTTCATTTTTAAATGTGAGATAGATGGAAGATAAAAAATTTAGAACTTTTGTTAGAGTTATACTCATTTGTTTTATAATAGGATTTATTTATTCTCTCTCATTTTCATATGCCACTTATTCTCTTGAGAAAAAAGCAACAGAAAATGAGTCTGTTAATTCTATAGATGCGTTATCTGAGTTATATAATAATGCGCAAAACATCAAACAAGTTCGTGTAGAGAATGACTCTCTAATATTAACACCATTTAAAACTGAAAATGGTGAAATTAATGACAATAGAAGTAAGTTTTTTCCTTTAGGCTTTTTATGGCTAGATCAATATTCATACAAAAATGCTAAACAAAACTCTCTTAATCTTGGTTTAGATTTAAAGGGAGGTATGAGTGTATTGTTAGAGATTTCACAGAGAAATATTTTAGAAGGTTTGTCTTCTGTGGCTTATTATCCTGATTTACAGAAAATATTTTCTAAAGTTTTAGATAATACGGATGAAATATATAAGGGGAATACACAAGATACTTATTTAAATGTTTTCCTTGATGAATTTAAGGAGATTGAGTCTCAAGATAGTTTAGTTGATAATATAGTATTATTTAGATTTTTTGAAAAAGATGAGGCGTTTGATTTTGATCCAAAAAAACTAAGTAATGAGGATCTGGAATCCGAAGTAATGGCATATCTCGAAAGTAAAATTTCTGACGCTATTCAAAAAACTTTTGAGACGATAAAGAGAAGAATAGATCAGTTTGGTTTAGCAAATCCAACTGTTAAAAGGTTAGAGTCTTCCGAAAGAATATTAGTTGAGTTACCAGGTATGACCAATGAAAAACAAGTTAAAGAATACCTTTCTAAAACAGCTAGTTTAGAATTTTGGGAAACTGCAAATAATTCAGACGAGGTTTTCTCTGATTTATTACAAGATTCTATTTTCCTTTCTTTTGCTAATATACCAAATGTATCTCCTGGATTAAGTGAAGGAGATATTTATTTAACAGATGAAGATGCTCCTGATATTTATGCTCCTAGCGGTAGCTCTCGAAATGAAGCAGGGAATATTATTCCTTTGTTCTCTCCTGCTATTGCAAACATTAAGAATACGCAGGTAGATAGAAAAAGGGCAAAAGAATATGTAGAATCAAAGTATTTAAATGACCCAAATGCATCTGATTTAGTGTTTTATTTTACAGATGGTCCTTCTAGAACTTCACGATCAGTAGAAACTGACCCAGGTGTTTCTGAAAGTGTTCCTATGGAATCATACAATCAATTTGTTCAATTAATTGCTTTGAAAAAAAACACCACAGAGTTTGGGGATTTTGGAGGTCCTGTTTTGTTAGGTAAAGAGGTGAGTAGTGCTAGTCAAGGCTTTGATCAGCGTAGTGGTGGTGTAATAATTAATATGAATATGACTCCTGAAGGAACAAGTAGTTGGGCTGAGATAACTGCTGCAAATGTAGATGAGGAAGTGGCTGTGGTATTAGATGAAATAGTGTATACCTATCCATCAATTAATGAACGAATAACTGGAGGTAGTTCTCAAATTTCAGGAACTTTTAAGTTAGATGAGGCAAAAGATATTGCTAGTATATTAAACGCGGGTCAACTAGATGCCAAAGTAGAGATTGCAGGATCTGAATATGTAGGTCCATCTTTAGGAAAAAAATCTATAGATGCTGGCTCAAAATCTTTTTTAATGGCTTTGCTTTTTGTCTTAATCTATATGTTGTTTTATTATTTTCACGCAGGGGTTGCGTCTAATCTTGCTTTAATTATAAATATGTTCTTTATTTTTGGCGCTCTTGCTGCATTTAATGCAACACTTACTCTTCCAGGAATAGCTGGGATTGTTCTTACAATTGGTATGGCAGTTGATGCAAATGTGTTAATTTATGAAAGAATTAAAGAAGAGCTGTCTCAACAAAAAGGATTAGCTTTAGCTGTAAGAGACGGTTATAAAAATGCATATTCTGCGATTATTGATGCTAATTTGACTACTCTTCTGACTGCTGTTGTTTTATTTTATTTTGGCACAGGTCCAATAAAGGGATTTGCGACAACATTGATTATAGGTATTTTGACATCTTTATTTTGTGCAATTTTTATTACTAGATTAGTTTTTGAATCCAGATTAGTAAAAAAGAAAAAAATATTTTTCTCAAATCGGTTAACAAAAAATTTATTTAGAAGTACTAATATTTCTTTTATTAAAAGAAGAAAAATCGCTTATGTATTTTCTTTCATGTTTATTGCCGTGGGGGTTTTCTTTTTGCAGACAAAGGGTTTAAATAAAGGAGTTGATTTACAAGGTGGTAGAGAATATGTTTATAAGATTGATAAAAATAACCTTAATACTGTTGAAATTAGAAATATTTTAGGTGATAGTCTTGTTGAAGATGGTGTGAAAAAATTTCCTGAAGTTAAAACTTTTGGTGATTTTGGTCAGTCTAATCAAATAAAAATAACAACTAGTTTTAAGATATCAGAAGAAGGGTCGGATAGCATTGTTGTTTCTAAGATTGAAAATCAATTGAGAAAGTATGCTGGAGAAGGTGTAAATATAGAGAAGGTCTCTACTCAAAAAGTAGGAGCAACCATTGCGGATGATGTTAAACAATCAGCGTACCAAGCCATAGTTTTTTCACTTATGATTATCTTCTTGTACATTCTTTTTAGATTTAGAAAATGGCAATTTAGTTTAGGTGCTGTTGTTGCTCTTTTTCATGATGTTTTAATTTTGCTTTCAGTATTTTCTATTTTTAATGGAATTTTACCTATTTCATTAGAAATAGATCAGGCTTTTATAGCCGCAGTTCTTACTGTTATAGGTTATTCTCTTAATGATACTGTTGTCGTTTTTGATAGAGTCAGAGAATTTCAGAAAAGTAAAGTAGGTGAATATAAAGATATTATTAATAGTGCACTGAACAGTACATTGAGTAGAACAATAAATACATCTTTAACTACTATTATTGTTTTATTAATTATCTTCTTTTTTGGAGGAGAGGTTATTAGGGGCTTTATGTTTGCGTTAATTATAGGTGTGATAGTTGGGACTTATTCTTCGCTATTTATAGCGACTCCAATCATGCTTGATACTACTAAAAAAAGTATAAAAAGTAGTTAGTGTTTTATAATGAATGCTCTTCTATTTTTAAATCTCGGTTTTGGGGAAATATTATTTATTTTAATAATGTATCTAATTTTTTTCGGATCAAAAAACATCCCTTCTCTTGCTAGAAATATCGGATCCTCTATTCGTAAAATAAAAGATTCTTCTAACAATATTAGAAAGGAAATAAAGGAATCTATATTTAATTCAAAGGATTAATATTCTAGTTTATGTTTTATTAATTGTTAATAACTCTTTTAGTTAGGTTAGTAAAAAGCCCCCTCTAATATTTTTTTTAATTAAAAAGATAATATATTTAAATATTAAATTTTAATCATTAAAAGTAAATTACATTATGACTGCATTTAAATTTGAATACATTTGGCTAGATGGCTATAGTCCAGAGCCAAATTTGAGAAGTAAAACCAAAGTTCTTCATTTTGATGACTATAACGGTGAGATAGAAAAACTTCCTGATTGGTCTTTTGATGGAAGCTCAACACAACAAGCAGAAGGGCATTCTTCGGATTGTGTTATAAAGCCAGTTAGAGTTTATCCAGATCCTACTAGGATAAATGCTTTTTTAGTTATGACTGAAGTGATGAATATGGATGGGACGCCTCATGCTTCCAATACTAGAGCGCTTATTAAAGATGATAGTGATGATTTTTGGTTTGGTTTTGAGCAAGAATATACTATGATGGATGGGACTAGGCCTATGGGTTTTCCAAAACAAGGTTTTCCAGCTCCGCAAGGTATGTATTATTGTTCTGTTGGAAATAAAAATGTAGCGGGTAGAGCTATTGTTGAAGAGCATTTAGATGTTTGTTTAGAATCGGGTCTTTCCATTACAGGGATAAACGCTGAGGTTTTATTAGGTCAATGGGAATATCAGTGTTTTGGAAAAGGAGCTAAAAAGGCAGCAGATGATTTATGGGTTAGTAGATATCTATTATATCGTTTAACAGAAGACTATGGTTTGAGTGTTGAACTTCATCCAAAACCCGTAGAAGGTGATTGGAATGGTTCTGGTATGCATGTTAATTTTTCCACAAAACAGATGAGAGAAGAGGGAGGAAAAGATATGTTCAAAAATATTTGCGACGCTTTTGGAAAATATCATGAAGAACATATTGCAGTATATGGGTCAAATAATGATATGAGATTAACCGGATTACACGAAACGCAAAACATAGAGACATTTTCTTATGGATATAGTGATAGGGGAGCTAGTATAAGAATACCTGTTTGTGTAAATAAGACTGGAAAGGGTTATTTAGAGGACAGAAGGCCGGCTTCTAATGCTGATCCGTATAAAGTTGTGGGCAGAATGTTAGAAACTTTAAGGACAGTTTCTTCTCACCGTGTTAGCGTTTAATAAAATATTATTAAATTTGTATCGTTTTTCTAAAACCTAAAATCATGATTATCAGAAATTTATTAGCGGTGTTTTTTTTATTGTTTGGATTATTTTTTTCTTATTCACAAGGAAGCACATATTTAAAAGCAGAAAAAGCTTTTGAAAACCAACAGTATAATAAAGCCAAAGAGTTGTATCAAAAAGCTTATGAAAGATCTAATGATCGATCTGAAAAAACTAAAATTAGTTTTCAGATGGCTAATTGTGCAAGATTACTGGGGAAATTCAGAGTAGCAGAAAGTTACTATAAACGAACTATTAAACTTCGTTATTTTGATTTGTTTAAAGATCCTTTAGTTTATTATTATTTAGGTGAAAGTTATAAAGGTCAAGGTGAATATGACGAAGCGATAGCTTATTATGAAAATTACAAGACAAAACAAGGTGCTAATATTAATATGGCAAATGCTGCAATTCAAGGTTGTCAAATGTCAAAAGATTGGATTTCTGAAGGAAGTAGATATAGAGTTAAAAATGTTAAAAAACTAAATTCTCCTTCTAATGATTTTTGTCCTTCTTTTGGAGACAAAAAAAATAAATATTTATTTTTTTCATCTGCTAGAGAAAAAGCTGTTGGTAAATCAAAAGACTCTTATACAGGTCAAGATTATGTAGATATATTTTATTCATTTGATTATACTGAAATCAAAAGAAAATTAGATAAAAAAAGAAATAAAAATAAAAAAGTAGACCCTAAAGACCATATGCCTATTTGGCTGCCACCGACAAATGATTTAGAGGATGATTTAGAGATTTTAGAAGAAAAATATGAAGATGTCAATTTTGGATTTGGGTTAGAGGAAATTAACATGAGAGATTCTGATGAGGCAGCTATTTGTTTTTCAAAAGGAGGGAAAAGAATGTTTTTTACTAGATCTACCAAAGTAAAAAATCAATATAACCCAAAAAGAATTTATTCTGTTGAATTGAAAAGTGGTCAGTTTGGAGAGCCTGTACTTGAGGAGATACCCGTTGATGATTTAGTAGATGTTCAACATCCTGCTATTTCTCTTGATGGGAAGATTTTATACTTTGTTGCTGATATGGAAGGTGGCTTAGGGGGGTACGATATTTATTATTGCACATATGACAGAAGAAAAAAAGCTTGGGGGGAACCAAAAAATTTAGGAGAAAAAATTAACACTTCTGGTCATGAAAAATTCCCATACATTAGTAAATCAGGAGCTTTGTTTTTTGCATCTAATGGTCATCCTGGAATGGGGGGGTTGGATATTTTTAAATCAGAATCAACTGATGATGGCTTTTCTTTTCCAGTCAATATGAGATATCCTATAAATACACCAGATGATGATTTTGGTGTTTTGTTTGAAGATGAAACAGAAATAAAAGGTTATTTATCTTCAAATAGAAAAGCTAAAAAATGGAAGGGGAAAGGAGGTGATGATATTTACTTGATTGATCTTCAATTAATTCACTTTGAATTAACAGGAAAAGTATTAGATATAGATACCAACGAGCCTCTTTCAGGAGTTAAAGTTGAATTAGTAGGCCCAAATGGGACTCATATAACAACTACAAATGGAAAAGGGGAATATAAGATTACTAGAGAACAATTTAAAGAAAATCAAGATTATCAAATTCAATTTGAAAAACAATGGTTTTTTACACAAAGAGATACAACAATAAGTACAATTAATATAGATAAAACAAAATGTAAAGAAGAATTAGATGGGAATTTATTATTTACATTTTCTAGAGGAGTTTTTTTAGGAACTAGCAGAAGGCCAATGGTTTTACGTAGTGTTGAATTTGATTTAAATAAATTTGATCTTAGGCCTGAAGGGATGGAAGAGCTAGATTCATTAGCTGATTTACTTATTAACGATTATCCTAATGTTGTAGTTGAGTTAAGGTCTCATACAGATTTTAGAGGAACTCAAGAGAAGAACATGCCATTATCTCAAGATAGAGCACAAAGTTGTGTTGATTACTTAGTTGAAAGAGGTATTTCAGCTGATCGCTTAGTAGCCATTGGTATGTCTGACACGGAGCCAAAAATTTTAAGTTCTGAAATGAGAGGTTTAACAGCGGGAGTTCTAAATAAAGATTATATTAATTCTTTAAAATCAAAAAGCCTTAAGGAGGCTGCTCATCAAATGAATAGAAGAACAGATTTTAAAATAATTTCCGAAAATTTGCAAGACTGGTTGAAAGAAAATAAGCAAAATGATTCACCCGTTCAACAAGGAGTTTTAGATGAAAATGGAAATTTAATTGAAATTGAAGATTAAGTAAAGAGTTATGATTATTCAATCAGTTATAATTTTAAAATAATTGATTAATCTTTTTTTGTTATATGGATATATATAAAAGTAGAGGGGTTTCTTCAAAAAAAGAAGATGTTCACGAAGCTATAAAAAATCTTGATAAAGGCCTTTTTCCAAATGCATTTTGTAAAATCCTTCCAGATATAGTTTCTAAAGATCCATTGTTTTGTAATATCATGCACTCTGATACGGCAGGAACAAAAACTTCATTAGCTTACATTTATTGGAGAGAAACGGGTGATGATTCTGTTTGGTCTGGAATTATACAAGACTCTTTGGTTATGAATTTGGACGATCTTGCTTGTGTTGGTGCAATTAGTGATTTAGTTGTTTCATCTACAATAGGCAGGAATAAAAATATAATACCTGGTTCAGTTATAAAATCTCTTATTCAAAGCACACAATTATTTATTGATAATTTAAAATCTTTAGGTTTAAATATCCATTTGGCTGGTGGGGAAACAGCAGATGTTGGTGATATTGTTAGAACTTTAGATGTAGGTTTTACAATATTTTCTAGAATAAAAAAAGAAGATGTAATAAATATAAATATAAATGATGGAGATGTTATAGTGGGACTGTCCTCATTTGGGCTCGCATCTTATGAAAAAGAATATAATAGTGGTATAGGTAGTAATGGTCTTACCTCTGCGCGTCATGATATTTTTGCCAATTATTTGGCAGACAAATATCCAGAGAGTTTCAATCCATTAATCCCAAAAGATTTAGTTTATAGTGGGACTAAAAAACTAACTGATGTTTTTGTGAATGATTTAACTTTTGGAAAAATGGTCTTATCTCCAACAAGGACTTATTTGCCAGTTATAAAATCAATTTTTTCAAATTGTGATAAAGGAAAAATCAATGGTATAATACACTGTACTGGTGGAGGACAAACAAAAGTTTTAAATTTTGTGGATAAAATCCACATTATTAAAGATAATTTATTTAAAACACCAGATCTTTTTAAGTTGATAGCTCAAGAATCACAGGTTGATTTTTCAGAAATGTATAGTGTTTTTAACATGGGGCACAGGATGGAGTTTTATACAGATAAAAACACTGCAAATGAGATTATTCAAATAGCTAATTCTTTTAATATTGATGCTAAAATTATAGGAAACTGTATATCTTCTTCTGAAAAAAAACTCACTATAAAATCTGAACATGGGGAATTTACATATTAATTATGATAGATAAATTAGAAGCAATAAAAGTTCGTTTTGAAGATGTTAGTAAGTTGATAGTTGACCCTGATGTTATTTCTGATATGAAAAGATACATTAAACTGAACAAAGAATATAAAGATTTAGATAGTATTGTTTCAGTTTATAAAAAGTATAAAAATATTATTTCTAATATTGATTCAGCTAAAAAAATTTTGTCTGAAGAAACAGATCTTGAATTAAAAGATATGGCTAAATCAGAGATTGATTTATATTTTTCTGAAAAAGAAAAATTAGAACAAGAAATAAAAATTTTATTAATACCAAAAGACCCAAATGACGATAGAAATACTGTCGTTGAAATTGTTGCAGGTACTGGTGGGGATGAGGCCAGTATTTTTTGTGGTGATTTATTTAGAATGTACTCAAAATATATTGAGTCTAAAAAATGGAAATTAGAACTTGTTGATTTTACTGAGGGGACTTCAGGTGGTTTTAAATCTATTGTTTTCAATGTTTTAGGTCATGGTGCATATGGTTTTTTAAAATATGAAGGTGGTGTTCATAGAGTTCAAAGGGTCCCTAAAACAGAGACGCAAGGTAGGGTTCATACTTCAGCTTCAGCTGTTATTGTTCTTCCAGAAGCTGAAGAGTTTGATGTAGATTTAAAAGATTCAGATATAAAAAAAGAAACTTATTGTTCTTCTGGTCCTGGAGGACAATCTGTTAATACAACTTATTCTGCTGTCAGATTGACTCATGTTCCATCTGGTACTGTTGCTCAATGTCAAGATCAGAAATCTCAAATTAAGAATTATGCACAAGCGTTAAAAGTACTAAGGACTAGAATTTATGAGATGGAGTTAAAAAAGAAACAAGAAGAAGAAGGTAGTTTAAGAAAAAATATGATTTCTTCTGGAGACAGGTCTGATAAAATCAGGACTTATAATTACCCTCAAGGTAGGGTAACTGATCACAGAATAGGGTTGACATTATATTCTTTAAACGAGATAATAGATGGTGATATAAATAAAATTATTGAAGAATTGAAAATTGCTGAGAATGCAGAAAAATTAAAAGAAGGCAAATAATGAATAAATTAAAATTAACAGAAAAAATATTTGAAAAACAATCTTTTTTATGTGTTGGTTTAGATCCAGATTTAAAAAAATTCCCCTCTTCTGTTTTAAAAGAAAATGATCCAATTTTTTATTTTAATAAAAAAATCATAGACGCAACTAAAGACCTATGTGTCTCTTATAAACTTAATCTAGCTTTTTATGAAAAACATGGTTTGAAGGGGATGGAAAGTTTTAAGAAAACATTAGAGTATATTCCAAAAGACTTTTTTGTAATAGCTGATGCTAAAAGAGGAGATATTCTAAATACTTCTCAAATGTATGCAGATGCATTTTACGATAACTTTAATTTTGACGCTGTTACTTTATCTCCATATATGGGAGGGGATTGTATTAGGCCGTTTTTTAGAAATGGGAAATGGAGTATTATATTAATTGCCACCTCTAATCCATCTGCTGAAGATTTCCAAATGTTAAAAACAGAAAATGGAATCCCTTTATATATGGAAGTTTTAGAAAAATCAAAAACTTGGGGAACATCTGAAGATATGATGTTTGTTGTTGGTGGGACAAAGCCCGATGTTATAAAAAAAGTCAGGAAAAATGCTAAAGATTTTTTTTTACTAATACCTGGTTTTGGTCACCAGGGAGGTAATTTGTCCGAAATTTGTAAATACGGATTTAATGATCAAGTAGGAGTTTTAGTAAATTGTTCTAGGTCCATTTTATATGTCGGAAAGGGTGATGATTTTGCTGAAGCCTCTAGGTTGGAAGCAAAAAAAATTCAAAAAGAAATGTCAACTTATTTAAGTTAATTTTTGATTGTAAGCCTCAAAACAGAGCAAGCTGCATTTTCAACAAATTTATCTTTTCCTGTTCCAAATAAAATACTTGCCCAGTCATTGTGTTTTGGTGTTCCTATGATTAATAAATCATACTCTACAGATATTTCAGAAATATATTTCTCTGGGTTTTCATGTCTTACTAAACTTAAATTTCCTTGTGGATATTTTTTTAGAATTTCTTCTGTTCTAGATTTTATTTCAAGTTCAACAGAGTCTTGTGTGTCATTCGGAATTATATGTAGAACAGTAAAGTCAGCATCTATTCCATCACTATCAGTGTGATAAAATTCAGTAATCATATTAGTTGCCTCAATAAATTTTGAATTATCTTTTTGAGGGAGTATTGCTAATAATATTTTATTTATATATTTTATTCCATTGTCTTTAAATAAAGCAACATTAGAATCTACATTAGTCACCAACCACCCAATAGGGTTATTGATTAATATCCCTTGGTGATCTACTCCATTCCAACCTAAAACAAGCCAGTCACAGTGAGTTTGTTCACTTAAAGATTGTACAGTATTTGTTAAATTATGAGTTCGATATCTTTTAAAATTAATCTGTATTTTTTTATCTTTTTCTAGCAGTGTTAATTGTCTATTTATAGATTCTGCTTTTGGATCTTTTTCAAAAAACTCATCATCTAGAAAAGTTTGGTCTGGGACTTCAGTGACATGAATTGTTTGTACTTTTTTGTTTTTTGTAATTGCTCCAGCAATTTCTGTTAATATCTCAGGAGATCTTTCATTCCCCAATAGAGGAACAATTGCACCAGCATTAGATAAAATTTCATTTTCTAATTTTTCTTTTTTTTGTTTTTTTTCAAAGTTATCTTGCATCAAGTTAAAATCTTTTCTCCCACCATATAACATATATAGTGCAGGTCGATTGCCATACTTTGTTATTATGCCTTCTCTCATACTTCTTTTTTTTCCATAAAAAAAATAGATAGCTGTTCCCAATAAACTAATAATAATTATTGCAATAAATGGCATCCAGCCTAAGTAAAACAATAATATAAATCCCCCAATGATTCCTAATATTTGAGTTAAGGGATAAAATGGAGATTTATAAGTTGGTTTATACCACTGAACACCTGTTTCTCTTAACACAATTACACATGCATTAACTGCTATAAACATTGTAATTTTAAATGCACTAGCTAATTTGGCTATTTTAACAACATCAACATAAATAACGACAACAGCCATCATTATACAAGTAAATGCAATTGCAATAATAGGAGTTAAATATTTAGGGTGAAGATAGGTCATGTAGTTAGGTAGTAATTTGTCTTTTGCCATAGCAAAAGGGAACCTGGAAGAAGCTAGTACTCCGGAATTAACTAAAGAAATTAATGTTAAGATTCCAATAATGGCAGCAGAATAACCAACATAAACATTATGATTACTTAAGTTCTCTGCTAATGTATAAATTGGACGATAATCTTTCTTAAGAGCTTCTGGTGAAACAAATTCTGTAAGTATAAAAGCAACAGCGCCATAAATAACAGTCATTATTAATAACGATGTTATCATTGCTAAAGGTAAATTTCTAGATGGATTTTTTACTTCTCCCGCAACAGCAGCAATTTTTGTTACACCGGCATATGATAAATAAACAAAAGCAATAGTTGCTAATAAACTCTGTTTATTCGACGGGATATCAAAATTAGTGTTATTTATATCTAATTTTGTAATTCCGACTCCTAGTAGGGCAATTAAAAACAATAATCCTAATGCAATGATAATGAGTTGTACTTTTCCAACTTTCTTAACACCTAAAACATTTAACATGAAAATTATAATTAAAAATCCAATTGAGAGATATTTTATATCTAAACCTATGTTTGCTACTGCTAATAAATAAGCCCCAAAGCCAATTAATGCAAAAGAGCTTTTTAAAATTAGTGATGCCCAAAGTCCTATTCCAGATATTGTTCCAAACAAAGGCCCAAAAGCTCTTTCAATATAAATATAAGTTCCTCCAGACTGAGGCATTGCTGTAGCTAATTCGGATTTTGAAAAAACACTTGGTAATATAAATAATGCTGAAAGTATATATGCTAGCCAAAGATACTCCCCAATCATTCCCGCTGCTACGCCAGGAAGGACGAAGATTCCTGTTCCTAACATTCCTGCAATACTAATTGCGATAACAGATGATAGAGTTAATTTTCTTTCAAGTTTTTTCAAATGTTTTATCTTTTTAAGATATAAAAATATACTTTTAAAGTAATAAAAAAAACATATGACAACTATTCTATATTCATTGATTTTTTCGCTGGCTGAAAAAATTAATTTAGTTCTTCTTATTTTTATAACATTATTAGAATTTATTGCCTTTGGGTGGTTAATTATTCAAATGAGAAAATCGGGTAGAGAAAGAGATAAAATTATAAAATTAGAAGAACGGCAAATTGCCATGGAAAGAAGGATATTAAAAAGTCTAGACATTAATCAATTAGCAAGAACTCCAGATTTAGCTGAATTTTTGGATCACATATCGATTGAGGGAGATGCTAGTGTTAATTTAGACGAAGTTCAAATTTCTTCTCTTTCTTCTTCATTTGAAAATAAAACTTTATCACAGATAGAAGCAAGGCATCATACAGGCTGTACTATTATTGGTGTGAAATCATCTGATGGTCAATATATTGTTAATCCAGGGGCTGATACAATATTAAAGCCAAATTCTAAATTATTTGTTTTAGGTAGCCCTGATCAAATAAAAAAGTTTAATCATAAATTAAATATAATTTAAATAGTTTTTTGAAAAAGATTTTAATTACAGGAGGAAATGGTTTGCTAGGGATAGCATTAAGAATTTTATTATCAAAAAATAATTTTAAGGTTATTGCTACAGGTCTTGGAGATGACAGGTTGTCTAATCATAAGCATATTTATAATACACTGGATATTTCTAAAAAACAAGATTGTCGTGATATTCTTAAACTATATAATCCTGATATTATTATAAATGCTGCTGCAATAACTAATGTTGATTATTGTGAGTTACATCAAGATGAATGTTTAGAGATAAATACTAATTCAGTTAGTCATTTTTTTCAATTTTGCAAAAAAAGAAATAAAAAATTTATTCATATTTCTACTGATTTTTTATTTGATGGAAATTCAGGTCCGTATGATGAGGATTCTAAATTCAATCCCATAAATTATTATGGTTTTTCAAAAATGATGGCGGAAAAAAAAATATTTAATGCTGAGTTGTTAGATTTTTTAATTATTAGAACTTGTTTGGTTTATGGTTTAAAAGAGGATTCTGGTAATATTTTAATGTGGGTAAAAAGAAAATTAGATAAGGGGGAGGTTCTTAATATTGTAGATGATCAGTTTAGGACCCCTACTCTGGTTTCTGATTTATCTCAAGCTATTTTGAAAAGTATAAAAAAAGATATGAAAGGTACATATAACATTTCTAGTGGAGAATATTTATCTATTTTTGATTTTGTTTGTAATATTGTAAAAGGTTTTGGTTTTAATGAATCTATAATAAATAGATGTAAATCAAAAGAAATAAATCAAAAAGCTCAAAGGCCAAAAAAATCAGGTTTGTTAATAGAAAAGGCAAAGAGAGATTTTGATTTTTCACCTACTAAATTAGATGTTTTTTTAAAATCAATAAAATGAAAAGAAATATATTAAGTTCAATTTTTTTCTTCTTTTTCTCTTTTTTTACAGTATTATGTCAACAAGAATACACAACAGAACAGATAAAAGATATTCTATCAAACAGACAGTACTCATATAAATTAGTTGAAGGTTTAGATTTGAAAGTTTCAAAGGATGATTTTATAATGTTTGATAAAAAATCGTTTTCTTATAAAGTAGATAGTATAGGAGCAAAAGGAAGTTGGGTTTTAAATAATAAGACTTTAGAATTTTCATATGAGTTAGATAGTTTAGATTATAAAGGCAATTGGATTTTAGATAATAACACCACAAAGTATAGTGTCTCTGACACAATACCTGAAATAATTAGATATTTTGAAATAATTGATTTTTCAGATAATACATTTGCACTTTTAGAGAAAGAGACTGGTTTTAAATTTCATTTTTCGCGAAATTTTACAAACAAGTTGAATGAGTTTTCATCTGTTTTAGATGGAGC